>Ga0307488_10001861_pt1 | contig 17815 bp, 14 predicted proteins | sample SB02metaG_FD_202248 | JGI IMG/M metagenome (GOLD analysis project Ga0307488, IMG submission 202248) | Sea-ice brine microbial communities from Beaufort Sea near Barrow, Alaska, United States - SB 0.2 | ecosystem: Environmental > Aquatic > Marine > Coastal | place: USA: Alaska | collected... | reverse complement strand
GTACTTCCTATCTCTGATTTGCTTAGAGATAGGTTTATTGTGCCCAAAGAATCATTGGAAGAGGCCGGTGGGGTGGATGCCGATGCCTTTCGGATGTCCTTGAGCATAGGCCGTCTTTCGGTGACACACCTGTGTGATCCCGCAAGTATTGCCTGAATTTATGTAAATATGATTCGTTTGGCTGATACGGGTTTTTATTGATTAAGAGAAAAATCTCTCACTGGAATGAGATTGCCAAGACGGAGCCCTCATAGCAGATCAGGCGGCGAATCGGGTCGAGATATACCAAAGGGGCAGCAGATTGCATCTATATTCCCTCTCAAATAAGGTTCATCGTGACGGTCTTGGTCTGGCTGTATTGTTTTAAAGCCTGTATGCCTTTCTCGCGACCAATACCACTCTTTTTATACCCGCCCATAGGCGCGCCAACATACATATCGTGGTAGGTATTAACGTACACCGTGCCAGCCTTGATTTTCGCAGCCACCCGGTGAACACGGCTGACATTCTGGCTCCAGATACCTGAGCAGAGGCCGTATTCCGTATCGTTGGCTATGCGGATAGCCTCTTCTTCGGTATCGAAAGGAATCAAAACACCGGCCGGGCCAAATATCTCTTCACGCACAATGTGCATATCCATAGTGACATCGGTGAAAATAGTGGGCTTGATGTATAGGCCTTCGTCCAACCCTTCACCGGTTGCCCTCTCCCCGCCGATAAGAAGTGTTGCCCCCTCTTTTCTGGCGGTATCGAAATGAGCCATCACTTTGTCATACTGCATTTGGTTGGCGATTGGGCCAAGGGTTGGGAAGTCCTTATCAATGCCGATAGAAATTTGCTGCGCCGCCGCGGCCAGCATCTGGCTAAACTTGTCGTAAATACTACGCTGCACCAGAACACGTGTGCCTGAAGAACAAATTTGGCCACTGTTAGCGATGAAGCCAAACAATACCATCGGTACCGCAGCTTCTAGTTTGGCATCCTCAAAAACAATGTTTGGAGATTTCCCACCCAGTTCAAGAGTCACTGGCATCACCTTTCGAGCCGCCAGTTCACCAATAATCTGTCCTGTACGGACAGAGCCGGTAAATGCAATTTTGGCCACATCAGGATGTGAAACCAAGGCTGGACCAACTTCATCACCAAAACCGGTGACCACATTTAATACGCCATCCGGTAACCCGGCTTCCGATGCAAGTCGTGCCAATTCTAAGGCCGTGAGATTAGAATATTCACTGGGCTTCAGTACAACGGTATTGCCAGCGGCCAAGGCGGGTGCGACGGCCCGAGCGGCCTGATTAAGTGGCGCATTCCAGGGGGTAATTACGCCTACGACACCATAGGGTTCATGGGAGGTATAAATAAATTTCCCTTGTTCGCCCGGTATTGTATCGCCCAAAAGGGAGGGGGCTAGACCGCCGTAGTATTCAAAATACTCCGCAGAACTGTCGATAACACCAGGTGATGCCTTAAAGGGCATGCCCATATCCTGCGATTCCATATAGGCCAGTCGATCTCGATTGTCGACAATTACCTGTCCAACTCGGTGTAGAATCCTGCCCCGCTCTATTGGAGATAAAGAGGCCCAGGCTTCAGACGCTTGTTCTGCAGCCATTACAGCTAGTGCCACATCTTTCCCATTACCTTTCGCTACTGAGGCTAAAACAGCGCCGTTTGAAGGATCGTGGGTGTCGAAAAACTCTCCGGAAGTGGGTAGGTGATTTTTGCCATTAACAAACATCAAGAGTTGTTCCGTCATAGTTAATCTCTATAAGTAGGTATTTCAGGGGGTATAAAAAGGCAGTCTAACGTGGAGCCCTTTAGTTTGAATGTATCTCGTATTTGCATTCAAAGTAGCCGGAACGGCAGAATTAAATTTGGTTTTATACGACAGTTATTAGTCTAATCGCGCCACTAGACGGTATGGGCAATGGCAAACTACGGTTTCAATCTGCCAGCGCGCCTACTGTCAGTGAATTGAATGCATTGCTTGCAGCGATCGGCCAGTGTGTCGCACGCCATCTGGAGCTTCAGGGGCTATTGACGCGAGATGGTGAAAGCGGTGCTCTGGCACTGGATTTTCAGGACGACGATGCGATGAACCCGTTTCGAGTCCACGTTATTGCTTATAGACGCAATATGACAAATATATGGCTCAATAGGACAAACACAAAGATGTTCTGGTGGATACTTTATTACCCGCTGATGGACATATTTTCGAAGGGTGAAAGACTCCGATAATCCTCAGTACTTAAATTAATCTGAGGCCTGAAGCTTTTTGTCAAAGACGGCCGAAACGAAGGTAAGTGCTCAAGCGTAAATGCACCTACCAGCCAATAAGTTACGGAGGAGTTAAAAAATGATAAAAAATAAAAAAATATCTCTCGCGGTAAGCGCAGCCACTGCTGCCCTAGTTTTGTTTGGTGCGCCAAGCATCAGCGCGGAGGAGGGGAAACGTCAGTCGACAGTCTCATTGCTTTTGGAGGAGGTTGTAGTAACAGCAAGGAAAACTAAGGAATCAATGCAGGATATCCCCGTGGCCGTAAGCGCCATGAACTCCCAGCAGATCGATGCGCTTAAAATTCGCAATGTTCATGACTTGTCGATCGGCATGCCCGGCGTGATGCTGGAAGATATTGCAACCCAGAAAAATACCGCCAACTTCTCGGTTCGCGGTGTCGGTATGAGAGGGTCGATCCCTTCCTTTGATCCAGCTGTAGGCCTTTTTATTGATGGTGTCTATATGGGGATGAATAACGGCGTCATGCTGGACACCTTCGATCTGCAAAGTATTGAAGTATTGCGCGGCCCCCAGGGCACTCTGTTCGGACGTAACACCACAGGTGGTGCAGTATTGATCAACTCGAAATCACCCAGTGATGAGTTCGGCGCTAACGTCAGGATCGCCACAGACGGTAACCCGAATGGAGATGGCGGCCTGAATACTTATGTAATGGGTGCTGTCACTGGTCCACTGACCGACACACTGTCTGCAAGACTGGTGGGTTACCACAACGAAGATGATGGCTGGTTCATCAACGAATTTGATGGACAAGATGCGGGTGCATCAGAAACGCAGATGCTGAAAGCTTCATTGCTGTGGACGCCGACCGACGAGTTTGACCTGACTCTCCGCTACGAATATCAGGACGTGGGAGGTGACGGTGCTGTGAGCCAGAGCCACACCGGGGGCAGCGGCGTAAACGGAACACCTTTTAATGGGGATAGGGATAACCACAAATTTTCCATCGATGAAAGGGGATTCGATAACGCGGGCCTAGACTTCGTTACTGCCGAAGCTAACTGGGACGTAGATTTTGGTGAGGGAACCATCACCTACATTATGGGTTGGAGAGAATTCAATTCCGCTTTGAGAGTCGATGTTGATTCGCAGCCAGTCTGGCTCTTTCACAGTACAACCGAGATTGAGTACGAGCAATTTAGTAATGAAATTCGCTACTCAGGCACGTTCGACCAGCTCAGTGTAACGACCGGAATATCACAATTTTCCAATGAGCTGCACTACGGCGAAGCTCGAGAGCTTTTGGGTGTGGCGACAGGTGGCGTTGCCCCAGCGATGACTCAACATGGCGGTGGCGAGCAGGAGGTTGATTCTATTGCATGGTTCGGCTCGCTCGATTATGACCTGACGGATCAGCTGACGCTCAACGCAGGTATTAACGTGACCAGTGAAGAGAAAGATGTCGATGTGGCCTCCCTGGTTTTTAATGTTAATTCTCCTTGTAGTGTTGTCGATGGAAATTGTCCGTTTGATTTCTCCGATGATAAATCCGAGACAACTATTTCACCGCGACTGGGCTTAAGCTACACCTTGGAGGACGACACATTGTTATACGGGCACTGGTCCCGTGGCTATCGTTCCGGCATTTACAACTTGCGTAATACGAACTCAGACGCGATCAATTTCGGACCCGGGCCAACTGACAACGAAAAAGTGGATAGCTTCGAAATGGGTTTCAAAAAAGATCTGAATGGCATCGGTCGAATCAATGGCGCCGTGTATTATACGGAGCTGAACGACGCACAGCGGGCCATACTTGAGTCCGACCCTAACGCGGGTGTTGTCCAAACTTTCCGTAATGCGGGCGATATGGAAATTTTCGGTGCCGAAGTCGAGGCACAGATAGCATTGAGCGACAGGCTGCTGCTGAACGCCAGCGCAGGCTACATTGATGCCGAATGGGCTTCTCTGCGCGGCGATCTGAATGGGGACGGCGTCATCAATGGCGGCGATAAAGCACTGAAATCCACCTCCGTACCGAAATGGACTTACGCAGTTGGCCTCGTGCACGATATGGAATTGGGTGACTGGAACCTTTCCTCAAGAATCAACTATGCCTATCGCGACAAGATCTATTCAACTGACAACAATCTTGGTTATATCGATGATTGGGCGAATGTATCAGCAGGAGCCGATCTAATGTCGAGCGATGGTGCCTGGACACTCAGCATCTACGGAAGGAATTTGCTCAACGAAGTTAACTTCGGTGGAGATTCCCAGATGCCTAGTACGCTAGGCGGGGTTCCATTGGGTGGCACCTTCTCCCCGCTACAAAAGGGCCGGGTAGTTGGCCTTCAGGTTGAGTATAACTTCAACTGAGTCTGAACCTGGGGCGATCATGGCCCCAACTTACCCTGGCGGTTATTTCCTAGGTACCTTCGATACACTACCGAAGGTACCTGCGGTCTCGCTACTCCCCATTCCCACGTATTAGCATAAAACAAAATAAAGTCATGAGTACGCAATGGCTAAATTGCGATCGTACTATTTAAGCAGGAGATAACTATGAAATTAGGCATTTTAGTCGGGTATTCAGACACACAGATAGCCTCGGATCAAATCCGGGGCACTCAGGGTGCGATTGGCAACAGAGGTGAGCAATGACCCAAGCCTTCCGCGCCGCGGGGCATGACTGGCGGCTGTACTCTGGGGTAGAGGTACTGGAGCAGTATCTGCCCGAAGCTGTCGCCCGCGTCAAAGCCCAAAGGGCGTTCGTGGTCTGCTCGCCATCAATCAACCGGCGGACAGACACGGTCGAGCGCATCCGGGCAGCACTGGGTGAGCGGTTTGCCGGGGTCTATGACGGCATCGAGAAGGACTCAACCTATGCCTCTGTCCAGGCGGCCACCAATGCGGCCAGGGAGGCAGGCGCGGACATGCTCATCGCGGCGGGCGGCGGCAGTGTCATTGTTGCGGTGCGGGCGATGGCGATCTATTTGGCAGAGAATGCCAGCCCCTTCGAGCTGATGACCCAATACCCCGAGGGCAAGGCCGCTCATAGCCCCCGATTGATGGCACCGAAGCTGCCTATCGTCAACGTGCCGACCACGCCGACCAGCGCCATGAACCGGGCGGGCACGGGGCTGAAGAACCCCGACCTCGGGCATCGGATGGAGTATTTCGACCCCAAGACTCGGCCGCACTCGATCTTCTTGGATGAGGGCGTCTTGTTGTCCACACCACCGGAAGTGATCCGCTCCGCGGCGACGACGGTATTCGCTGGCGCGGTCTCCTCGATCAGCCAGATGGGGGCCAATCCGCTGGTGGCGGGCGACCTGCGACATGGTTTCCGGCTGGCCCATGACGCCTATTTGCGACTGATGGGGGAACTGGATAATCCGGCCCTGCGCATCGATTTGTCACTGGCGGCTTTCTTAGCCAGCCGAGCGGAGGATGATGGGCGGGGGCGCTTTACCCCCGGCCCGTTCAGTGGCAGCTATGCAATCTCGACGGCCCTGCATGTGCGCTACCCAAAAGTAGGCCAGGGGGAGAGTACGTCTGTCGTGCACGCCACTGCCCTGCGGCTCGGCGCGGCTGGGGCGGAGGAGGCCCAGGCCCAGCAAGTGGCCTCTGCATTGGGGGTCTGGAGAAATGGCATGGGTGCGGAGGCCGCCGCAATGGCTGTCGCGGACCGGCTCGAGGAAGTATATGTGGCCCAGGGCGTGCCGACCCTGGTGCGTCAGCTGGATATTCCGGAGGATGGCCTGATCGACATCGCGCGGGAGACTACCAAGAACTTCAATGCCAATGCCGGTGCCCGCTCGTCGGACGAACAGGTGGCGGATGCGCTGAAGCTCTTGCAGGCTGCGTGGTAGGGGCCGAGCACTCTACTACTGCCTTGCCTGACGAGCCAATGGCTAGGTCAGGGAACCAGTAGCTGGTGCTGCGATAAAGACAATCGCAATGCTACCCATGGTGGAGAAGGTGCTGGTAGGTACGCCAGTTATGAGTGATCGTAAAGTGGTGGATGACAGTTTCAGCATCGCCTTCACCATGACGTTTAAAATCAGGCCGCGCTGGGTGCCTATGATGTCGATCCTCATCACAAAAAGATTTCCAGCGAGGCAACCATGCTCGATGTTATTCGCGGTGTGATTTATGACTATAAACTTCAATAAATCCACCCTGTAACGAGAGGCGGCGTTCAATGATCGAGTTTACATTAAATGGCAAAATGGTCCGTTCGGACGATGATCCAAGCACGCCACTCTTGTGGGTCGTACGAGACACATTCAAATTAAAGGGTTCCAAGTTTGGTTGCGGCGCGGGTTTGTGCGGCGTCTGCACCTTGCATATTGATGGCGACGCCAGCCGAAGCTGCACCATGCCGCTTAGCGCCGTCGCTGGCCGCAAGGTCACCACTATTGAAGGGCTCCGTACGCCGGATGACATGCATCCGCTACAGGAAGCATGGGTGGAACTCAGCGTACCCCAGTGTGGTTACTGCCAATCTGGCCAAATTATGCCGGCGGCATCGCTACTGAAAAGGAACCCTAATCCATCCCGTACTGAAGTGGATGACGCGATCATCTTTGGTTTAACCGCCGCATTATATGGTGATCTGGCTCTGGATAAAGGTGCCTTCAAACAGAGCAACTTCCATGATTACCCCATTATGAGAATGAGTGAAGCATCAGAAGTTGAGGTTATTATTGACAGCGGCACTGAACCAACTGGAGTAGGTGAGCCAGGATTGCCACTGATAGCCCCGGCCGTCGCAAGCGCGGTATTTAAGGCAACGGGGCAACGGCTACGATCGTTACCACTCAGAATAAGCTGAACCTAACAGTTGCCCCTATGCAATACGGGTGCAGTTTTGCCATCAATATTTATGGCCCGCCCCAAGCGAGAAGATGAATTATGCTAAACCAGCCCATGACTAGATTAACGACTCTTTTGTTGCTGTGCGCGGCGCTTACGAGCTGCACAGAGATAACACCTTCGTCACCTAAAGTCGTAAAAGGTTCTGTTGAACACATCCAGCAGGTCACAACAGCCATCAATGACCATGCTCTCGCCAACGCCAATGCGACGCCTGGCGATTGGCTTAGCTACGGGCGTAACTATCAGGAAGACCGATACAGCCCGCTGACACAAATCAACAAAGAAAATCTGAATCAACTTGGCCTAGCCTGGACACTTGAACTGGGCACCAAGCGCGGCATCCAGGCAACGCCCTTGGTCGTCGACGGTATTATGTTTTTCAGCGGCCCTTGGTCTTTGGTTTATGCGGTTGATTCTCGTCATGGCAAAATCCTATGGCGCTACGACCCCAAGGTACCCAGAGATATTGCCCCTAAGCTTTGTTGTGGGGTAGTCAATCGAGGCTTGGCACTGTACGAGGGTGATCTGTTTGTTGGCACGCTTGATGGCCGTCTGGTCTCTATCAAGGCTCATGACGGCAGTCTCAATTGGCAGACGAAAACCGTTCCAGAGAACAGCTATCTCACCATTACTGGCGCACCGAGAGTCGTTAAGGGTCGAGTCCTTATAGGTAATGGCGGCAGCGAATACACCGCCCGAGGTTACATCACGGCTTATGATGCGAAAACCGGCGAGCAAGCCTGGCGCTTTTATACTGTACCCGGCAACCCCGGCCAGCCTTTTGAGCACCCTGACCTTGAAGAAGCAGCCAAGACATGGACAGGGGAATGGTGGACACATGGCGGCGGAGGCACTGTTTGGGATTCCTTTGTCTACGACGCAGAGCTGAACCTAGTGTACATAGGCGTGGGTAATGGCTCGCCTTGGGATAGAAAAATACGCAGCCCTGACGGGGGGGATAATCTCTATCTGTCTAGTATAGTCGCCCTGAATGCCGATACTGGAGTCTACCAATGGCACTACCAAACCACCCCTGGTGACAGCTGGGATTATACTGCTACGCAACCCATCATCCTGGCTGATATCGAGATAGAAGACAAAATGCGCCAAGTGCTCATGCAAGCACCTAAAAACGGTTTCTTCTACATAATCGACCGAGTCACCGGCGAGTTTATATCGGCTAAGCCTTTTACCTATGTCAACTGGGCCAGTAGCATCGATAGCAATGGTCGCCCGGTTGAAAATCCAGGTGCCCGCTATGAAGACGGCAAAGCCCACTGGATTTCTCCCGGCTCCCACGGCGGACACAACTGGTTTCCCATGTCTTATAATCCAAAGACAGGTTTGGTCTATATACCCACCGCCATTCGATCGACGCCCTATCTGCACTCAAAAAATGATGAAGATACCGCCGGAATTTATCTGGGTGTGACGGTAAGCCAACCAGCTAAATTGTATTTTGATAACGTCTTTGACAGCAATCCACAGGCGCCAAAACCTGGAGCTGTTGCGGGTCAACTTATCGCCTATGACCCCATCAAACAGGAGCGGGTCTGGGCCATAGATCAACCACTGCACTACAACGGTGGACTACTCTCTACTGCCACTGGCCTGTTATTGCAGGGAGATGCCGAAGGAAAATTCTCAATACGCAACATCGATGATGGTGCGGTCTTGAAACAATTTGACCTGCGCAGCGGCATTATAGCCGCTCCAGTAACCTATCTTGTAGACGGCGAGCAGTATATAAGTATCCTAGCAGGCTGGGGTGGAGGGCAGGGGCTGACATATAAATCCGTTGAACAGCTTCATCCTGGAACTCTTTACACCTTCAAGCTGGGAGGCGCAGCCACTGCACCTGAATCGCAGCCAGTTATAGAGAAACCGTTTACCACCCTTGCTTCAGAGGGCACAGCCGATCAAATCGGCCACGGTTTTAATGTATTTGCGCATGCCTGTGCCGGTTGCCACAAACTTGGGGAAGGCGGTGGCGCAGCCCCCGATCTCACACGCTCTTCCGACGCCATGTTCAGCATCTACCAACAAATCCTTCTTGATGGTGGTCTCGCTTCTCAGGGGATGCCTGATTTTGCTGAGGTCCTGTCGAAAGACGACGTTGAGGCAGTGCGTGGCTTCGTTCTCTATTCAGCAAAAGTTTTGCGCGGCGGAATGAGCTATCAAGTTTACCTCGGTAACTTACGAAAAATGCAAGAAGGCTACGATGCCTCTGCACCTAAAAACTAGCTTGACTATCGGCAGAATAAACACACCTTTGCGTCCAATCGACTACCCAGTTAAATAGGAGCGACCGAGGACGTAGACGTTTAACCGTGAATATTGTGTCGTTAGCTTTTGATATAAATTAAAAAGTGAGTCGGTACTGTAGATCGCCCGTATAGCCTCAATTGTTGTGCAAAATGGCCATTTTTTGTAGTCACAATAGGGTCCGTCTCGAAGAGCGCTTTCTTAAGTCAGTACTCTGTTTTAAATTGTGGCGACCCAATCCTGAGAGGTCTTCCTCAGGTTAGTCACAAATAAGCGGCCAAAGCTGGCTCGTTTTGTTGTTAGTGACCCGCTGGCCCAGACGTCGTGACCAGGCCATCTCGTTGCCAAATTCTTCGCGCCAAGACCAGATCCTTCGCGTAAATCGGTGCAGGTCGTATTCTTCGGTGAAACCGATCGCACCATGTACTTGATGTGCAATGCGTATCACCTCCGCTCCGGAGGTACCGGCACGCACCTTTGCTGATGCAATAGCGATATCGACGTCGCTGGAGTTAAAGTTGTTTTTGATCAGCGTACGACTGGCCACATCGGCAGAGCAGGTTATACCTGCCACCTCACCCGCCATGGCCGCTAGGTGCTGCTGAATCGCTTGAAACTTCGCTATTGGACGGCCAAACTGTTCGCGTTGATTGACGTAATTGACACACATACTCAGGATCGCTTCAGACGCTCCAGCGATTTGCTGACTGCGTACGACAGCGCCAATATCGTCGATAATATTGTGTAAATCAGGAAAGTCCTCAGCCGATATGGCGACCCATTTGGCCTTTTCAAAAACAAGTTCACAACGGGGTTCGCCCGCCATGTTGTTTTCGGGCGTGGACTGACTTCCCGAATTTTCAATCAACGCAATTCGTGAGCCTGTCAGGGTTTCTAAGGGTATCAGCAGGTATTGGGCATGCTTAGCAAAGAGGGTGGCACGGCATCTCCCGCTGATCGTCTCGTCACTGTTTATCACCAGGGCTTCGTTCGGTGTGATATTGCCCAATAGCACTAAAGCGTCCGGCAATTTCAGTTTGGCTCTAGTTGCGATGGCCGATGCTATTAGGGCGTCTGCTATCGGCAGCGGCGTGGCATAGCGGCCGACAAGTCTGGCGATGGTGAATCCCTCCGCCGGGGGCAATCCAACACCTCCTAACTCCTCGGGCAACCATGCAATCGGCAGCCCCATTTCTACCACCTTTGCCCATTCAGAAGAGGGCCAGTAACCTTTCTCTACAGCCAAGCATGATTCATTGGTGGAGATGTTCCCCAATAGTTTCGATACAGCATCTGCAAGCAAGGTATCGGTACCCGAAAGTCCCATCTTTGACTCCTAATCCAATTATCTCAAACGTCATTTAAGTTCAGCACTTTTGCAATACAATTTAGCGCTTCACTCAAACACTGTATTGCGCTGCTAGCGCAAGCCCAGTCCTCTGGCGATGATCCCGCGTAGGATTTCTGTGGTGCCGCCTTGAATAGTGAGCTTTGGAGCTATCTTCAACATGCCATCGATTTCACGGCGAAGCTGATGCTGATCGTCGAAATCAGTCTCACCACCGACAATGCTTCTCACTCGCTCCGGAAGCGCCTGCTGCCAGAGGGTGCCCACATCTTTTACCAATGCCGCCTCAACCATGGGCGTTTTACCCTGTTCAAGCATCAGCGCCACTGACAGGGACATTTGACGCAAGCTATACAAGTCGGCTACCAGGCCTCCCAAAGCTTGCTGCAAATGCGCCTTGGGATTCTTATGTACATAGTTAGCCAGTTCTTGGAAAACACTGAATATTTCCAGAAATCGGTCAGACCCACTGCGTTCATAGGCGAGTTCAACGTTGGCTTGCTTCCAGGCACTATTAATTTCACCTAACAGATTGCCCGAGGGGATAGTCACATTATCGAAATGTACCTCGTTGAATTCGGACCCTCCCGCCAAGCTTTTCACCGGTCGAACGCTAATGCCCGGCGTATCCATGGGCACCAAAAATTGGCTGAGCCCATGACGACGATTTTCCTTGCTGGGTTTATCCGTACGCATCAGTGCGATCATATAGTGGGATATTTGCGCGCCACTGGTCCACAGCTTGGTGCCGTTTAATACCCAACCTTCACTACTTTTTTTCGCCGAAGCTTTGGCGGAGAAAAGATCCGACCCGGAATCGGGTTCACTGAGTCCAATACAGAAGTAGCATTCCCCGGCAACAATTTTGGGGATAAGATTCTGCTTAACCTCCTCTGAGGCATGGTTTAACAACATAGAGCCGGACTGCCGATCGGCAACCCAGTGCGCCCAGACTGGCGCATTAGCAGCTAACATTTCCTCGCAAACCACATAGCGTTCGAGAAAGCTTTTTCCACCACCGCCGTATTGAGTGGGCCAGGTCATGCCAATATAACCTGCCTTACCACAGATCCTGCTGAATTCTGGGTTAAAGGAACTCGAGAATTGGTGCCTCTTGGGGAGGTATTCTCTTTGCAGGAATTCGCGCGCGCGCAGGCGCGTTGCTTGCAGATAATCCGGCAGTTCAACTGCGTCAAATTCTAAGAATGTCTTCATCTTTTCCTCAGAGTTTCTACCCATTGAACGGGCTGTAAAATAAGTGCTAGTGGATCACTAGAATTTATCCCAGCACCCACTATCGGGCCGCGCGTTATTATCAAGACCCTGTGTAGTTAGGCTTACGCTTTTCTATAAAGGAGCGCATGCCCTCTTTTTGATCCTTAGTATCAAAAAGTAGATGCAGGGCCTGTCTCTCCATCAATAAGCCTGTGTCCAATGAAACGTCTAATCCAGCAAGTACCACTTCCTTGATTTTGCGTATCGCTATTTGTGGCTGCTTGGCGATCAGTGCGGCTGTCTTGAGCGCCACTGATTGAACTTCACTGTCGGCCACAACCTCAGACACCATCCCCATTTCAAAAGCTTCCTGTGCAGAAAATGGTGCGCCGGTTAGTAGTAGCTTCATTGCTTTGAATTTACCCACAGCTCTCGGCAATCGCTGTGTACCACCGGATCCGGGCATAATACCCAAACGAACTTCAGGCTGTGCGAATGTGGCAGTTTCACCGGCGACAATAATGTCCGCATGCATTGCCAATTCACACCCCCCTCCCATGGCATAACCGCTCACTGCGGCAATAAGTGGTTTGGGGAAATTCTTTAGAGGAAGCCAGTACTGCTCAACCTGCTCGCGCATAACCTCAGTGGGACTGTAATCGACCACGGCCTTAACATCGGCCCCTGCAGAAAAGCACTTTTCGCCGCCCGTAATAACGACACAATTTACGGCATCGTTAAGGGTAGCCTCTTTAAAGCAGGCACTGATCGCTTTTCGCATTTCGAGAGAGAGAGCATTCTTGGTATCCGGGCTATTGAGTTGTATAACTTGAACCCCGTCTTCGGGCGGTGATGACTGTACTAAAACGCTCATATTTCTATCCTTAAACATTTCCAATTAAAAGACCGCACCACAGCGCAACTGCTTCTCGCACACTTTGACTGCTTTGGTTGGCAATCTTTGCCATTAACACCAGTCTTCAGATTCTTTAATTGCGGCAGAAAACGAATCCAATCCCTTCCAAAAAATCCATGCAGCTATCGGCAGCAAGAGAGCCGAAATTAGCGATAGGGAATGCCTAAGAGCACTTTCATCAGCAAATACAAAATCGGTGAGCGCGGCCACCAGAGTTGATCCCAGTGCGAGCCCAAGCATATTGGTGGCAAAGAGATAGATAGCGGTAGCTTGACCGCGCATCTGGTTAGGCGTCACCATTTGAACAGCAGCGGCGGCAACACCGATATAGGCCGCCTGGAAAAAGACCGTTACACTCACTAGAGTCAGTGCCAGAATGTGATTTGGCATTTGTGGGGCGATAATCGACGCTGGAATAAGGGCAATGGCTAAAACCATTAAGGCGCGCATATTTGAGTCCGCGAAGCCGCGGTTTTGTAAAAATCCAACAAATAGCGGCCCCGAAAGGACCCCTAGAAGTCCTCCGAAAATTAAAACAGACCCCATAAGCGAACCTGCATGGCTGCGCTCCAAGGAAAAGTTGCGAATCAACATTTCCGTGAACCACGAAGAATAGCCGTAGCTCACGATGCCAAGCATTGAGCAGCCCACAAACAGACTGACATAGAGTTGGCGGTGCTCAACGAACATATAGGTAAAAACCTCTCCGATTTTCAGTGATGCTGGAGGGCTGGCGTCCTTGGATCGGAGCATTCCTTTGCGCGTGGGCTCTTTGATGAAGAGAATCATAAAGGCCAGTAAAAACCCTGGCAGTCCCACTGTAACGAAGGTTGCCTGCCAGGCATTCATGGCGCCCAATACCGGAAAAGACAAATCAGGTATCGACGCATAGTAGTCGTATAAGAACCCACCCAGAGCTAATGCCAGCCCCCCGCCCACATACATGCCAGCTTTATAAATTGCCATGGATTTGGTCAGATTTTCTCTGGAAAAGCTATCGGTAATCGTTGAATACGCTGCTGGTGACAGGGCGGCTTCGCCTACGCCAACCCCCATCCTCATTATAAACAACTGCGAAAAATTCTTCGCCATGCCGCAACCGATGGTCATTAAGCTCCAGCCAAAGACCCCTACAGCCATGATGAATTTTCGGTTCTTGGTATCTGCCAACCGCCCAAAAGGGATAGACATTACACTATAAAGAATTGCGAATGCAGCGCCCTGAAGTAAACTGAATTGAAAATCAGTTAGCTCAAGATCTGCCTTAATTGGGCCTACCATCACGCCTAGGACTTGCCGATCAATAAATGAAAAGGCGTAAGCTAAAAACAGCATACCCAGAATGTAGTTTGCTTCCCAGGAGCTAGGGTATTCATCGGTTCGCTGGTTGTTTTTAGTATCACTTACTGATTCAGATTCAAGCATGTTAGTTATATTATCCTTCGGTTGATTGGCGGCTCTAGCTCCTGCTCTTCTATCAGCTTCCAGTAAAATTAGGCGCTCGCCTCTCGCTTGCGGCTTTTATTCCTTCACGAAAATCTTCGGTTGCCATCTGCACGGTCTGCAACGCTTGTTCACGTTGATTGGCGGCGCGAACCTGCTCTGCCAAATCCATTCGCATCGTGGCTTTGGTATCCTGAACCGCTAGTGGCCCACAAGCAGCAATCTCCGCGGCCAGCTTCATTGCTGAGGAAAGAACATCATCGCGCTCGACTAGCTCGGTCAGAAGACCCAAGTCCATAGCCTCACTGCCTTTGATACGCCGACTTGTGTAAAACAGCAACTCAGCATTATTGATCCCTATGATACGAGGGAGGGTTATTGACATGCCAAACCCAGGGTGGATTCCGAGACGCGTAAAGTTCGCACTAAAAGTCGCCTCAGGGCACGATGTGCGAAAATCTGCAAGCAGGCTCAAGCCAAAACCAGCGCCGATAGCCGCTCCTTGAACCGCTGCCACCATTGGCTTTTTGATATCGTAAAATGTCATCGCTCGATCATAGAACTTCGCTATTCCCTCATTGGGATCGATGCCTTCTGCCAGACCTGTCGTAAAATCCGCACCCGCGCAGAACACCTTGCCTTCAGATGCCAAAACAATTGCGCGGCAGTGGTCATCGGAGTCCAGCTTTCTGAACGCCCACTGGAATTCTTCTAAGGCTTGCAAGGTAATAAAATTGTTAGGCGGGTTGCTAAAAGTCACAACGCCAACATTTCCGGACATTTCCAGTGTGACATGTTTCCGATCTAACATTGTATCTCTCCTAGATTAAGGTGTAAAAAATGGTAATGAATAATGGGCGGCGATCACTTTTTAGCGCGCTCTCCAGTCTTGTCATAGATGCTGACCACTCCAGCTTCCTGAAGTTCTTCAATTTCCTGGGCAGACAATCCCGTTTCACTAAGGACCTCCAGTGTGTGCTCTCCCAGAACAGGCGGGGGTGACTCAACATAACCATTTTTTCCACCGGCGAGAAAGCCCACCCCGGGGACTGGGTATTCTCGACCTAACACCGGAATATCCACCTTGTGAAGAAAACCTCTTTCGTTGAAATAAGGCAGCTTGAGCATCTCGGGCATACTCCGAAGTTTGCCAGCCGGTACATTTGCCTGGTTGAGTAAAACCTCCCACTCGTCCGCTGACTTCGCCGCAAATGCCGCTTTCAGACTTCCTGAAATTAATTCAGATACCTCGGGATTCTTGCGCCAATTTCGCACTTTCGGGTTCTCCCAGAGACCGTCTAACTGGAGAGTGTTCATCAGTCGTTTTGCTTGTTCTGATGTATTGGCGGTAACGACAATTATCCCTTCTGAGGCAGTGTATGTGCCCGAAAATGGACTTCCTGAGAATGAGCGGTTGCCGCGCAGCGCGATCGGCGTATCAGCAATGTGATGCAAGGCAAACACTGGCCCCATGATGGACATGGCGGAATCCAGCATCGCAACATCCAATACCTCGCCTTCTCCGGTACGGGCCTGTTTGGCAACGGCGGCTGAGATAGCAAAGGCCGCCATCAATCCCGTTATATAGTCGATGACGGGAAAGCCAGCCATGACCGGGCCACTTTCTGAAGTACCCGTGATAGCCATGAAGCCAGACATTGCCTGAATAATGTCGTCATAGGCAGGTCGATCCTTCCAGCTGCTGTCCTGGCCGAAACCGCTGATCGAGCAATAAATAAGGCGTGGATGTTTCTGGGTTAATGTCTTCGCATCTAGGCCATACTTTTTAAGAACGCCGGGACGGAAGTTCTCGATCACCACGTCAGCATTTGCGATAAGTTGGCGGGCAATATCCTCGCCTTTTTTAGTGCTCAAATCTATTGCAACGGAACGCTTATTAGCGTTCGATGCTATAAAACCCGCCCCCATACCTTTGGCCTGGCGCTCAGGATCTGGGTCAATTATTCGAGGCAGGTCAGCTGAAGCCGGGTTTTCAATACGAGTAATATCTGCCCCGAGTAAACCCAGCTGATAGGTACAGTAGGGCCCGGCTAACACATGGGTCAAATCGACTATTTTTACTCCGTCGAGCAATTTTGACATGAACATCACCTCTGGTTACAGGGTTAATCTGATTGGCTGTAGTGCGTAAACAACTATGTGGGCATGTATTATTCCCCAACAGACATTGAGAGTAGCTAGTAAGGCAGTGTTTAATTTGGTATTCTGCGCCATCTATTAGTCTAATTGCGTCGCTAAACGATATAACGTAGACGCCGTCATCGCATAGACGCCGTCGAGCCTAAAGCAGGAGGCCTTTTTGAGTGCAAGCATGTGGGGGAAATATTTGGCTGGTACAGCCGAACTCTATGAAGAGCTAGGCGGAAATGTCAGCCAGTTACTCGCAGAAACTGGGTGCCCTGGGAATATACTTTATGGTACTGCAGAACTTATACCCTACAGTTATTGTGGTTACCTATTAGAGGTCGCCGCCCGACAGCTGGGCCGCGCTGATTTTGCCCTGCTGTTGGCCGAGAAACGCAGAAAGATTGGTTACGCACGTGAAGCCATTCTCTATGCCGGCGCGGCAAAAACGTTTGGGCAGGCGATCGAGGGTATACGCAATCACCTGCGAGGACGTTCTCTTGGAGCTCAGTACTCCGTGGACACATGGGCCAATGTGTCCTGTTTTTCACGATCTCTGGGCACGCAAGAGAACACCCGCTACCCGCAGGCGAGTATTCTTTTTTTTGCTTCACTTCACGGCATATTTAAGGACGTAACCGACAATAAATGGGAGCCTTCAAGCCTCTCATTCACATTTAGAGACACTGACTATAATGTGCCTTTGAGAAATTACTTTGGATGTCCGATTCAATTTGACGCAGAGCAGGATGCAGTCTTTTTCCCCAGCCAATTTCTTAGCCACGAGCTGCCTGCTCGGGACGACAATGCTCATAGACTGCTGTCGGAATACCTCACGAGTTTGCACCTGGCCGATAAACCCGATTTCCAGGAAATGGTTAAATTGATGATTCAGAAAAACCTCGTATTGGGAAGGTCTGACATTGAAGCATTGGCTCTACGTTTTCCCTATAAAACACGCACCATTCAGCGCAAGCTTAAGGAAGTGGGAACAAGCTATAGCGAAGTACTCAACGAGAGTCGCTTTGAATTAGCGGAAAATCTACTGACTAATAGTGACAATCCACTTACGTATATCGCCCAGTATCTTTGTTTTCAGGACTTAAGTGCGTTTTCAAAAGCCTTTAAAAAGAAATATGGGGTATCACCCAGTGAGTGGAAAAAAGCGCATCAGTAGCGCAATCGGACGGCTAGGCCGCCGGTTCGCTAGGTGATAGGTGCGCAGGACCCAATACGGCAGGGTGGCTTGATGCTCCTGCGGCCGATTTACACTTTTTATTTCTAGGTCAAAGCGTAGCTCTGGTTCTAGATTCGCTTTATTGAAAGGGGGGGTGAGGATGAAGGACGAATAATTCCC
>Ga0307488_10001860_pt1 | contig 17821 bp, 20 predicted proteins | sample SB02metaG_FD_202248 | JGI IMG/M metagenome (GOLD analysis project Ga0307488, IMG submission 202248) | Sea-ice brine microbial communities from Beaufort Sea near Barrow, Alaska, United States - SB 0.2 | ecosystem: Environmental > Aquatic > Marine > Coastal | place: USA: Alaska | collected... | reverse complement strand
CCATTGTCCACTCACCAACAAAATACTTTTAACCTGCTTATCACTATAACTTAACGATACCTCGCCTAGTAATCTTAAGCTTTTTAGTAAAGTATCGAATTGATCGTCATCATCAGGATTTATTAATATTCCAAGTGTATCAGTTTCAGCATAAAGGCTCTTATCTCGGTATAAATTTAATAATGCTCCGCCAATAAGGCAGTGCTCTAAAGTGCGCTCTTTCAATAAATTTGTTATTTGAAATATCAACTTTAAACCAGCATCTAATTCTATGGGTGTTCTCACCCCCAAATAGTGCACCCTGCATTCATAGCCAATTTTGCGATAACTAGATTCAAGCGCAAGAGTTGCTTCGATATCGGCTTCAAACACAGCAAAGTCTAAATCTTTGTCCCAAGGTAAAAAATCACCGTCACGTACCATTCCTAACAAAGAACCACCAATTAAAACCGCTTCAATTGCAGATTGATTAGACACATCCAATACTTCTCTACATATCTGGTGGACGTTTGCGTAATCGGAATAGATTTTATTTAGGGTGTATTGCATAGGCTACTCAATAGCCTTAACGAGATCCAATACGCTATCCAGTCCAAGTTTTATTTGCTGAATAGCAGCACTATCAATTTTAGACAGAGCTTTTTTCAAATCGGTAGTTGAGATGCTTGGTGTTCTTAGAAGGTATACCACTTCACAGTTTGAACTTAACTCATCAAACTTACCTTGCCAGTCTGCACCAATGCCAAATATATCTATTTGGTAATGCTCTATATCTTTCTTTTTTTGCTGCCAATCATGCTCGGCGATAACGTGATCTACGCACCTTAATGCGGAGACGATCTTGGCTCGTTCTGCATAACTGTATACGCTGTGTTTGCCTTTTAATAAATTAAACTCATCAGTAGACACACCCACAATTAATCTGTCTCCCAATTCGGCCAAACGCTCCAACATATTGACGTGACCAACGTGTAATAAATCAAACGTGCCATAAGTAATCACAGTTTTCATAACGTTTGACTCTTAAAAACTGTCGCAGACTTAATCTGATTGAGTGACCATTCTTCTTGAGGTGTTTGCCAATCACCGTAATGGCCTTCTAGATAGGCTTCTACAGCATTGGGTAAATACACTTCACCACCAGCAAATGTATGGCGTTGTATATGACTAAAATGGCTAGCTGGCATCCGAAACCCGCGGGAGGCTAAGCAATAGTCCATATGTTGTCCCTGAATATATTTAACAAAGAAATCGATACCGGGAAAGACCTCACGATCATCATCAGGGAGTAACTTAAGCGCGCGAACTGCACCTATAGGCACTGCACCGTAAGCTTGTTGATTAATATATTGGTGTAAGGTCCAAGTCACACCTGTTATTTCAAGCATCTTTGGTAGTTGCTGCTCTAAAATGTGTATGCTGTGACTTAAATGGTTGGCATTCACAGAAAAATCCAAATCATCATCCCAGGGAATGAGAGCATTATCTCTATACACGCCGAGTAAAGTGCCAGCATCAATATAATGAGGCACATCGTGTAATTTTAAATTTTCAGACAACATCAACAGCAAATCCACTGCAGTTTGACCTTGTCTATGGGAATTTTTAAGTTGTATTGGTTTAATGAGTCTTGCTGGCAATACTTCCACCATAATTTCAGGAACTAACAGTTTTAACTGATCCTGTATTTGTTCAAAAAACTCACTGGCAATTAAAATTTTATCAGGACTAAATGATGCTATGCCTGACGGTGAGATGATGGGAATATTTTGAATACTAGAGCCATGTTTTTTACTATCGTTGTCGACAAATGCGAGCACATCATACAATTCGGATACAGCAGATAATGCAGAACGACCAGACAAACTTGCGCCAAATATCACAACTTTTGCTGTTTGCTTAAAATGTCTCTGCATCTTTTGCTCTTTTTTAATAGGGTATCTAGCTATGGTTATACTTTATTATCGGCTAGTACTGAATCGACTTTAATCCCTACAGACAATATTCAAGCTGTGCTGCCCGCATCCACAGTCATTACCGTACCAGTGATGGCCGAGGCTTTATCGCTAAGTAAATACAACACCATAGCCGCTGCATCCTCCACTGTGGCTAACTTACCTAATGGGCTTCGCCGCTTGACGCTTTCTAACTTCTCTCCCTGTAAACTGCTGGTCATGTCGGTTTGCATATAGCCTGGGGCGACACAATTAACAGTTATGCCTGCTTTGCCTACTTCACGGGCTAAAGATTTACTAAACCCTTCCAATGCGGCCTTGCTGGCGGCATAAACACTTAGGCCATTAAAACCTGTTTTGGCAATAATAGAAGATATGTTGATGATCCGACCTTTGCGATTCAACAACATCGAACGCACCAAATATTTGCTCAGTAAAATAGGTGCTTGAATATTCAAGCGCATTAAATGCTCAATAGCAGAATTAGGCATAGTCGCCAGCACACCATCATGGCCAGCAGCAGCGTTATTGATCAGGGCGTAAGGTCGTCCATATTGCTTGATGAGTTGTTTACACAGCTCAGATATTCTGTCTAAATCGGCCAAATCAATAGCATGAAAATTGACGAGTTCAGGATAGTCTTGCTGCAGTGCTTTAAAGGGTTCAGAAAGTTTCCGGGCGATGGCAATCACGCCATACCCCTGCCCAGCGGCTTGTTGGCAAATGGCTAAACCTAGACCTTTGCTGGCACCTGTTATTATGACGTAATCAGTCATGCTGCTGCTTCCTCTTTAATTTACCGCTTGGATCGTGATCTATATTCTTGACTATATTGATCTTGGTAGGTATTTCAAAGCGTTGCAATTGCTTTTTACACATTTTCAACACTTGTTGTTTGACCTCTTGCTCAACTTCGGCGTCAATTATCATCACATCTGCTACCACTAACTCACCCAGCAAGGCACTTTTTTTAGCGTACACCTTCGCCTGGCTAATATCAGCACATTGCAATAATACTTGCTCGACTTTTTCTGGATGTACTTTATTGCCACCAACGTTGATCGTACCTGTTGCTCTTCCCAAAAAGAGCACTCTGTCGTCGTTCACTTGGACTTTATCTAAGGTGTCCACATAGCCTAGAGCATTAGTTTGTAGCGCCAATGATTGACAGATGTGATATTGCGGTTTAATCAGTAAATGTTGTTCGTCTGACACCTGCAGCGCGACCGTAAGTGTCTGGTTTTTAAGCCATTTGGCAGGGAAGCCAGCGCGACCGTCGCTCACTATAAAACCGACTCCAGCTTCTGTCGAAGCGTAAATATGTCGCACATTTGCATTCGGGAACATACGCTTCAAAGTATCCAACAGACTTTGGTCGGCAATTTCCCCCCCTAGCGTAATATGACTCAGAGTTAATTCACTCAATTGTCCCGTCATCAGAAGTTGCCGCCACAAACTTGGGGTAGCAGATACAGCCGTTACATCACCATGCTTTAAAAATGCCATCTGAGCTAAAGGTTCGTAATCAACCACATCCACTAAGTCAGCACCACTTAATAACGCCTGTAACACCACTTGTAATCCGGCAAATCTAAACGGTTGATACAGCAATGCCCAGCACAAAGTTTGCAATCTATGACTGTGTTTGGTGCTAGAGGTTAAAGATAGAAAAGAGTGGGAAAACCATTTTGGCTCACCTGTGGTGCCAGAGGTCGACAAATACCAAGTTGTTTTTATAACATCTGAAGCAGAAGATTTCGGTGGTTTTTCAGTTGAATCAATAGCAGCTATAGTATTGTCTAACGGCCATTTAATTAGCTCTTTATCAGATATCGGCACATCAGGTGGGCATAAATAAATAGCTGTGCACCAGCCATCAAAGGCAATTAGAGCGGCAATAAACTCGGTCAAATTTATATAACTTATGGCTATGCTACGTTGACCAAGTTGCGGGTACTGCAGCCTAATTTCGTGTGCTTTTTTTATTAGTTCACCGATTAAACTGTGCTCACCTGCAGAGGTAATCATTCCCGTTGTGGGCAAATTAGTTAATTGATTGCTAAAGCTTTGCATAATGAACTTACTGGTTATTAGCACATTGTTGATAAATAGCTAAGAGGTCAGCAAAGGTGCTTGGGTAAGTATCAATAGCTAATTCTGTAAAAGGGTCGAAACCTAAGTCTTCTTCTAGCTGTGCCACTAACATGGCATAACCTAATGAGTCTAAGCCGCACTCAAGCAACAGCGTATCTGCGTCAATCGGATCCACTAACTGGCAGTCGCTCAACTCAGCCACTTGTTGCATGACTTGTCTAATTTGTTGTTCTAAATTTGTCATTAGTATTTTTCTAACCTACTCTAAAAATTGAATATGGGCTACTGCAAGTGCAATGTTTTTTGGCAACTTTGCGAGTATTTTGTCACGCTTTTGAGACCACTGCTTAAGTTCATAACTGTAATGCTGAATATCGAAACGTTGGCCATTACGTTCGCCGCCTTTTTCAAGGCTAACTTGTTCATATTCAAATACTTTATGCATTTTATTTGCCGAGTTGTTAAACGATAATACTTGCGCCAGCAAATGACTAAATTGACGGTGACTGGCACAAAAATCTAAAGCTGCAAATTCCAACATAATACCACTACCCGGCCACACGTTAGTCTCGCCCAAATAACAGCCCCATTCTGGTGTGGCTGTATTCATATTTGAGAAGTTAATTAATCCAATGGGTCGCTGATCTTGTAAAAAAATATAAAACTGACGGCTGTTATCACCTTTAAGCTTTTCAAACCAAGCACAGTGCTCTAACCATTTTACCGGCGCATTGCTATGCATATTTTGCATAATTCTAGGGCTGTTTCGCCATTGCCATAACAGCTGCAAATGTTTTTCTTGTAGCAGCTTAAAAGCATGTTCAGGTATCACTGCTTTCATTAAGTATTTTCACTTGTCTTTTTTGGCTCTGACATCAACTCAACAATATTTCTGGCCCCATCAACCACAGCATATAATAGTGCTTTTTGATGCATCCCAAGCAACCGTTCTGGTTGCTGCCACAAGGACAACCCCTGCGTGACCCATTCATCAATGCTTGTAGCATCGCTATTGACCACCTGACACCAACCTTGAGTTGCCGTATCTTGGCTGGCTAACGCTTGGTTTTCTGCCACTACCACCAGTATTGATGGTGTTGCGCAAGCAAGCAACTCAAACTGACTGCCTCCTGCTGCCGACAAAGCTAGCTTGGTGTTAAGCAACACTGCTGCCATATTTTGGCAGTCGTGTAGGTGGGTGATATCTAATAAACTGTTTTTAATGAAGTTGGTAAGATCACTCACGCCATTATAAGCTGCTCCAGTAATCACAATGATTGGCATAGATGCATTAGCGTTATCCATAGATTGTAACGCTTTACTAGTCAAACCTTTAGGATCACTACCGCCAAACATCAGGGTTAAGCTGTTGCGATCTGACCACTGTCTATTCGTTAGCTGCAGGAATTCCTGCCTTAATACTTGATAACTAGATCCGATAGCCAATAAAGCTTTAGGCGCAGTTAGGTGATAATGATGTGAAGTCGCGTTAAGCGCACCGTTGATAACCATATCGGCATAAAGTGCACCGCTGTTATTGATATCGTCGAAAACAGCTAAATTAAAGGCATGACATTGTAGCAACTGGCGATAATCCTGATCAAATTGATAACCATCAAGCACCAACCAATCAGCGCATAAATCTGTGCATCGTTTAGCTAACCATTCTGGCTCTGTACTGATATCAATATCAGTCATGGGTATAATGGTTCCGATCCAATCTGTTCGGTTACAACAAAAATGCTGAGAACGCGATGACATAAAAAAAATCACCACATGACCAGACTGAACCAAGCTCTGCGCTAGCGCCATACAACGCATAACATGTCCTAGACCGATATTGGGTTCACCCTCGACTCGAAATACTACGCGCATCAGCTATTACTCACACTAGCACTCAAACATCGACCAATCTAATGGCGTGCCTTTAACCAAAGCATGTTTAGCAACTTTACCTAATACATTGTCCCAGTGTTTAGGTGCCAATCCAAAAGCTGGGCGCACTATTCTTAAATTTGTTGAACTTAAGACTTGTCCCTGCAGTACATTTTCACTCACATAGATTGAACGACGATACTGTTTCGACTTTTCTTCTGCTTGAGTACCACCATACTTGACTTGTCCTAATGCTTGATAGGCTCTTTTGGTCTCAATCACTAAAGAGGCTAATTCATCAGGCTGTAACGAAAAAGCAGCATCCACGCCCCCCGCTTGTCGGTCTAAAACAAAATGTTTTTCAATAACGGTGGCACCTAGTGCAACTGCCGCAACAGATACGCCAATACCTGCGGTATGATCAGAAAGGCCCACTTGGCAGCCAAAGGCATCGCGTAAATGTGGGATAGTCGAAATGTTAGACTGAGTCGGTTGCGCTGGATACGTGCTAGTGCATTTTAATAAAATTATATCCTCACAACCTGCCTGCCTAGCCACATTAACGGCTTGTTCAATCTCCGTTAAACTGGCCATGCCGGTAGATAGTATTAATGGTTTTTTCTTGCTAGCCGCTTTACGAATGAGTGGTAAGTCGGTTAACTCGAATGAGGCAATTTTAAAACAGGGTACATTCAAGTCATCTAAAAAATCCACAGCCTGTTCATCAAATGGTGAGCTAAATGCCAGCATACCTAGAGACTTAGCTTTATCGAACAAGGGTTGATGCCACGCGTATGGCGTAGCCGCTTTTCGATATAACCCGTGTAACGACTCGCCTTGCCACAAGCTGTCTTCCTCTTGAATAACGAAGTGTTCGGTATTCACGTCCAGTGTCATACTATCAGCTGTAAAGGTTTGTAATTTTATGGCGTGGGCACCGGCTTTTGCAGCCGCTTCCACCATCAACATGGCAACATCAAGTTGCTGATTGTGATTACCGCTCAGTTCGGCTATAACAAATGGCGGAAAATCTGCGCCTATACTGCGCTCACCTAGTTTTATTTCATTCATCTTGTTGATCCTTGATATGAATGAAAATCGATTCAATACTTTCCACCAAGTCCTCTGGTTTATCGCAGTTACAGTCTGCAGCATCAATACTGTTTTGACTGACGCTATGCTGCATACATGGAGACAGCGGGTCAGTTGCAAATTCTGGCATTAACAACGCAGGCTCGCTGTTGCCACTGACAAGTAACGTCGCACAATCAACTGCTTGAGCATACCAACGATTACCACTTGGTTTACATACCATTAAGTCACTGGCGGAGAGCATTTTTAAGAGTGAGTGAATATCCTGCTTGGCCTCAATATCACTCCAAACAACAAAACCTTTTTGTTCTAATAGTTTTTTTAAACGATCGGCATAGGGATAAAGGTACCCATCGTCAGATTGAGCAAAGCATAAACCAATCACTTTGTTAGCTTTCGCTTTTTTAGCTAATCGATTATCAGCGCTGACAACGATGGACTGTTCTAACTTGTCATCGACCAAACCACAGCACTTAGTTAAATAATACTCTGGATATCCGCCTTCGTACACGGTCTCGTGTTGCCACCAGCGACCATGCAAGCGGTGCATATTGACAAACGAGCTAGCCATGAAAGCTTGCGTTGAATTAACATAATCAGCTTGCAAACTTTTGTCTTGCACTTGGTGCAACAATTGTTGAACCGACATATTTAAATAATTACCACTGACTGGCTCACCGGCATCGCTAAGAAAGCGCGCCAGAAAACACGGCATAAAGGTAGTATCTAAATTAACTATTTGACTGTAAGTTTCACCGATAATATCTTCTGCTAATCCTAAGAATGACTCCATCGCAAGAAAGAAATCGTCAGGCCACTGCTGCTCAGTGATATGTTTAACCTGCACTCTCGGTTCGGCTAATTTAATTAATTCTGCACCATCTGCAAATGTCAAAAAGTGGATCTCTGCGTCGGGGAGGGTCTTCTGAAAATAGCGTAATACAGGCAGACCAATCGAACAGACATCAGCCGAACTTAACATTCTTACCAACAATACTTTTTCAGTCTTAGACTCGACTAATTCATTCACTATGTTGCCCCTGAACGTAAGCTTGAAACATCAGTTCCGCCCGTTGCCAATCTTCTGGCGTATCGATATCCTGAACTAAATGCCGGGGTAAAACCACTGGTAGGCTATGCTGACTAAAAATTTTTCGATTTGATAAATAAGCATCCGTTGTACCCCAATAAAACTGGCCAGCATCATGGTATGCCTCTTCTAGATCCTGAGAGCGTTTACCAATATCGTCAGGAAACATCGGAGCCACACCTTCTTGAGTTTTGAACAACGCCCGTTGCACAGGAAAAGGAAAACTAGTGACTGAAAACGCAAAAGACTTTTCGCTTTGCTGTTCTAAGGAGTCTAAACCTTGCTTTAAAAACTTGGCTTGTAAAAACGGCGCAGTGGCGTAGATACAACAACAAAATTTAGGTTTATAAAAATGCTCTATACAAAACTCGATGCCGTGATTAGTGACTGGGCGTGTACCAACCACATCATTTGACAACTCTTGAGGGCGAATAAAAGGCACATCGGCTCCATAAGCTTTTGCTACCTCTGCTACTTCTTCGCTGTCAGTAGAGACGATGATCTTGTCAAACAAACCAGATGCGTTGGCCGCATCTATCGAGTAAGCGATAAGGGGTTTTCCAGCAAATATTTTAACGTTTTTAAGGGGAATTCGCTTGCTGCCACCACGTGCAGGAATGATGGCAATATTCACAACAACACTTCGTGAAGCACAGCAATCACTTTTGCCTGTTCTATATCAGTTAAACTTGGGAACAAGGGCAATGTTAAAGCGTTTTGATAAAAATGCTCAGACACTGGGAAATCACCTTGTTTAAAACCCAGTTGTTGATAATAAGGTTGCAAATGAATCGGGATATAATGCACATTTACGCCCACCCCTTTGTCATGAAGCTGCTGGTAAATGTGTTGACGATCATGTTGTATTAGCTCGACCATATATAAATGCCATGCACTTTTAAATTGCGGCTCCTCAACCGGAAGTTTCAAAGGCAAATCAGCTAACGCATTATCATATACTTTGGCGAGCTTAGAACGTTTTTGAATAAATACGTCCAGCTTATTCAACTGTGATAACCCAAGTGCAGCATGTAAATCGCTCAGCCTATAGTTATATCCCAACTCAAGTTGCTGATAATACCATGGGCCATGACTTTCTCCTTGATATTGCGAAGGGTCTTTTGTCACTCCATGCTTAGCAAATAGTTGAAGCTTTTGGTAAAGCTGGCTTTGATTAGTTAAGACTGCGCCACCTTCAGCACTGGTTATTGATTTAACTGGATGGAAACTCAAGACTGACATATCAGAATAGACACAACTACCAATCTTAGACTGCTGGTAACTGCCCCCTAACCCATGAGCAGCATCTTCAATAAGTACAATAGAATACAGATGAGTTAGCTTTTGAATAGTTTGCATTTCACAGCTCAATCCAGAAAAATGCACCACAATTAACGCTTTTGGTAAACGATTCTGAGTGGCAGCATGTTGGAGTTTGGTTTCTAATGCGCTGATATCAATATTACGGGTAAGAGGGTCTATATCCACAAAATCTATCGTTGCGCCGCAATACAGCGCACAGTTTGCTGATGCTACAAAAGAGTTGGGTACGGTCCAGACTGAATCGCCTGCTGCAACACCTGCAGCTAAACACGCCACATGCAAACCTGACGTTGCACTATTTACTGCAACACAGTGGTTAGCGCCAGTATATTCGCATAGAGCTTGTTCAAATTTAGGTACCACAGTACCTTGAGTCAAAAACTGATTGCGAAGTACCTCCACAACTGCATCGACATCATCTTCATTAACGAGATGTTTACCGTAAGGGATCATGCAACCTCCTCCTTACAATGTGACTTTATCAAGTAATTTTAATTCATCTATTGTTAGAAAGTGAGGATTAGTACCTGAGTGATATTCAAACTTTTCTTCTACCGGTTTTCCCACTTCACCTAATTTGTTTTTTAAGTAATTGACTGTTTTATCAAAGAACTTAATCGCAGGCGTAATCACGTAATGATCATCAAATTCAAGAGAATGATGCGCCATCTCCTCTGGCACCATGACTTCATGCAGTTTCTCGCCAGGGCGAATACCCACTATTTCATAATCTCGGTTGCCACTAATAGACTCGACTAGATCTAAAATACGAATAGAAGGGATTTTAGGTACAAATATCTCGCCACCCTGCATACGCTGAAAGTTCTTTACAACAAACTCTACACCGTTTTCTAGGGTGATCCAGAAGCGTGTCATTTCCGCATGGGTGACGGGCAACTTAGTTATACCTTCATCCAACAGTTTATGGAAAAATGGCACTACTGAGCCTCTAGAACCAACAACATTGCCATAACGCACTACAGCAAATCTGGGGCCCTTAGCGCCGGACATATTGTTGGCAGCGACAAATAATTTATCTGAGGCAAGTTTAGTCGCGCCATATAAATTAACTGGATTAGCTGCTTTATCGGTAGACAGCGCAATCACCCGACTTACATCTGCGGTAATAGCTGCATCAATCACATTTTGGGAACCATATATATTAGTTTTGATACACTCATTGGGATTATATTCTGCAGCTGGCACTTGTTTTAGGGCTGCTGCATGCACCACATAATCAACATCGCGCATTGCAGATATTAGACGTTCTTTATCGCGCACATCACCAATAAAATAACGCATGCAAGACGCATTATAATGTTGCTGCATTTCAAATTGTTTTAACTCATCTCGGGAGTAAATAATCACTTTTTTGGGAGAATAGTTTTTGATCAGATAATCAGTAAAACGTTTACCAAATGATCCCGTTCCGCCCGTAATTAAAACAGATTTATTATTAAACATAAACAGCCCTTACAATCATTTTAGTTGGGTAGAATGCACATTGACTTGATGCTTCATCCAATTGATATAACTCGTTAAAATCTCAGATATTCATCGATATTTATTCACTGCTTTGCGACCACGTACCAATCCGGAGAGTTGTTTTAATGACGCTTTAAATGATTCCTCAGCATAAGCAACTAATGCGCCATTAACTTGCAATTCAGCAGTCACAAAATTAATTTTTTCTTCTTCAGGGATATTTTCTAGGAAATTCTGGATAAATTCGTCACGTTGAGTCACTAGTTTCAAAAACGTGGACTCATCAGGATCATTTTCAGTAGTTAGCTCTAATAGATCCTGATTAATACTTTTTAATGGGGAAGGTGTAAAAAAATGATCTAATATTAATTTTTTCAAATCACTGCTTGACGTTTTTGCCTTTGCATTTCATAAGCCTCTTGCTTAGATGACTCAGGAATTTGCGACCAGGCTGTTTTAATGGGTAAAAATAGAGTAATCACTTCATCAACAATCTTCAAGTTATTCTGAACATTAGCATCGATCAAGCGCTGTATCATATAATCGTAAAGTGAATATAAATTATCAGCAACCTCGCCTCCTGCCTCCAATTCTAGAGTATCTCGCAAGTTCATCAATATAGCAGTTGCTCTAGAAATATGCTCAGACTTGCCAGCATAATCTTTTCGCTCAATACAGCCTTTGGTATAAGCGAGCTTATCTAACGTACCTTGCATTAACATTAAAGTTAACTTGTGCGGATCGGCTTGACTGATCTGTTGTTTCAAATTGCCTTTTTTATAGGCATTGATACCTTTTAACGCCATACTAATCTTCCATATTTTTGATTGTGAAACTGCATTGTTGTCTAGCCTAAAGTCGCCAGTAAAGCTGACCCCGTTGAATTTAATCTTGCTACTGTTTGGTCTAGATTTAAATACTTAGCCCGTAGTATTTCCTCAGTTTTAGCAAGCCTTAATTCCAGGCTTAACCTTTCATCAAAAATCTGTTCCCTTTGATCTTTAGCACTGTCGACTCGAGATTTAAGTAACCCAGCAGAACTGGTGTATTCTTCAACATAATCGTATAGACGAACAGCAATACCTTGATTTTCATCGGTGAATAAAGCCGCAATTTGATCAAAGTTATCATCTAATGCTTTTTTTAAACGGTCATCACCACTGCCTAAACCGATTTTGTCAGAAGTACTAATTTCTAATTCGTTGTTATCGTTATATTCAATACCTATCTGGAATAGACCACCTAGAGAAGATGACTCTACAGAAGAAAATAAAATATTGTTGATACCGGATTGTATACCTCTTACTAGCGAATCCCCCGCGAGAGAACCATCTTCTTCTAAGTCAGATTCACCATAATTGGTTAACAGTTTTATTTCAGCTTGTAGGGCGTTAAAGTTGGTAACAAACTCCCTGATAGTTTCTTCAACGGCTTCTTTATCAAAGCCAATACTAAGTTTTGAGGTTTTAAACGTGATGCCGTCTGCATTTAGTTCAGAAAGTTCTGATGCTTCAAAAGAAGCATTTTCTATTACATTTTCAAATTCATTGGTTTTACTTTCTACATTAATGCCATCGATAGTGGCTTTGGCGTTTTGAGCTGAAGTAACCGGTGTTAAATATGTAGAAGCTTCAGTAGAGTTTGTAGTTGAAACAAGATCCAGCTCAGCCACATCATTATCATTGACAATAACTAAATCATTTCCTTCACCGGGCGTGTCCGAAGTAAAGACTAATTTTGCACCACCGACAACAGTACCCGTATCTATGATACTGGCTGTGACACCAAAGTTATCGTTTGAAGCATTGATTGCATTACGCAGATCTTCTAATGAGTCACCAGCATTTAAGTTGATGGTAAAGGAATCACTGGTGGCATTAATTTTAAAGGTAAGGCTAGCGGTGCCAGCACTTAATACCGTATCAGTAGATTTATTAAAGCCACCATCTGTTGCATCTGCGGTTTCAATTCGACTACCGCTAGCGAGTTGAGTCACCGCTATATTGTAGTCACCTTCCAGAGCACTATTGGATGCCTCAGCTGTAAAAGGTTCAACACCTTCTGAAGGGTTGTTAATGCTTGGCTCACGCCCTTTAAGGTTCGCATCGCTTCGCAAATTATCCAAGGTTTCTTGAAAGTCCTCAAGTTTGGACTTTAACTTACCAATACCAGAAATTTCAGCATCAACGTTTTCCTCTCTGGAATTCAAAGCGTCAGTTTTCGGCTTGCGCTCAGCTTCGAGCAATTGCCCAACTAAACTTTCAAGATCTAAACCTGAACCTACACCCAATGACGAAATTGACATATCACACCTATATTCCAACAATAATTTGAAGGATAACGTTTATGTCAAAAAATTGACATTAAACCTGTTTGTTAAATAGAAAACCTACCGCTGTGCCGACCTCCGTTTGCATGTCCTGCAATCGTTCTGAAGTTCTTAATACTTCTTCAGAAGGTATTTGTCGAATAATTTTTCCAGACTCTGAATCGGTTACTTTTACAACTTGTTTATTGCTGCCTTCATCCACTGAAAAATTAAGATCTCGACTATTATTTTTCGCAAATTCATTTAATTTTGAAACAGCATTTTCAATCTGCTCAGCCCTAACATCAAGAGACATTTGTTTTTTTATATCGGCAGTGTTGGATATATCTTTAGTTTCTGGTTTCACTGATGCCAGTTTGTCCTCCGTCGACTGGTTGGTGCGAATACTGTCTGCATTGTCTGGAGCGATCTCAGCTTTGGACACTGCAAAATTTTGGCCAACTTGTGAGGCATTAATTTCCATAAATCACCTTTTTATAAAATGCGAATAGCTACTCTGCAGTAGCCACTCTAAGCATTATTGTTAAAAACCGCTTAGCTAAGCAATGACAATGCAGCCTGTGGTCTTTGGTTGGCTTGACTTAATACTGACAAAGACGCTTGCTGAATTATCTGATTTTTCGTCAATTCCGCCGTTTCAACAGCAAAATCTGTATCCCGGATACGTGAACGAGCAGCCGCGATATTCTCAGAGATATTACTCAAGTTTCGAATAGTAGACTGAAAACGGTTCTGCAAGGCACCTAAATCGGCACGTGCTCCACCGATACTAGATATTGCTGCAGTTATCGAAGTGAGTGCTGTAGAGGCCCCGTCTACAGTAGACACATCCGTTGCGTCGATACCTAAACCAATTGCACCAAAACCATCATCTCTGGATAAGTTGACAGAGATAGTCTGTCCACCGTTTGCGCCAACTAAAAATTTAGATGAGAAACTACCTTTCAAAATATCTAAGTTGCCGAACTGTGTATCAGTCGCAATACGGCTGATCTCGTTCTTTAATGCAGTCACTTCTTTTTGCAGCGCCGTTCGATCAGCAGAAGAGTTAATTCCATTTTGAGATTGCACGGCTAAAGTCCGAATACGTTGTAATGAAGTAGTTACCTCACCCAATGCACCTTCAGCAGTTTGCGTGAGTGAAATCGCATCATTCGCATTTCGAACAGCCTGATTCAACCCTTGTACTTGCGTTGTTAATCGGTCCGAAATCTGCAAACCAGCGGCATCATCTGCAGCACGGTTAATCCTAAAACCTGAAGATAATCTTTCGAAAGATGAATTCAAAGCTTGCCCAGAACTAAACAGCTGGCGCTGAGCATTCAAAGACGACACATTTGTATTAACAAATAAACCCATAAAAACCTCCTGAAAACTCACCGCACGCCGATAGCGTGGTTGTAACAGTAAGTTTGCCTCAATATAGATGAACAAGAACCTCTTCTTGGTCATCACCTCACTTACCTCATATAACGACACCTCTACCGTTAAATGAGGCTAAAAGTAATCAATTAGATCACTCCTCAACTAACGTTATCGACACTTACCACAGTATCTTTAGTTTTTTTGAAAAATAAAAAAACAAAAGATAGTGGCCAAAAACCAGAAAATAGATAAAAGCCGAATGGCAGTGGCAAGTAGATAGAAGATAGTTAAAGACTAAAGCGATTCATCACAGGGCGCTTCGCTACGCAGAAAACACCAAGAAATAAATTTAAATGTAATAATGTGATTACCAAGGAATTGTGTCGTAGCCTTATTTGGGAAGAGCGAAAGCACGCTTCGCACCATCGTCCATGCAGTTGCTTGTCATGGTATAAAACGAGTAGGTATTACACAAAAATTCAAACCTTAATATCTATAATGAGTATATTGATGGTTTGAGCAATTCAGAATCCACTTTTCCTAATTTTTGCAGGGAAAATTTGTCAAAACGGTTATATACCTATAAATCAGGAATTAGTGCTTTGTGCCATTACCTGGAGTGGGTGAACCACTTACTTAACGATTACAAATAGCAGATAGAGGATGATAAGGATTTACAAACTATTACACGTCATTCCCGCGAAGGCGGGAACCCCAAAACAGCCCCAGTAAGCTCAATCGATTCTCACCCGACCAAGTCAAAATATAAGTCTTTCCAGCTAGGATTTAACTCATTGATGAGCCGATTTTTCCATTCTCGGTTCCATTTCTTGAGCCTTGTCTCTCGAAGTATTGCGCTATCCATATCTTCAAGTTGCTCAAAATAGACTAGTTTATTCAAGTTGTATTTTGAGCTAAAGCCCTTAACTTGTTTGTTTTTATGTTGATAAATACGCTGCACTAAATTACTTGTTACCCCGATGAATAGCGTGCTGTTGTTATCATTAGTGAGAATGTAAATGCAGGGCCGTTTCATAGTTGAATTCCTTTTCAATCGTTTAATAAATATATGCAGAAATGGCCATGTTGAAAAAGGCGATTCTTTTAGATTAGCCAGTTGGTTTGAAGGTTCCCGCCTTCGCGCGAATGACGGAGAATAGACGGGAAGATGTCACCATTTGCTTCCCCAGTATAGGCGATCGTCAACGCTACTTAATCGTCTGACTGCAATTCACTCATTGGCGACTATCAGATTGCAAAACAAACTCTAATATCATTACGACAAAGTTACTCGGTAATTAGACCGACAGTTTCCTTTGGTAATAACACTCCTACAAATAAAATTATGAAAGGGCTTTGCTCTGTGGTCTTTATACCATCAGTGGTTCAATTCTTTTGCTTTTCGATTTTAATTAGTATCTAGCCACTAATTACTAGTCACTTCTTTTAAAGTTGGCACACTACATGCTTTAGTTTTGATAGCTAATTAAGTGTGAAATCACTTTTCGCTAATGAAAAAAGGCCGGGGAAAATACTCTCACAGAGCATCCCCGACCAACTTGCTCACGTTAGGAGATGGAGCAAATAAGGTTTCTGTCCGACTGGCAGGGTTAGAAGAGCTGAATACTGGCCTCTCAACCAAACTTCTACACTCTCGGTCCTGTTAGTCGGCGTTTTAATTTACACATCTAAGATGTAAACCAAAACAGAAATACTATTTGTACTAAATACACCACAAGGCATGAAAACAATGCGCCTTATGGCTTTCAATAAAAACGTTTCTGCCCGATTACCGGAGTTACAAAAGCTGAATAGGCCTCACAACCAAACTTCTATACTCTTTATATTATCGGTCCTGTTAGTCGGTGTTTTAATTACACTTATTAGATGTAAACCAACGAAGAAATACTGTTTGTACCAAAAAGTTTAGAACACCTTATATTATGGCTGTAGTGTAAAAACAGTCGGGGAAAAACCCTTACAGGTACCCCGACCAACTTGCTCACGTTAGGAGTTGGAGCAAACTTAGTACTGACTACAGCATCTGTAAAATAATGCAATAGCTTATAAATAGTGCCCTCCCTAGCATATAACAGCAACATTCCTTCGTTACTTTTTAGGGCACAGCCCCGGGCGGCCTCTCATTTCCTACCCTCTTGATTCTATAACGTTGATTTTCTACTCACTAATTCATTAACCCATTAGCTGCAAAGCAGCCTTTGAACGCCAATGTGCTTGCCCTAACACAATGATACCGCCTGATTGAATGATCTGCCTACGGGATAACTCTGCCGTTTCGACGGCAAAATATGTGTCAAGAATACGTTTTCTTGCCGCTAAATCATTTTCAGAAATATGACATAAACTTCTGATGGTCAATTGAAAACAGTTTTGTATTACACCTAAATCTGCTCCCTGAACATCAATAATGGAGATAGCATCTGAGATTGAAACCATCGCTGCCGACGTCTCTAATTCAGTGATCACAGATGTATGTGCCACAAAAAGTCCAGATGTACCATACCTTCTATCTCTTTCAACATTCACAATAATAGTTTGACCAACTTTCGGGTCTACCAAGGATAACGATGAAAATACACCATCCAATACATCAGCAAATTTCGATGTCGAAGCAATTCGGCTCAATTCGCTCTTCAGTGTGGTTACTTCTTTTTGCAAAGAAACTGCTCCGCAAAAGAATTAATAGCAATTTGTGGTTGCACTGCTGACACTCGAATTCGTCGCAAGGCACAAATGGTCTCAGCTAGAGTCCGTTTATGGTCTTCGACATAGATATCCCATCATTTGCATTATTGGCAGCTTGATCCAGCCCAAAACCTGAGTGGTTAATAGGTTAGATATTTGTAAGCCTGCTGTATCATCTTTTGCTCTGTTTATTCGTAAGTTTGACAACAACCTTTTAAAGGTTGTATTTAAATTATTGGTCGATGTAAACAACTGACGAGTTGCATTTGACGACAACACATTAGTACTAACAAATAAACTCATTTTTCTCTCCTAAAAAGGCAATGACTTCTATTTTTTTATTTTAATGTCAGTGATATTCTGATGACATCAAAGTTAAAACTGACATGTCAGTTGCGTGACTGGCACGCTGTATGCTTTATATTAATTGCTAACTGGTACCCTGGTTAGCAATTTTGTTAAGTGTTAGAAGCACAAAAAACAAATACAAAAAAGTGTGAGCTTATG
>Ga0307488_10001859_pt1 | contig 17823 bp, 11 predicted proteins | sample SB02metaG_FD_202248 | JGI IMG/M metagenome (GOLD analysis project Ga0307488, IMG submission 202248) | Sea-ice brine microbial communities from Beaufort Sea near Barrow, Alaska, United States - SB 0.2 | ecosystem: Environmental > Aquatic > Marine > Coastal | place: USA: Alaska | collected... | reverse complement strand
AATCGGGTTCATGATGTTCTCCAGTATTATAGATTGTTCTTCTTTATAATAGCATAAAAAAAAGAGAGGATTACTCCTCTCTTTATTGTGTATTCAAGTCAACCGCAAAGTTTATCTTTGATAATATGGGTACCCAGATTCCATTCTGTAACCAGAACCTTGTGGAATAGGGCTTGGTTCACCAGCAATCTTTCTTCGGTTATACTCAAGAGCTCTTTCTGCCGCAAACTTTCTTGCACTAGAAGCAGCATCTCCAAGCCTTTCACCAGCCATTGATAAAGCCTCTTTAGACTTTTGCTTTCCAACGAAAGCACCAGCCGCATAGACTGCACCCATGAGCAACAAACTTTTAATCTTGTTGCCCATGATCGCTTCGCCTAAACCAGGTGCTGCCAAAAAATCATCTTCACCGTACATATCCATTCTCCTTATCGTAATTGTGATTTAAGACTAGCCAACTTCTTACGCAACTGAGTAGACTTTTGAGCAAATGCTCTAGTCTTTTGATACTGAGCGTTGTAGACAGTAGACCCTTTGTTTAGTCTTTGTTGAGATGCAAGAGAACTTCTATGTCCAGCACTAACTGAAGCAAGTTGCTTTTCAGTAATTTCAATTCTTCTTTTCAGAACAACGTTGGCATTATTAACAACTGGTCTTCTTATAGGAGATGGTTTTGGTCTGGATACCATTGCCCTACGTCTTTTCATGTCAAGTTCACGTTGTTTTCTAAGACGTTGAACTTCAGCCTCACGCTGATTTCTTCGAGAATTTCTTCTCATATCTTGAATCTTAGCCTGACGATCTACAGCAGATGTTGCTGTTCTATCTTGACGAGCACGATCTAAAGACAACATGTCAGCGGCATCCATATAAGGGTTGCTAGCGACCATTGAAAGTTCTTTTCGTTCTTCTCTGGCTTCTGACCTGTTCTCAGCAATCGATTGACGAGCAGCAGCCAATTTAGCCAATGTAATTGCTTTACGATCTTTCATTTTTTGTCGAAGGTTAGCGGAACGAAGTTTAGCCAAATTAGAGGCGGTTCTCCGTCTAGCACCTACTCGACGAGCGGCTATTGGTACAGCGATTGTAGCAGCGGCTATTGGTGCAGCGATTGTAGCAGCTGCAATTATTCCACCAGACTTTTTAGATGCTTTTCTAGCATTCATAGAAAGTTTCTTTAAGAGACCATGCAACGCAATTCGAGGTGGCTGAACTCCAGCATTTTTTCCTTTTGCAAGCAAGGATCTGTAGATACGTCTTAAAGTTTGAAACTTTCTATCACAACGATTTGCAACTCTAGCAAGCCTACGATTTTTAGGCTTGAATTGACCATTTGAAAGAATCTTCTGCATAGCATTAGCATTTCCTTCTGAAGCAAGTGCCAAAGAAGTAAATGGTGCCATTAAGAATCGGCTCTTTGCAGCCAAGATCTTAATGGACATGTTCGGATCTATTTTTCCAGCAAGCCTTTCAAAACGCTTGACACATCGATTCAATTGTCTCAATTGACGAATGTATCTTTGCTTTGTCTTACGCAGTCGAGTAGCAATTCCTACCGCCAATGCAGGGGCAAGAATACCATATTGTTCTGTTTCTCCACCCATTCGAGCAGCCAATCTTCTTTGTCTCTTTTGAAGTCTTAACATACGACGAGACATGCTTTTGCCCTGATGTTTTTCAACTTTACCATGAACTGCTTGAGACATCTCTTTTCCAGTCATCAGACGCTTAGACGCATGCTTAGACTTTCTTGCCGCTCTTCTTTGAGCCGCTTTTCCAGCTACTTTTTTAGCCCCTCTTCCAGCCGCTTTTCCAGCCGCTTTAACATTCCTTGCTCTCTGGACTATAATAGGCGTATAACCATATTCTTCTATAAAGTCTTCAGCTTCTTCATCAGATCCAAAGGCATGCCCACCCATCAAATCAACTTCGATTTCAAGGTCAGAAAGTTCTTCTTCTTCAGCACCAAATTCTTCTTCTTCTTCTTCGCCAGCATAATCGCACATAGCACCATACAAAGTATCTTGAAATTCCATGAAAAATTTATCAAGAGCTCCTGGACTGTTTGAATCTAAAAATGCTTTATTTTGTAAGAATACTTTTTCTTCGTCAGATAAGTAATCATCATCAATCGCACCAAGAAGTTCGTCTAAAGAATCTTCTTCATCTTCTGAGTCAAAATCGTCTTCTGCACCCAAAAGATCATCGAAATCATCTTCTTCGTCTATTCCAAGTATTTCATCGTCTTCACTGAAGTCATCTTCTCCCAGTAAAGCGTCAATTTGATGTAAGTCCAGTTCGTCATGAGGGCTCATAATAAATCTCCAGTTTTTGTTATTTTTTAAATATAAAATAGCTGAGTAAACCTAAGGTAGTAACCCCACCTGCTATTGAAGAATATAATAGCACATTATTTTTCTTTTTTTCTTTTTCCAACTTTTCTCCACTATTCTGAAGATCTTTGGAACGTGCCGTTAATTCTTGCTGTAAAGGTTGTACTTGTTTAATCATAAGCGGTACAGATTGACCTGCTTGCATTCGCTGCACGACATTTACTTTTTCGTTTTCAGCAATTTGAGCAAACAAATTAGAAAACGGTTGTGGCTCAGGTGAATTTTTAATCATAGAAAATTCAGAGTTAAGCTTGCTTAATCCAGAAGATAAACTTTGTACGACTTTACCACTTGGCTTGTAAGACTTTTTGCCAGAAGACCTTCTTCCCTTTATACTAGCCAATATAGCCTTTGCTTCAGGATCTCCTTTTCTTGCTTTTTTCATTATCCTCATCAATTTCCTAGGACTAATACCCAACTTTGAAGCGTCCGATTTTCTTGAAGATCTTTTTGACTTTCTTTTACTTCTTCTAGATTTACCTTTTCCGCCACCTAAGTTTTTAAAAAAGCCAGCAACTTTTCCGCCTTTTTCAACTAGACCTTTGGCTTGAGCCATTGTTTTATCTAAGTCAAAGCCTTTTTCTCCACCACCTTCATACTCAGCACCATGTTTTGCCCACGCTCTTGCGACATAACTATTATCGTGCTTACCACTTCTCCCTAAGTCAATTGAAGCAGCATAATCAGGATAGTTGTCATTCACCCAGTTTCTAAAGGCGTCACCTTCTTCTCGGTTTGTGGGAGCACCACCAAAAAAGAACTCATCAGAACCAAAGCCATCTAAGTAATTTGCAGAACCAGTTGTAGCGGCTGGAAACGGCTCTTCAAACAACATAGGCATACGTCCTGGATCTTCACCATCTCTAATGTAGGGGTATCTATGCATTTGGCTTGTATCTACTGTGTACTGTATATCTTGGACAGAAGTCAGGTATGGGTCCTCATAAGCATAAGGTACGTTTGAAACTGTAGCACCCCATAACCTACGCTCTTTTTTGCCCAATCGCTGATGTGGAGAAGGTAAAACATCCCAAGTGCGACCTCTAGGCTTTACAGCATAAGGCAAGTCAATAGGGGGATGGTACTTTGGGTATGGTCTTTTCATAATACTTTCTCTCTTAATCTGTTCTTAAAAAAACAAAGGAAAACGGATTCAGTGCTTGATCCTTTGATTTGTAAAGAATCTAAAACTTTTTGGGGCACAATATCACAAATCAAAGGTACAGATGTTTTTGCCTTGAATAGCAATTTTTTTTCTTTCTTAACCAATTTTTGAGACGCATAACCAGTCATAAACCGACTTAACGGTCCATATGCTTCAACCAATTCTGGTGCGGAAGATACAATCTTAATAGGTAAAGACAAAACGTCTTTAGAGGTCAATACAGTTTTATCTTCGGGTATTCTTTCTTCTCCTGTTCCATTCCAAGAGTCCCTAACCCTTGAACAAATTGAATAAAGGATGAGGTCAGATTGAGCAGCCAAAGACTTTGAAACTTGTTTTCCATCTCTTGCTAGAACGAGCTGACCATCAATAGATAAGTCATCTGCTATCTGTGATATCTTCTTTGAATATCCATTCAACAAACAATATAAAATTAAATTCTTTTGTGCTTTAGAAAGGAAAATAGATGCGTCTACATTGCCAGAAATAGACTCTCTAACAATATCTCTTGCTATTAAGTAATCTTTCTTTAAAAGAGACACATCTACACCTTTCAATAGTAATATGGACTGGATTATTTACCCATTCCACATGCTTTGTAAACCATAGCGGCAAGTTGAACATTTCTGCACTTCTTGACCCATTGAGCATAAGGAGTAAGCTTCTTTCCGCCTACTGTACGAGTACGAGCACTTTTGAAATGTGCTTTACAAGCTTTAATCAAAGCAGCTTTACGCTTCTTGAATTCAGCGAGTGCAGATTTCTTAGCAGCTTTAGCCAACTTCTTTCCTTGAGCCTTACGTCCAGCAGAAGTCATTTTCTTCTTAGCAGGTGCTTTCTTCTTAGCAGCTGGCTTCTTACGACTAGAAGTTGTCTTTCGCTTAGCAGGTGCTTTCTTCTTAGCAGAAGTTGTCTTCTTTGCTTTTGCTTTAGCGGCTTCCATTTTGTTAGCCATCTTAACAATGCGTGAAGCAATTGTACGTCCATACTTCTTTACAAGATTTCCGTAAGATTTACGCTTATCTCTTGCTCTCATGTGCTTACCAGCCAAAGCAGTTGCAGCTGTCTTAGAAATAGTCTTCTTTGCAGTAGTCACTTTCTTAGCAGCAGTTTTACGTTTAGCAGGCTTACGTGTAACTTTTCTTTTCGCCATTTTAATCTCCTAAAAGATGTTTTGAGTTTAAGGTTGTTTATGGATAACCAAAATAGTTATATTGTTATAATAGTACATAAAACTTAAAAAAGTTTTTTTTTAGTTCTTTTTTAATATTGTCATCAACTTTTTCATATTGTTAGTGGCTTTTCTTTTTGTTTTTGGTATCCTTGCTCTTGAAGATGAAAACTGAGAAGAATCAAGGTATGATCGAACAAATCGAGCATCAGACCGAACGTTGATTTTCTTTTTTTCTATTGCCCCATCGGCTATCATTTTCTCTATACTTTTTTTCAGTTTTTTATCAGAAAAATCTTGTATAGAAACTTTATTCTTTCTAGAAGATGTTTTTTTCTTTCCTGCAGAGCGATTAATTTTTTTAGGTTGCGTTAAGTAATAGGGATTCTTTTTAAGGAACTCCAGCAACTTTGAGTTTCTTTTAGAAAAGTCTATCAAAGCACGAATGTAAGCACGAGATAAAATCAAATCCTTTTCTGAAATAGACATAGAAGAAGGCATCATCGCAGATAATCTTCTCTTGATCGAATGAAGAAGTGGAGCAACTGAGTCTATTGTTGGATTATCACCTAAGTCACCGTCCATTAACATTACGCCCAAAGTCAAGTCCTCAAAAGATTGCTTTATCTGTTTTCTCAAGTCTGACTTTTTGGGAGTTGCAATAATGTTATTGTCTTTTCCAAAGGATGAAGCATCCCAGTTGGCAAAATGCCGAACTGCAATAATAACAGGATAGTTTGGCGATACGATTTGTACCACCCCATTCTTTATCGCTTTTCGTAAAGACATCCTTCGCTCTCCTTACTTCTTTTGTACTTTTTTGGTTGCTATAGTCAGCATAACCAACAATAATGCAGTGCCCAAAATCTTTTGACCATTGTCTGTTTTTAAATACCGCATCGCACTTCCTGCTTGCTGATAGTATTTACCAAACAAAGAAACCATAATTTCTTTTTGACCAGGTGTTAAATTCTCTGGAATAGCGGGAACCTGATAAGCTCCTGCCATTTCCATCATCGTTTTTTCGTCCAAAACAAACTCCTTTTACTTTGCTTGCAAACTGTGAGGACCATGCTTTGCAATAAAAGCAGCTGGTGTTTTCCAGTGTTCAGACTTTTCGTGACGTTTTGCCCAATATTTTTTGAATGCACGTTCTCTTGTTCTCCAATAAGAAGTTATTTTCCCAACAAGTTCTTTCATTTCACTTTTAATTCTATTCAGAGAAACACGAAGTTGAAATGTTTTAGATTTGGCTAAGCCATCTTGATTTTTAAGAATTGATATTTTATTAGCTAAAACCTTACCTTTTCTCTTTTTTCTCAAAAGATCATGCATCATCCCTTTTAGCTTATCCAATTGTTTTCCCATCTTGGCTTTGCGAGACGACTTCGACATCCCACCAAAAAGTTCTGAAGATATGTGTTCATCTATCTCAACATCAATATCGTCACCAATACAGTCTCCGCCAATAAAGTCATCAGATGAAGTTACAGCACCAAAACACTGACCTGAGTAAAATTCCAAATAATCAATAGGCATTACAAGCTCCTTAAGTAATAAATCTTTTTTTTATAATAACATACAAACAATATAAAAGTTTAAATAAATTTTATACAACTTCTTTATTTATTCTTCGAGGAGGGGAAAAAGGTGCCGACGAACCAAATGGAAAAGGTTCAGAGTCTTCCACATCAGAATCATCCCCATATAAAGTTTCAACATCAAAGTTTTTGTCAACGGTTAAGTTTTGACTTCCTGAAACGTAGTCTGTAATGTCAGTAAGAGAATCCATAACATTTAACGCATGTATTGGGGAGTACTCAGTTGGAAATGAAAGATCATCAGATTCAAATATAACAGGAACAATAATAGGATTTTCCGAAGGCTTTATAGCCAATACCTTACTCCAATTAACACTTCCATTTCGTAAGTTCAATCGACTCCACAGCTTGGAAAAAGCGTCCTCAAGTCTTGGGTCATCTGATCGACTCAATGAATCCATGATCGAAACGGCTTTTGAAAAGGCTTTTTTCTTCTTTATTGGGTCTGAAATAGGCTTGCCAGTCTTTAAACCGATACCAATTCGATCCTCAACTGTATCTATACCACCAGAATGTATTAGGGAATAAGGTATTACTTCTTTTTTTACTTTGTACTCTCCCTCGTCACCGAGTAAAGAATCATCGTCCACTTTCTCCATGCCCCAATGGTCTTGCTCTAGAGTTGAATCAGCCATAAATGGAACGAATGAACTTCTCATGTCTTCCAATAATTTTGATTCATTGGCTTTCAAATGAGCTCCTGAGAACTTTCCATCTGATATGGATAACTTGTGACAACAGTTTTCTAAATACACATTTTTGTTGAATCCAGTGACAGAAGACAAGCACTTTATGACCTTATAGTAATTACGTCTTTGACTTTCTGATAACTTTCTAACAATGTCAGATACTGATTCTTCTGAACCGTCTTTTGCAGATGTTAATACAACGCATAAATCCTTGATTAAAACCCTGCAAAGATCTATCGCTTCGGACTCATCACCCTCTTTCATGCAGATATTTATTTCATCACAAAACTGTATACACTTGCTCAACACGTCATCGGCTTGCTTTTCGTCTAGTCCGTATCCAATGGCAACAGGAACGCACTCTATGCCACCATAAGAAGATGAATTCAATACTTTACCATCCACCATAATGCCATTGTTTGAGTACAAGTTGGGCTTAACAATCCATTGACCTCTATCTATCTGAATAAATGGTGAACTGGGAAGATCACCAACAATTCTTTGCACTCTTTTTGTGAAATGTTCAATAGACATTATACACCTCTAAGTTTGAATAAGAACTTATTTGCCACGTTGCAACTAAACGCACCCCAATATGCAATAACTTCTTCTCCTGCTGAAACAGATTTTACAAAAGTGGCGGTGAATTGTGGTAGTTGATACGTTAATTGACATGCACTTTCTGGAATAATGGTATCAATACCCTCAGGCAAGTTTATTGCTACACCAGGATTTGGATAATCAACATATTGCCACAGTTTACTTTTGTTCACAAGATCAAAAGTCCATGAGAAAAACAACTCCATACCAGCTGGCAAAGGTGCTTGAGCTCTGCATAAAACATGTTCAAACTGACCAGCTTGTAATTCAGCCGAAATACCTTGACCAATTTGGAATGTTCTTCTAGTCATTCCGCCCCAAGCGTTTCCTCCCTCAAAGCTTACAGTAACCGTATCACCGACGTCACCACCAATCGCTGAAATAACCAAACTTCCAGGCTCCATTTGATCGTATGAAGGATTGTAAACAGGAGGTCTACCTTTCCAGATAGCCATTGTACCGTTGTATGGTCCTACAAACTTCCCACCAAGTCTTGCTCCAGCACCAAGTTCTGGTGGGAATGTCAAAGGTATTCTTCTCATTTGTGTTCTCCTATTTATGCCTATAATAACCCAATTCCATTAAGCATCATTTTTTTTGCTGTTCTGCTGTAGTATAAGGGATGGATTTAGCGTATGCACTAGCTGCATTCCTTACTACACTAAGTTCCACGTCCAGATTTGACCCATAACCCAAAAAAATTGGTGATGTGCCTTCAAAAATCTCTTTATTCGACCCAATATAAATAGGGACTTTATGTTTCCAACCTATTTTCTTTGTTTTCCAAAGAATAGGTTTATCATCGGGACCATCAATAGTAGGATTTTTAGCCCAATCTCGAACTCCAGATAAAAACTCTCTGAAAAGCATCAAGTCATTTGTGTATGCATCTGAGGGAGAGTCATAAGCACCTTTACTTAAACTATTAGTTACAAAATTCTCATTTTTATTATTCATTATTTGATTAACTCTCCAACTTCCATCTTTCTGTAAATCAAACGTGCCCACAAGCCATAATTTACCATCAGGTCTAACAACAGTAAAATGTATTTGATTACCACTTTGAAGTTTTTCATTATAGCCTTGATTATCATTTCCCCAGCCGATACATAAGCCAGTTGTTCTACTAGTCACTTCTGGAATAAAATTGTCAGGAAGTTCTGCAACCATGTTGGCAAGATCTGGATCAACTTCATCACTAGGAAACCTGTGGTCCGTCTTCCCCAAGCAAGACCTACTGATCCACTGTAAGTTATGCTGGTTCATCGGGACATACACCCGATAACCACTTTGCGTAATAAAAGCCAACTTTCCTATTCTCAGAGATTCTCTAACCACAACAGACTGATTGAAAACTTTTTCATAATCGGAATAAATTTTATCCAATATATCTTTATAAGCCTGACCCCTAATACCCATTCCATCATTTTTTGAAGCTTGCTGTTGCATTGCTGTTCTGTATTTACCTTGCCAATCAACTTTTTCATAGTCCTTAGATTCTGGAAGATCCATAAAACCACGAAGCCCTTCTTTTAGATAATTTTTGAACTGGGATAATGAGGCAGGAAACTTAACCAATTCTGACCAATTGAACTTAGACAAGTCAACACTTGGAATTCTTGATGCGATTAAAACTTTAATATCTATTAAGTCATTAATCGAATCAATATTTGCTGCAAGTTCTTTACCCAATTTATTATATTTCTCCCAGTATGCAACAGCTGCTATTTTATCTCTCTCATTCTTGCCCTTCATCCATTGATTTGCTTGCGATTGATTGGGTATATGGTTTGCAAAAGGACCAGCCAATGATATGACAGCTCTATCAATTGGATTCTTAACTGAACCCCAGTCAGTAACTTTATCATTCTTGTCGAACTGTACATATTGAACAACTCTTGTAAATGCATTGTTCGCCAACAGAGCTGAAATCTTTGGAATAGCACTCTTATCAATCTTTACTCTATCATTAGACATGGCAGATTCCATGACTTTGGCTGGATTTGAAGTTTTTTCAACAACTTGTATTTCACCAGTTTTGTGAAGTATCTGACCATGTTTAGCAAGAACATTATACATGGTAGCAAAACCCATCGGATCATCCATTAAGATTCCAATACCTGAAGACTGTTCTCTAACCTTTAAATACATTGGGAATTGTCCATCACCACCATTAAATGCATCAAGCTGAAGAGTGCTCATGTTTGTCATAACTTGAGACAGAAGTCCATAATACACTTGACAGGAAAGTCGATTTATTCCTTTTTTAAAGGTATGATTGTCTGTCTGTATTTCTTGTAATTCCAAAAATGCTGTGTTTCCAGTTAAAGCATCATCAATACTTGGCATTTTATTGTTATTAGCAATGAAAGCTCCTTCTCTCGTCTTTATGATTGGCATGTAAAGACCATTATAATTGTAAAAAACAAATGATTCTGAACGATCAAATTTATACTGACCATAAACATATTCATTGGTGTTCGACTCTTCAGCGATACTTATATACGGAAACAAAGGAACACCCATAGTTGTCGCTAAATTAGCAAGCATACCTTCAGCTGTACCTACATCTAATCCATCTGCCGCCTGAAGATAAGCATTGTAAGCAGCAACTGAGCTACCTTTTACATAGGGAACTCTATTTAATTTAAAGTATGAAATAAACTGATCTTCTACCACTTTTGTAGATTTAGAAACATCCCGCATAATTCTTTCAACATCGACATTTTCACCACCACCATAAAAACCTGTCAACCTTAAAAACTCACCTAATGACAAGGAGTTGATGTTTTTGGTGCTTTTGTTGTCTCCATCGTCAACAAGACCAAGTTGTTTTGCTACATAAACAAACACTTCATTAACAATTAGAAGATTGTTCCCCTGAATAGTGGCATCAGAATACATTTTAGAGAATTTTTTCTCAATGTCACCAGCATTGACAAGTCCAGTTTCACCACCCAATATCAAGTCATCTTTTGCTTTTACCCTGCTAAACTTTCTACACTGATCGTTTGGTGGTATTGCTTGATATTGACCCTTCGCTTCGGCAATAATCTTATTGTGTCCTTCCCAAGTATCGACCATCCCTTCAAAAACTTCTTGATTATTTTTGTTTTTCCCTAAATATTTAACGTATGGTTCTCTAAAAGATTTACCAAAATATAATTCCTCATATCCTTTAGTTTTTAAATCTAATTCAGGTGGAAATAGCCTTGCTATAGAAGATAAAACATTTCTAAATGGTTTAGCAAGGATCTGCTCAAATATCTTAGAAGATAGAATTTTTTTGGAACTATTCCACTCTGAATTAATTGTCTTGATGATCGCTTTAACCGTAGGAGATTCTCGAAAATCTAAAACTGTATTTATATTCTGAAGTTCTGGCGATAATGTGCGTTGCTGAATTTTGTTTAAGAATGTAACATAGTCGCTTAATATATTTTCTGGATTCTTCTTGAATGCTGTATTCAATTGCATCAGTCGCTGACCATCACCAACAGCTGTAGCCATTTTGTTAACATCATCATGAGTAAGACCTGAACCATTACCACCAATAGAAGTAAAATAAGATCTTACATCCGTTTGCCAAGTGCGATTATTTGTATTTCCTTTAATAAGGTAATTATGTAGATTATTGAATTTATTGATATTCTTTTGCGAGTATTTAGATATTCTTTGAAGAATTGCAGCCATAGTGGAACGAAACTTATTCATGGTATTCGCTGAATTAAAGTATCTGTTTTCCATAACTTTATTCCAAGCGTCACTTTCTAACGACTCACCACCAATAATTCCAACTTCTGGATCAATCAATCCTGCATCAACATATTTCTGCATTGACACGTCTATTGTTTTTTGATTTGTAATTGGAGACATCAAGTACCAAGCCAAAGACCGCTGAGAAGACTTCAAAACTCTAAACAAGTGAATACAAACCTTTGACCACCAGTATCCTAGTGTTCTCATTCTTCTTGCCAATAACGTCAATTCACGAAAATCAATATACTCAATGAGGTCGAGTTGAGTACCAAAATAAAAACCATTAGATTTTTTCGCAGTCCATTCTGTTTTCGAGATCAAATCATCATTTATTAAGCTTCTATATAAATCATAATTATCAAGACGTAGTTCTTGTTGAGCAGCTACAACCAGTTGACCACCTGCCGCTATTTGTGGTAGAGCCTTCATGATCAATGGAAACTTTTTATTAACCAAAACAGTCATTTGGCTTTCTGTTCCAAAGTACGTCATAACACCTACTTCTGATCCATACCATCCATATCGAAAGTAGGGTAAATGTTGTCTGATTTGACGTAACAAATCTTCGCTTAGTAACGCAGCGTTCACACTTTCGCTTGCAATGTTATACGAAACCTTGTCAATCATGAACCCTAGAGCGTCTATTATTCCCTTACTTGGATCAGAATTGTCATCAGTTTTGCCTGGAGAAGCTTGATAATCCATATTGGGAATACCAATTCCAGATATACAACTTTCTAACATTTTGGTATAAGACTCAACAGTTGCAAGCCCAAACGGTAACATCGAGTTAAAATAAGGATCACAAACTGTTGAATCTGCTAAATTTGAGTCAGGTGACAAGTAATAACCTGTAACAGCTTTATACAAAAATCCATAAGCCAAAAAATGTAAATCATCAATAAGTTCGTTTGTAACAGCCTGTCTTTTTCTCCATCTAGTGAGAATATTCGTGAATAAATTCATATCTAGGAATTTATTTATAGTCGCAATAGAAATTTGACAAAATAAATAAGTGTTTTTTTCTCTCTCTATGTTGTCGAATTTGGAATCTTGCGAAAATAGAAGTTGATCTAGTATATCCATTTTCTTTAATGCAGACTCAGCCCACTTAACAATAACATCAGAAGCAATGCCTTTAACTGGGTCCATATTGTAAGGGTCCGTTTTTAGCAAAGTTACGGTAAATGAATTACTCCCAATCAAACCATTCAAAGCATATGGTTTTTTACCTGCACTTAATATACTACCTTCTCTAAAGGTTGACTCTAACGCAAGCATTGTTCTAATATAAAGGGAGAAAGCCAGCGGGTTCTTCATGTAATCTGGAGAATATCGAATAACTTCTAAAACTCCTTGTCCTCCAGTAATTCTCTTTGAAACTTCATCTATCTCAACACCTGATACCAAGTCGTCAGCAATTTCAACAAAGTCTAATCTTTTATCTTGATTCTTTCGTCTTGAAGCGATGAATTGATAAAATTTCGTTAATTTAGATCTATCGTTTACAATAATTTTTATCGTTGCAATGCCAATTGGCTTGTTAACCAAATAGTTAAATTCATTAAGACCTGAAGTAGAAGCGTCTATAAGCAAGTCTTTTAGATATCTATACTCTATAGACTTGTGCTGAAACAGTGTTGCCGATTGGGTTATTTTAGACTGACCATCATGACGCCATCTTTTTGGGATAGATAGAATTTTTTCAAGGTCAATTTGAATTGACTGCATTGCTTTTAAAATACTAGTAAAAGGCTGTTTTCTAGGATCTAAGGATCTGGCTGCTTGAATAGGAGTCATTCCCTTGAATTGCGTATGTAATACAGTCGTTGCTATTTCTGAAGCAAATGGTGTCTCATTGTTTAAATAATATAGAACTTCTGCAATAAATAGCAATTCAAGGGCTCCCTCGAAGTCATTAATATATGTCTTGTAAAGATTTATGTTGTTGATCAGTGCTAGACCTTGCACTTGACCTTGACCTTGCACTTGACCTTGACCTTGACCTTGACCTTGACCTTGCACTCGAACTAGATCCTCTCCCAATATCGCTATTGAATCAATGGATTCTGCTTCATACCCAAGCATATCACCCATCAATCGGACTTCTTTAGATATTATTCTTATCCACTCACCATTAATCTTGATTATCTTTGAATTAAGGTCATAGTAATCAAAAACATTTCCAATCCCTTTTTTAGCCGCAGATCCTTCTTGGTCAGCTGTCTTTGACTTTACTGCCGCTAAAGCAGCAGCTGCAATAATAGCGATCAACCCTTTATTCATAACAAAACCCCTAAAATTCAAAAATCGTTTCAAGACTATAATAGCACATCGACATTTACAATTTACCCTTTGCCTTTAATTTCTCTATTCTTACTTTACGTTCTTGGCTTATTGCATCTGCACCTGCTGCTAATTTAGCACCAAGCCTAGCTGATTTTGGTCCGTAATACTTTTTGACAAAAGCTATATCACCAAGAGTATATAGAATATTTATATTGCTATACCAGCCTTTTCTCGTCTCCTCCTGAAACGTGTCAAGTGTTCCAATATCTATAATTTCATCAACAAGACTTTCATCTTCAGCCATTTTCAGCAAATCTGTTCTTACCTTAGAAGAAGTTGACCAATTTTTGCTTTTGGCGATATCTGTAAACGAATAAATTGAACCATCAACAGTGACGTTTGGCATCCTCTCTCCTAGAATTGTTTCTGGATTTTTTAGCCAATCCTTCATGAATTTAGTAAACTCCCTAACAATTTTAGAATCAATCTCTAAAACTTCTTCTGGCTTTAGACGCATTTTATTCCAATAATAATCTATTACTTCTTGCGTTGGATTTCTTAAAGTTGGTATTCTCTCTTTTCCCAGTATTCTAGGCTGACCTTTTACACCATCACCACCGACATTTGCCCTCCATTGCTGCAAATCGTTTGGGGCTTTTGTTGTCGGATCAGCGTTAAATGTCATCAATGAGTGAAGATCACCATCTGGAGTCACTACCACTAAGTGCATGATATTGCCCAAAGCCCAAGGTTTAACATATTCAGTTGTATGATCTGCAATACAATAAACCGAATCATTGAATGTAGTTCCAATATAATCTTCTAAATCTTTAATCTTGCTATGATTTCCACTTTTGTTTCCAGCTCTTGCAATGTTTTCAATGTGTTCATATTTATAAGGCAGATATACTCTATACCCTCCACCGACAGGTAAGATTGTTATCAAAGCACCGACCTTCTCTGACTGTTTTTCCACAAATGATTTGTTAAAGTTATCTTTGTACCGATCTTCAAACGATGAATACTTTTCTGAAAAGTCTGGCTCAGAACCAACTCCTTTCTGAAATGCTTCATAAGCTTGAATCTGTTTTTCTACTAAGTCTTTATACGACTGTGGATATGCCTCATCCGCACCGAAAAAGTTTCTGTATACACCTGTTTCTTTGTATCTAGAGAGAAGTCTTTTAAAGTCCTCAATAGACATATTATCATACTCAGCAACAGGAAGATAAGAGCCCCCATAACGAGATACAATGAAATCGTATAGAAAAACAGCCATTGATACTTTTTCTATGTTATCTACAATTCTTTTTAAATACATATCGTATTGTTGATAAAAATCAGCAATCTCTTCTTTAGTTGACTCACTTCTTGAACTTGGTCGTCTGTCATCTAATGCTGAAAATACCCCAATATTATCAAGAATGAATTTTTCGATTGGTTGAGGTGATTTGCTGTATTCAGCAACGCCACTAAGTTGAACAGAGAACTTATCATTAACCAGTTGCTGAATGTTTGGAGTTTTAATAAGTTTTCGCACCTTAGAAACCGTTTTCTCATCAAAGGAAGAATTCTTAGCGATTTCTTTATTCAAAATTACTGATGGATCAAATCGAACATCAATCGTGAAACTTTTTTTCTTTTCTAGAGAAGTGGAATGCTCTGATAAGTTTTGATACATTTCTCTGAACCCTAAAGGATCATCTCCTAGTACAGCCAACTGACCACCAACTTTCTTTACTTTGGTATAAAACTTCAACTGATCATTTTCTAAAGCTCCAATATCACCATAATTAGAAGTTTTCACAGAAAATCTAGAAAACAATTCTTGGAGGTAAGAACCTAAAAATATAGACTGAGCGGCATTTATCGTAGCAATATAATCGTCTACGTAAGCTACCTCTCTTCTCTTGTTCCAAGCATCTTTATCTATAGAAACAAAACTCATATCTCCATCAGAATGAGGAACATAGCCACTAAGACGCTCTATTTGACCGTCTCTAGAGTAGAAGTACATCTTTCTCGATGGTGTAGAGCCAAGGAATTCAGCCATCTTGATTCCAAATAATTTTTTAACATTTTCATTTTTAAGATAAGGAACACCAAAGTCTGATGATTTCTTCAAAGAACTTGAAATCAATTTTACAATGGTATCTTCTAAAGAACCTTCTCTAGCTGTACCATCAGCAATTGCTCTTTGTGCTTCATCTCTTTTGCTTGATATTTGACGTTCCATTGCTTCATATCTTTGTGTATCCACAGCTCTTACTGTAGCCACCATATCAATACCATAACTTGTTAGTCTCTGCGTTGGGATTGCTCTTTCCTCTCTTTGAATGTTCTCGTAATATTTCAAGAATGGATTGTAATCTTGCGGCACTACAAGGTCACTAGGACTGCCACCAAACGCTAAACCTACTACCCTGTTAAATGAAGAATTAGATATTTGAGCAGTAGTCGCAGAATATGTTCTGGATAACTGATTTATTATCTTCTTTAGTAGATTAACATGACCGTCTGCAGCAAACTTTTTATAAAATTCATATCTACGATAATCAGACTCATTGTACACAGGTTTACCTTTTTCCATCAATTCTGTGTATGTCTTATTATCGCATAGGTTCATATACTCAGCTCTTTGTGCTGCAGCAAACTTTGTCTCTAGATTCTTGCCTGCCCAAATCAACTTATCTTCTTGGATTATCGGATTACGCTTTAAAGAACCAGCTTTTTTTGCTAGTTCAAATATATAATTTGTTAGATTCTTCTGGTCTTCATTTAGCTCTAGATTATTGTCGTCCCAAACCCTCGCCCCATTTACCACCCTTGAAACACCAGCTTCTTCTGCTAGTCTAAGTATAGAATTTGCTAGCTTCTGGGCTTTTTCGGACTGTGTCTTCAAGTTTTTTGTTCTTTCTCTGTTCTCCTCTGAAGCATCGATGAAATAAGGAATCAATTCTCCATGAATTGGAATACCTTCCCAATTCATATTAGGTTCATATCTGTAATACCGTTTTCTAATAAGTTTTTTTTGCGAGTAATTAGTTGGACGACCCCAGTCCATTTGTTTATCTGGACAAATTTCATACTTCCAAAGAACTCTCGAAAAAGGCAATTCAAATTCTGAGGCTAATACACGACCCATTGTTTCAGGAGTGAAAAACTTCTTTTCCAATCCAATCTGTGTAATTCGTTCTATAATTTGTTTCATCATTGATCTAGCAACATCAATTTCAACAGTCCCTCGTTGATAAGATCTTTCGGGATCAACATACTTATTCTTGATTGCTTCCTTCTGTTGCTTGCTTAACTTTTCCTTAATGTTTGAAGGGTACATCGACAAAGGTAAGTTGTACTTACGAGCTTCTGTATCCAAGTATGTATAATTCATAATTGGGCTCATCAAGTACATAGCAAGTTGTATTTGACCACTATTAACAACTTTTGATAACTGTATAGTACATTCAGAAGCCCATGCACCGATTCTAGGAATTTTAGAGTCCAGTTCCAAGAAGTTGTCTACACAGACGACCACTGGATCTTCTTCTCCATAATTGGCTGGAAAACCTAAAATAGCGTATGGAGAGTCTACCAATAAACTCATCATTCCAGTACCGAATATGGAGCTTCTCAACTCCTTATTTTTGAAGACCATCATAAACTGGTTAAATTGATCTTTTGGGTACCCAGTATAATCCTTGTTTTTAATCTGGTAATTAAACTCACTTTCATAAAGCAAAGCATCAGGAGAATTTGAGTATGATACTGTTAGTGTATCTCCTTCATGAAAAGTAAAGTACAGAGAATAATCAGTCTTAATAATATTATCTTTAAAAGTTTCATTGCTTTTTATTTGAGATAACAAATAAGACCAACCTTTATGAGTTATTCTATCAAACAAAGATCCAAATCCATCAAATGCAATATCCTCTGTATACAAGTTCTCTGTTGGGATTATGTTGTACTTATATGTAGAATTTATTTTCCCCTCCATTCTAGATGCGATTGTTTCTTTATATGATTCAAAAGATGAATTACCAAAAGGTAAGAGGTTTTGACCACTTAAATCTGAAAAGAAACCAAAAGAGAATAGCTCTGAATTCAAATAGTCTCTGGACATTTTGTACATTGTACTAAAAACCAAGAAATGCAAGTC
>Ga0307488_10001858_pt1 | contig 17824 bp, 15 predicted proteins | sample SB02metaG_FD_202248 | JGI IMG/M metagenome (GOLD analysis project Ga0307488, IMG submission 202248) | Sea-ice brine microbial communities from Beaufort Sea near Barrow, Alaska, United States - SB 0.2 | ecosystem: Environmental > Aquatic > Marine > Coastal | place: USA: Alaska | collected... | reverse complement strand
TAGAGGGTCTAGAGGGTCTAGAGGGTTTAGATAGCATAACAGCAAGGTAGATTAAGACGCATGGCAAAACAGTGGTTATTTATTACAGGCACCGATACGGATGTGGGCAAAACTGTGGTCGCCTGCGGTTTTTTGGCTGCGGCCAATCAGCAGGGCCTGCGCACTGCCGCTATAAAGCCTGTGGCCGCTGGCTGTGAAATTACAGAGCAGGGCATGACCAATAACGATGCGCTGCAATTGCAGGCTGCGGCTAGTCATAAGCTCTCTTATCAACAGATCAATCCGGTTGCTCTAGAACCAGCCATAGCGCCCCATATAGCCGCCGCCGAGGCAGGAGTGCGAATGTCGGCCTCACGATTGGTAGGCTATTGCCGTGGCGTTTCCCTGATGCCTGTGGATATGGTGGTCATCGAAGGGGCTGGCGGTTGGCGGGTGCCGATTAATTCACGGGAAACCCTTGCCGATGTGGCCCGAGAGCTGGAATGCGCCGTAATAGTAGTGGTGGGTATGCGCCTGGGTTGTCTCAATCATGCGCTGCTGACTATGGAAGCGATCCGCCGTGACGGATTACAGATTGCCGGTTGGGTGGCGAATATTCTCGATCCAGAGATGCCGCGCTTACAGGAAAATATTGATACACTAAAGCAATGCATTAACGAGCCCTGTTTGGGCACTGTGCCGAGATTGGATGATCTGTCACCTGAGCAGGTAGCCAAGTTTCTCACCGTCCCGGCGCACTAAAATAGCAATATAAAATAGCTATATAAAGTTGCTATATAAAATAGCTTACAGAGAGCAGAAAAATGTCTGAAGAGAACAAATTATCCGACGAAGATTTAGAGCGCGTCCGCTCAGTCACCAACAGCGGTTACAACAAGACAGAGCGTCAGCCGTTCCGTCCCTTGCGTCTGCTTGCAGTACTCTGGGTTGTGGTTTCGGTGCTCGGTGGCATCAGCTGGTTGATTGGTAAAAATACTGGTTTTCTCTAAGTAAAAAATAGAGTTAAAAATAAAATAAAAAAGTTAAACAATTTGGGTTTGGCGACTTTCGCCAAACCTCACAAGCGGTTTGAAGGGAATCAATTCTATGCTGGTTGAAGCACGTACTTTTGATGCCCTCGGCGGCGATTTTGATCAACAATTTGATCCGCTGTTAAAACGTATTTATCTGGCTCGCGGTGTCACCCAGCAAGCCGCTCTGCAGCGCCAACTCTCCTGTTTACCGTCCCCTTCTACCATGCTCGGTATAGATACGGCAGTGGCCATCTTGGTCGAGGCACTGACCGAGCAAAAGCGCGTTTTAATTGTTGGTGACTTTGATGCCGACGGCGCTACCAGCTCAGCTTTAATGGTCTTGGCTCTCACCGCCATGGGTTATTCCCATGTGGATTTTTTGGTGCCCAATCGCTTTGATTATGGCTATGGCCTGACCCCAGAAATTGTTGACCTGGCCGCCGAACGCGAGCCGCAACTGCTGATCACCGTAGACAATGGCATCTCCAGTATAGAGGGCGTAGATAAAGCCAATAGTCTTGGTATGCAGGTTATAGTCACAGATCATCATCTACCCGGCGCTACCTTGCCCAATGCGGCTGCCATCGTTAATCCTAACCAGCCCGGCTGTACTTTTGTCACTAAAAATCTTGCCGGTGTTGGTGTCGCCTTCTATCTGCTCAGTGCGCTTCGCGGCCAGCTGCGGACCAATAATTGGTTTGCTGAGAACAGTATTCCTGAACCCAATATGGCCACTTGGCTCGATTTGGTGGCGCTTGGAACCGTTGCCGATGTGGTGCCCTTGGATCAGATTAATCGTGCACTGGTGCATCAGGGCCTGATGCGCATTCGCGCCGGGCACTGTAGGCCGGGCATAAAAGCACTGCTGACCATCGCCGGTAAAAATCCTCAGCGACTGGTGGCCACTGATTTGGGCTTTGCTCTGGGTCCGCGCTTAAACGCCGCTGGCCGCCTCGATGATATTTCTCTGGGTATTCAATGTCTGCTGACTGCTGATCCCCAGTTAGCAATGGATACTGCACGTGAGCTGGATGAGCTCAATCAAGACCGCAAGGTGATTGAGCAGGATATGCAGCGCGAAGCTTTAAAGATTGTCGAACAGATTCCCCTGTCACTGGAAGGTGAAGTTCCTCCAGCACTCTGTCTGTTTCAGCCAGAGTGGCATCAGGGTGTGGTGGGTTTGCTCGCCTCGAGGATAAAAGAAAAATATCATCGCCCTGTGATTGCCTTTGCTCGCGGTGATAATGGTCAGCTTAAGGGGTCCTCGCGCTCGATTCCCGGCTTGCATATTCGCGATGTCCTAGATGCTGTGGCTACACAAAATCCAGGCCTGATCAGCAAGTTTGGTGGTCATGCCATGGCGGCGGGTTTAAGTCTCGATGAAGATAAACTGCCGGCCTTTAAGGAGGCGTTTCAGCGCCAGGTTGCGCAACTTTTAAGTGCCGATGATCTGCAGGCCAAAATTGCCACCGATGGCGAATTGATCCAGCAACAGCTGTCCATGCAAACTGCTGAACTGTTGCGCGACAATGGCCCCTGGGGTCAGCTTTTTCCCGAGCCCTGTTTTGAAGGGGATTTTGAAGTTCTACAGCAGCGTATTGTCGGCGAGAAGCATCTAAAGTTAGTGCTGGCACCTGTGGGTGAAAGCGGTCAAAAGCTACCTTATGCAGGTATAGACGCGATTTGGTTTAATGCCGATACTGCGATCTGGCCGAGCAGCCATCATCGCCTTGTGCGCTGTGTCTACCGCTTGGATATCAATGAATATCGCGGCCAGCAATCGCTGCAATTAATGATTCAGTTTTTAGAGCCTTTAGCGCATTAAAAGCCATCAGCTGATAAAGAGCCCTTAGCTAATTAAGAGTCCTCGGCCCATAAAGAGCCCTCAGCCAATCGAGAGCAGCATTAAAGCAGTAAAAAAATAATAACAAAACCGCTTTAAAGGGATTCACCTTGAGTATTAAAACCGATCTGCGCGCAGATCTGATATTGCTTTTAACCGCTTTTATCTGGGGCCTCGCCTTCGTCTTTCAACGTTCGGGAATGGACCATATTGGGCCCATCACCTTTACCTTTGGACGCTTTTTTATCGGCGCTTTGGCGATCCTGCCACTCTGGTATTGGATGGAAAAACCGAAACAGATTTTCACCTTTAATAAGGTTAATAAACAGGCTGCTCTGCTGGGACTGGTATTAACCGCTGGCATGCTGCTGCAACAGTGGGGCATGGTTTACACCACCGCTGGTCGCGCCGGATTCTTAACCGGTGTCTATATTGTCTTTGTGCCATTAATCGGTCTGTTTTTTCGCAATAAAACCGAATGGCCTACCTGGATCGGCATGTGCATGGCCCTTGGCGGTCTCTATTTTATGGCGCAGATCGACAGCGATGAAATTTTTATCGGCGATATATTGGTGCTCGGCAGTTCATTACTGTTTGCCCTGCATATTATCTTTACCGGCATTATTGCCAATAACACCTCGCCGTTCCGTTTGATTTTCGTACAGTTCTCTGTGGCCTCGTTGATTACCGCAATCCTAGTGCCCATATTTGAAGGTTGGAACTGGCAGGGCATCTTAGATGCTGGTGTCGCCTTATTGTATGTGGGTGTGCTGTCATCTGCAGTGGGCTTTACCCTGCAGGTTGTGGGGCAACGCACCGCGCCCTCATCTCATACGGCGATTATTCTTAGCTTTGAAGCGGTGTTTGCCGCGGTCTGTGGCTGGTGGATATTAGATGAAATACTCACCCGTCCTGAATTGATTGGCTGTGGCTTAATTCTCGCTGGTGGCTTGGTGTCACAGTTAAAATCATTGTTAACCCCGACGCCGGGTGAGCCGATTCAGCATCCTCATGGGACTAACTGACGTTCTAATTAATCGGCGGATGGCACTTAGTTTATTGATCCGTTGTCATAGCTTGCAGAGTATATTTTTCAACAGGGAATTGTAGAGGCAGATTATGAATAGACGTAAATGGTTACAACAATTATCACTTGGCCTGATTGGCCTTGCGGGTGCCGCTAAACTTTGGGCCTTTGAAAAACTAGAACTCTCCAAAGATCAGTGGCGTGAGCGCTTAACGCCATCTCAGTACCGTATTTTGCGCGACGAGGGCACCGAGCCAGCTGGCAGCAGTGCGCTCAATGACGAACACCGCGACGGCCAGTATCACTGTGCCGGTTGTGATTTGGCGCTATTTAGTTCGGCGATGAAATATGAGAGTGGCACGGGCTGGCCTTCATTCTTTGAGCATATAGACGATCATTTAGAGACCAAAACCGATTATAAAATGATCTGGCCGCGCACTGAATATCACTGTGCTCGCTGCGGCGGTCATCAGGGTCATGTCTTCGATGATGGTCCCAAGCCTACTGGGCAGCGCTGGTGTAATAATGGTTTGGCGCTTGTTTTTGTGCCCGGGGCATAGGCTGGTTTATTGCATTAGAGGCTGTATATAGCCTTTAATCACTTCTTTGATAATCGGCTGCGCCAGCGCTGTGGGGTGCAGCCCATCTTCCTGAATCATACCTTCGGTGATACTGAGCTCTTCCAGCTGGAAGGGAATCAGCAGCACCTTTTCAGATTTCGATAATTGCGGATAGACCGCGGCAAAGGCATCGGAATAGCGGCGGCCATAGTTGGGTGGCAGGCGCATGCCAAATAAAACTGGCTCGGCGCCGGATTCCCGGACTAGATTGATCATTGCCTGCAAATTGCTCTTCATTAAATTCAATGGTTGGCCGCGGAGGCCATCGTTGCCACCCAGTTCCAGTAGCACATAGTCTGGGCTGAACTCTTCCAGCAGGCGGGGCAGTCTATTTAGTCCGCCTCCAGTGGTGTCGCCGCTGATGCTGCCATTGATAATGCGGTGCTCATCGCCGAAGTCATCGTCCAGTAGGGCGACCCAGCCGCTCTCTTGATTGATGCCATAACCGGCGCTGAGGCTATCCCCCAAGACCAGCAGTGTTGATCCATAAGTGTTGGCACCCAGTAAAATAAACAGGCAACATAGGTGCTTGATAAAAGCTCGGGCTTTAAAGGGTCGAATAACGGAAGGCCGCATAAATAATCTCAATACTCTTTTTTAAATCGTTCTACTCAGTGCCCAGTGTAGGCACTTTTAGATGCAATGGATATTTCAAATGATCGAAGTTAGCAATATCAGCAAGCAGGTGACCACTACCGAAGGTACGCTCACTATTTTGGATGGGATCAATCTCTCTCTGGCTGCAGGTGAAAGCTTGGCCATTGTTGGGCCCTCAGGTTCCGGTAAGTCGACCCTGCTGGGCATTTTGGCCGGTCTGGATTTGCCTAGCTCGGGTTCCGTTAAGCTCAATGGTCAGGATATTACTGCCATGGACGAGGAGGGGCGCGCTGCTGTGCGGGCCAAGACTGTGGGCTTTGTCTTTCAATCCTTTCATCTATTGCCTGGTCTGACTGCATTGGAAAATGTGGCACTACCCTTGGAGTTGCAGGGAGATAAAGAAGCGCTTAAAACAGCTGCCTATTATCTGCAGCGGGTTGGCTTGGATCATCGCACTACCCATTATCCACGTCAGCTATCCGGCGGTGAGCAGCAGCGAGTTGCTGTGGCGCGAGCCTTTGCCTGTAGGCCGGTTATTCTGTTTGCCGATGAACCCACGGGTAATCTGGATACAGGTACCGGCGAGAAAATTAACGATCTGCTGTTTGATTTGAATAAAGAAGAGGGCACCACTCTGGTGCTGGTGACTCACGAGCACAACTTGGCTGAGCGCTGTGGTCAGCGCTTGGAAATCGCTGCGGGTCAGCAGGTTGCTGAGGTTACTGATGTTGCTAACGTTACTAATGTTACTAGAGGCAGCGCAGCCTAATGCAAGCATTGCGAATGTTACTGCGCACTTGGCGCGGCGGGCAGTTGAATCTAATTATCTGGTCACTGGTGTTGGCTGTTGCGGTGGTCACCTCTGTCTCTTTACTAGCGGAACGCATTGAGCGGGCTTTAACGGCTCAATCCAGCAGTTTCCTCGCTGCCGATCTAGTGATCAAAAGTAGCAAGCCAATCGATCCTCAGTGGATTGCAAGAGCTCTGGAGCAGCAGGTAGAGAGCGCCCAGGTATTAACCTTTGCTTCCATGGTCTATCACCAGGACGATATGCATCTGGCGTCGATTAAAGCGGTGGAAGCTAGCTATCCACTGCGCGGTTTACTGCGCCGCACCACCACGCCATTTACCACGGACCCAAGTTTGATCGAAGAGATTGATTATGGTCCAGCTCAGGGTGAAGTTTGGGTCGATGCCCGGCTGTTGCCATTGCTCAATATTGAGCTCGGCGATGAGATTGAACTGGGTGAGATTCGTTTAAAAGCCACACAAATTGTTGTGGAAGAGCCAGATAGCGGTGGTTCCTTTGGTGCCTTTGGCGCCCGAGTATTAATGAATTACAGTGATATAGATGCAGCTGGGATCATTATTCCTGGCAGTCGTGTCACCTATAGATTTCTTATGGCCGAAGGTGCCAGTGGCACTGACGGTTTTGCCAACTACAGTGACTGGGTGGAAGATCAGCTGGATGTCCATGATCGATTGATAACCCCAGATGAAGCTCAGGCGAGTATTGCCGACACCATGGATAAGGGGCGTCGCTTTTTATTATTGGCTGGCAGTATAGGTGTGGTCTTAGCCGGTATAGCGCTGGCACTGGCGAGCCATCATTTTGCCGCCGGTCAAACTCGCCAAGTGGCACTATTAAAAAGCTGGGGCATAGCCGCCAGCCGCGTGCGCAGTTTGTATTTACAGCAGAGTCTCTGGCTCGGTGTCGGTGGTTCGGCTATAGGTCTGCTGGTGGGTTTTGCCTTCTCTGAAATTCTGATTGCGGTGGTTCGTGAATGGCTGCCGATTTCCCTACCCATGGCGGGTATTCGGCCCTGGATTACAGGTTTGGCTACTGGCCTGCTCTGTCTGGCGGGTTTTACTCTGCCAGCCATCTGGCACCTTCCGGCGCAGTCACCCCTGGCGGTGTTGCGCGACGATGTGCAGGTTGAGCCGGTGAGCTCTGTGGCCCGTGGATTATTCGGTATAGCCGCAGTGGCTGCGCTGTTGTTTTGGTACAGCAATAATTTATATCTTTCCCTGGCGATCTTGGCTGGCTTTGGATTGACCGCATTGGCCACTGTGGTGCTTGGCCTGTTGATGCTCCGTGTGGGCAAAAGCTATGGTCAAAAGCTCGGCAGTATCTGGCGCTTAGCCTCAAGTAATCTCTGGCGTCGAAAATCCCAGAGTATTATTCAGATGGTCGGATTCTCCGGTGCCATTGCTCTGCTGATGATTATGAGCGTTGTGCGGACCTCGCTAATCGATGAGTGGCGCTGGCAGTTGGCGGATGATGCGCCGAATCACTTTCTATTGAATGTGGCCCCCTATGAACTTGAGGGGGTGCGGGATTTAGTCACTGAGCAGAATCTTGAGACTGCCGGTTGGTATTCCATGGTGCGCGGGCGCCTGACCCAGATTAACGGCGCAGGTATTAGCGAAGAACAGCGTGATAAACATGAGTCTTTTCGCCGTGAACTGAACCTGAGCTGGACCACGGAGCTGCCCGAGGGCAATAAATTAACCGCTGGCAAGTGGTGGGATGAGTTGGATCTGACTGGGGAAATTCCGCCGGTCTCTCTAGAAGATGAGTTGGCTGGAGAGTTGGGGCTGGAGATTGGCGATGAGCTGACCTTTAGCGTCGGCGGCTTGATTTTCCAAGCCAGAGTGGCCAGTACCCGCAGTTTGAATTGGGACAATATGACGCCCAATTTCTACTTCTTGTTTCCTGAAGGGCTGTTGGAGGATTATCCACGAACCAATATGACCAGCCTTTATATTCCGCCTCAGCAGAAGTTGTTGGTCAATGATCTGCTGCGCCAATATCCCACGGTGCAGGTGATTGAGCTGGATAAAATTATCGACCGTATTCGCAGTATTGTCTCTCAGGTAACCAGTGGTCTCGAGGTGATGACGCTGCTGATTTTGAGTTGTGGTGTGCTGGTGATGTTTGCCGCGGTGAGTCTGTCTATGTCTGAGCGCCTGCAAGAGAGTGCTATTTTGCGCACGCTGGGCAGTTCAAGGCGTTTGATTCTGGGGATTCAGTGGGTCGAGTTTAGTGTTCTGGGATTGATGGCTGGCTTATTGGCGGCTATTGGTGCCGAGGCTGCTGTGGCAATGTTACAGCGCTTTATGTTTGATCTGCCCTTTAGCTGGCATCCCTGGCTGTGGCTGGTGGGACCTTTGGCCGGTGGCCTTTTAGTCGGTGTGCTGGGTGTGGGTTACAGTCGCAAGGCGGTTACACAGCCGCCACTGCAGGTGCTAAACAGTTTATAAGGAGCCTCTGGACTAGCTCTCTAGCTGTTCCTCTGGATCATCTTTGGAGGGGTAGGGCAGCTGGATATGGAAGGTGGTCCCTATGTTGATGTCTGAGGTCACCGCGATCTTTCCCTGGTGTTGCTCGGCGATAATAAACTGCGCAAATGACAGGCGCTCACCAGCGCTGTGGCGTTCTTCGCTGTCCGCTGTGGCATGGCTGCTGGCGAAGAAGGGTTCAAATAACAACTGCTGCTCTTCGGTGGTCATACCCAATCCATTGTGCTGGATACGCACCCACACCGCCTCATAAAACTCACTGATTTCAATATTGATCGAGGGCGTGTGCTCCGGGTCTTCAATCTTGCCGAGGGCGTAGCAGGAGTATCTAAACAGGCTGAGAAACACCTGTTGTAGTTCTGGGACATGGCAGCGCAGCTGAGGCAGGTCGTCGGCGTAGTTGTGGTTGATCACCACATCTTTAAAGCGTAGTCCTTTGGTCACCGAGAGCACATCTGCAGCCAGCTCAACACTGTGATCCATAATCTCGGTTATATTAGCCAGCTGCTTTTCACCGGCGCCAGCATCGGCAAAGCTCACTAAATTATTCACTACCGAGGCCGCCTGACGACCGCGGATCAGTGCGTCGTCCAGTAGCTCGTGGATACCAATGGGATCTATATGTTCTTCAGTGAGATCCAAGCGCACGGTTTGCAGATCTTTGAGAATGGCTTGCAGGGGGATATTGATATCCTGGGCCATAACCGAAGCCATTTCACCCATGGACGACATCTTGTCCCGCTGCACCAGCATATTTTCGCTCTGCACCCGCTGGGTAACATCATCCACCATAATCACCACGCCAGTTTCGAGCTGGTCGTTGAGCGGGTAGATGGTGATATCAAAGTGATACTGTCCACGCTGGCTGTACTTTAATGTCAGGGTCTTATCTTCGTTCTGAGCCTGCTTAATCTGCTCTGGGGTGACCGCAATAGTGGGATAGGCTTGCCACAGGTTCTTGCCCAGAACTTTGTCTGAGGGCAGGCTGCTCATCTCTTCGGCGCGGCTATTCCACTGGGTAATCTCACCATTCTTATTGAGGCCGATTAGCATCAGCGGCATGGAACGCAAAATGCTGGTGATATAGGACTCGGATAAACGCAGTTTGGTGGTGGTGTCGCGGTGCTCGGTAACTTCTGCTTCAAGGGCATTATTACTCTGCTGTAATAGGCCGTTGGCATTGTCTAGGGTGGCGGTGCGTTCTGTAACTCGGTCTTCCAGCTGGGCACGTATCTCTTCGAGGTCGCGGTTGTAGCGGCGTGCGGCGCGGCGGGTAAAGGCCAGGCGAATTGCGGTGATCGATAATGCGACAATTAAGATGCCGCTGGAGTAGTTGGCCACATACTGCCAGTTGGTATTGCCATCTTCTTGGCGCAAAAACCAAAACACATCAGCAGTGGCGATCTGGCTGAAGAACAAAATGAACAGTGCGGCAATATTTTTCAACGGGCTCAACCTATGTGGATCTCATACAATTTTCTTCGGAGCTCTATTATAGCCATGTAAATCTTCCTGTCAGGTATGATTATGCGGAACCTAATCGATGGCGGTTATTAGGCTATCTAATACGCTGTCTAATAGGCTGTCTAATAGGTGTATTCTACAACGCCGTAATAGCTTGTATATAGCCTGTAATAAGGGTCCAAAAAGGCTCCAGTACAGCGGAGGTATTAATCTTTGTCTGGTAGTTGAATAATTGCCCACTCTATTCAGATTTGGACTATATTTAGCCTAAGTGCCAAGCATGGCTATAACTAGAAGCATATCTAATATTAGATCCTCAAAAACTGCGCAAGGAATCGCTGCCCTATGAATACGCCTGACATTATCAGTACCACTGTGTATGACCTTATTCTGGCTAGTCCAATGACCAAAATAAAAGACGTAGAACCAGAGCATGTGCTCAGTGAGATTAAGATGGATTCTCTAGAGAAATTGTCCATGGCCATGGATCTGGAAGAGACCTTTAAGATAGATATGAGTGATGAGGACATTGAAGGCTTTGAAACCGTATCCGATGTGATTACCTATCTGCAGCGAGCGGTTGAAAACCCAGCGTAAAGGCGCAGTGTCGCAGTCATAATCTGTAGTCCAGAGTAAGTTTAGCGCCATACAGCGGACGCTGTGAGGCAGCTATATGTAATGTTTTTAAAAAAGCCGTGTTATTCGCGGATCAGAGGTGGGGTTTTTGTCCCCATTGGAGTCTTATAGGGTAGAACTGATTGAAAAGTAAGTAACTGTTTTGGCTGACCGCTAGGCACAGACAGTAAGAGAGTATTTACTTATCCAGTTTTACCTTTTTAGATACCAATGTTTTTACGGCCCCTGCTGATCTGCGTTACTCCCCCCCTTTTATCCGGCAGGGGCCTTTTTATTCTTCAATATAGTCTCATCCTAATTCCGGCCTCCATAGATTCAGATACTAAAAGCCAGATACTAAAAAAGCGGCCCTAAGGCCGCTTTTTTACGTTGTAACACTTACTAATTAGTAACACTCGCTATTAGTAACTAGCGTTTTAACCGCATTTGGAGTCGCCGCAGTTAAGACAGGTCAGGCAGCCATCCATCATTATGGCGGCTTTAACGCTGCACTTCTTACACAGTTCAGCAGTGGGTGGAAAGTCATTGGCTTCCGCTGCAACTGGAGCTCTCGAACTAGCAGCGCCTTCAAACTGAGCGCGCTTCTCGTCCATGATTTTTTGCTGGTGCTCTGGAATTTCAGGCTTCTTCAACATGCCGATCTTCTGCAGGTGATCTTCAATAGCCCATCCAATCTCAGCAACCAATGAAGGCATAAATCTACCGCCGGGCTTAAAGTAGCCACCCTGTGGATCGAATACTGCCTTGAGCTCTTCCACTAAGAAGGTGCAGTCGCCACCTTTGCGGAATACTGCTGAAATTACTCTTGTCAGAGCAACAATCCACTGGAAGTGATCCATGTTTTTGGAGTTGATAAACACTTCAAATGGGCGGCGCAATTCGTGGTCAGTGCCTTCATTCAAGATAATGTCATTGATCGTCAGGTACAACGCATGGTCCGACAGTGGTGTCTTGATTTTATAGGTGCTGCCAGCCAGTGCTTCGGGTCGTGAGACCTTTTCGTGCATCTGAATGATATTGCTCTCAGCGACTTTGGTTTTCGCTTCTTTCGTCTGCTCTTCGGTGGCTACTGTGTAGCCAACGATTTTCTGTCCAATTTTCTTAGTCATGTTCGTCCTCTCTGGAGTCTACGGAATTAGGTGTACTTGATCAGAATTTACCGTAGTAACCTTCTTTCAATGCATCAAATAGGTTGGCGGCAGTATGTACTTCACCGTCGTACTCAACTTCTTCATTACCTTTAAACTCAACCTTAGAACCATCTTCCAGAGTAAAGCTATAGGTGGTGTTTGCGAGATCTTTCTCAGTTACCAAGACACCCTGGAACGCTTCTGGGTTAAAGCGGAAGGTGGTGCAACCCTTAAGGCCTTTCTCAGCGGCATAGAGATAGATATCTTTAAAGTCTTCATAGTCGCAATCAGTTGGCACATTGATTGTCTTGGAGATTGAAGAATCTACCCATTTCTGGGCTGCTGCCTGAATATCTACGTGGGCTCTGGGCATAATGTTCTCAGAGCTCATAAAGTAATCTGGCAGTGCCTCTTCTTTGCTGGTGCCGTAGGGCATGGCTTTGTCGTTGATCAGCGTGCGGTAGGCCAGCAGCTCGTAGGAGAAAACATCGACTTTCTCTTTCGATTTTTTGCCTTCACGGATCACGTTGCGCGCATAGTGATGGGCAAAGCTTGGCTCGATACCGTTACTGACGTTATTGGCCAGTGACAGAGAAATGGTGCCAGTGGGTGCAATTGATGAGTGATGGCTGAAACGACAGCCTTCTTCAATAATTGACTCAATCAGCTCTGGAGCAACTGTGGCTATGGTCTGCATGTACTTGCTGTACTTGCCGAGTAACACTTTGCCCTTGAGGCTATCGCCAACTTTAATACCGTCTGCAGCCAGCTCAGGGCGCTTAAATAGCAGTGCCGCTGTGACTTCAAAATCGTCTTCCATAATTGGTGCTGGACCTTTTTCACGGGCCAGTTCGAGGCCAGCTTTAAGACCAGCAACTGCCATATCGCGAGCAATACGGTCGGTGAATTCCAGTGAGTTCTCATCGCCATACTTCATTTGCAACATGGTGATAGTTGAGCCCAAACCGAGGAAGCCCATACCGTGACGGCGCTTGTACTCAATTTCTTTGCGCTGGTTTTCCAGAGGCAGGCCATTGATTTCGACGACGTTGTCGAGCATGCGGGTAAATACAGCCACTACTTCGGCGTATTCTTCCCAGTCAAAGTAGGCATCTTCAGTGAATGGGTTGCGCACAAACTTGGTCAGGTTGACTGAGCCCAACAGGCAGCTGCCGTAAGGAGGCAGAGGCTGTTCGCCACAGGGGTTGGTGGCGCGAATATCTTCGCAGAACCAGTTGTTGTTATTTTTGTTTACCTGATCGATCAGGATAAAGCCTGGCTCAGCATAGTCGTAAGTGGACGACATAATGGCGTTCCACAGTTTTTGCGCACGAATAGTTTCATAGATGCGGCAGGCGACTAGGCCAGCGTCATTGCTGTGGTAGTTTTCGGTGGTGGGGAAGGGTTTCCAGACAACATCGTCGCCTTTCAGATCAAGGCCGCCATCAATTTCTTTGGCACTGATTGGGAAGGTCAGGTCCCAATTGCCATCGTTGCGTACGGCTTCAATAAACTCTTCGGTAATCAGCAGCGACAGATTGAACTGGCGCAGACGACCGTCTTCACGCTTGGCGCGAACAAAATCAAATACATCTGGGTGGCTGACATCAAAGGTCGCCATCTGGGCACCGCGGCGGCCACCGGCAGAAGAAACGGTAAAACACATCTTGTCGTAGATATCCATAAACGACAGTGGGCCTGAGGTGTAGGCACCGGCGCCAGACACATAGGCACCTTTGGGACGCAGAGTGGAGAATTCATAACCTATGCCACAGCCTGCTTTAAGAGTCAGACCGGCTTCAAGGTTGCGCTCGAGAATACCGAGCATTGAATCGGGCACTATGCCGGAAACTGTACAGTTAATCGTTGAGGTCGCTGGCTTATAAGCCTGAGCACCGGCATTGGAGATAATGCGGCCAGCTGGGATAGCACCATGTTTGAGGGCCCAGACAAAACGTGCCTGCCACTCTTCACGGAGATTCTCATCTTCAACATCAGATAGCGCCTTGGCTACTCGCGCATAGGTCGCATCTATGTCGGCATCGACAGGATTGTTCTCTTTATCTTTGAGACGGTATTTCTTGTCCCAGATATCCAGAGAGGCTTCCTGGAAGGTAATTTCTGGTGTTTTCTTTACAGCTTTCACTGCTTTCACTGTTTTTAGTTTGGTTGCTGTGCTCATGGACTGACCTTTTATGTTCGTTTTCTATTTGTCTCATTCGGGGCTAGACTCGGGAGACATACTGTTGCCTAGCGCCAGTTGATTTGTGTTGTTTTCCGCCCTATATACTCTTGGGATATTTCTTTTTATAGCCTGTTTAAGACAGGACTAAGTCCAGAAGACGGCAAGCAGTTTATCCTACATGGTGTGCCATGCAACCCTTTATCCACTATATATTGTGTTTAATTATCCATAAGCGCATAAATTATGAGTGTAAGTCATTGAAAACTTGTGGATAAATCTCTTTGATCCCTAGCCTGTCTGGGATTGCTGTAATAACTGACCGACCCTAATAAACCGGTCACGTTGCTGTTGCGTATACCTCTTGTATTTGTTGTAAGTCATGGGCAATAAAGCATGGCGACGTTGTGCCGGTCCGGCGACTTGGCTAAACTAGCGACCTTGTTAAAAACAGAATTTAATCTCGGTTTTAGACTGCTGTTTAAAAGGCGGTCTAAATCCTGTTATATCGCGTAATTGGTCACGTAACTGGTCACGTAAAAAAAAGTGTAATTCATTCGAACTGCGGTCTGCCATTCTCCGGTATCGACCGCAATCTATTGAGGCGTTTCATGGATATTTTTGACTTCTCCGAGGGCCGTGAAGGCTACTACGGAGAGTACGGTGGTGTTTTTCTTCCCGAAATTTTGCAGGCAACTATCGAGGAACTGCTCGAATGCTTCCGCGAATGCAAGGCTGATCCGAAGTTTTGGCAAGACTATGTTGCGCTACTGCAGAACTACTCCGGACGCCCGACGCCTATAACCCATCTGGAAAACCTCTCAAGGAAACTGGGTGGCGCGCAGATCTACGTTAAACGCGATGATCTCAACCACACTGGATCTCACAAGATCAATAATGTCATGGGTCAGGGTTTGCTCTGCCAGCGTTTGGGTAAATCCAAGGTGATTGCCGAGACCGGTGCTGGGCAACATGGTTTTGCCACTGCGACCATGGCGGCCAAATTTGGTTTTGAGTGCAAAATTTATATGGGTGCAGTGGATGTTGCACGCCAGCGTCCCAATGTGTTTTGGATGGAAAACCTCGGTGCTGAGGTCATAGCGGTAGAAGATGGCCAGAAAACCTTAAAAGACGCAGTCAATGAATGTATGCGTGACTGGGTCACCAATATGGCCGACACTCACTATATCCTCGGCACTGCCTGTGGACCTCACCCTTTCCCAGAAATGGTCAGCTGGTTCCAATCGATTATTGGTCTTGAAGCCCGCGAGCAGATACTCAAGCAGGCCGGACGTCTACCCGACCGTGTCTATGCCTGTGTCGGTGGCGGCTCCAATGCCATGGGAATCTTCCAGGGCTTTATGGATGATGACAATGTCGAACTGATCGGCACCGAGGGCGGTGGTCAGGGTGTTGGCTCTTATATGCACTCCTCGCGTCTAGCCTATGACGATGCCTCTGTGGGCGTTGCCCAGGGTTACAAGACGTACTTCTTGCAGAATGACGAGGGCAATATGAATGAAACCCATTCGGTTGCGGCTGGTCTCGACTATATTGGCGTCAACCCGATTTTTGCTCATCTCCATGATCAGGGCAAAGTGCGCTTTGAAGCGGCCACCGATGAGGAAGTGAAAGAAGCGCTCAAACTGACCATGCGCACCGAGGGCTTGATCCCAGCGCTGGAAAGTACTCACGCTTTTGTGACTGCTATTAAAGAAGCACCCACCATGGGCAAGGATCAGATTATCCTGATCAACCAGTCTGGTCGTGGCGACAAAGACATCTTTACCATTGCCGACGCTCTGGATGACGCCAAGTGGAAGTCCTTTATCGGCGGCAAGGCTGATCAATACCGCGGGGAGAAAAACTAATGGGCCTGCAAAGTTTTATTGCCGAGCGCAAGCAGAACAAAGAGATTTTGGTGATGGCTCACGTGGTCTGCGGCTATCCCTCCTTTGAAGAGAATCTCCAAGAGCTGGAAATCATGGCCGAGGCCGGAGTTGACTTGGTTGAGCTACAGTTTCCCTTCTCTGAACCCAGTGCCGATGGTCCGCTGTTTGTGCGGGCCAACGAGCAGTCGCTAAAATCCGGTACCACGGTTGACCAGTGCTTCGAGTTTATGAAACTGGTCAGTGGACGGTTTCCGTTCAAAGTATTGATGATGGGCTATTACAACACGGCTTTTAAAATGGGCGAAGAGGCCTTTGTAAAGCGTGTTAAAGAATCTGGTGGTGTTGGCTATATATTGCCCGACCTGCCCATTGAAGAATCACCTGAGTTGCACCGACTCTCAGAAGCGGCCGGTATTGAGCCGATTATTTTGATGACGCCTACCAGTAGCGATAAGCGCTTAGCCAAGCTTGGTGCAGTTAGTCGTGGTTTTGTCTATGTGGTTGCGCGCAAAGGTGTCACTGGTTCGAAAACTCAAATGGGTGATGATGTTCTGGCCTTAGTTGAACGCTGTCGCCAGCACACCGATGTGCCTTTGGGTGTGGGTTTTGGTATCAGCAGTAAAGCGGATATAGATGTATTGCGCGGCCATGCGGATATTGCCATTGTGGGCACTGCGGCGCTGAAAACTTGGCAAGAGAGCGGTGCACCTGGGCTGCGTAAGTTCTTTGCTGAGTTGATGGCCTGAGCTGGTTAAAAGCTCTTGGTAAAAAGCGCTTAGTCAAAAGCTCTTAATCAAATGCTCTTAATCAAGAGCTTCCTCACTGACTGAGAATCGCCAGTCATTGATCAATTGGTTCTCCACCTCTTCAAGGGGTGGATAATTCCCCCAAGTAACATCGGTTACACAAACCAGATGCGCTCCCAGGGATGAGCTGATTGGTCCGTACCAGCAGGGTAGGGCAGTGCTTTTTATTTTGTTCTCTATTTTGTTCTCTGCTTTGCTCTTGGTTTCGGTCTGTTCAATCTCCATCAGGCTGTCGACAAAAGTCTGCCCATAGAGATTCTCAAGTTCAATGGTTGAGATACCAGCGTATTGATCCCTGCGGTCTCCTCCCGGCGATTGCCCTGTATCCAGCTCTTGCTTAGCCTGCTCGAAAACGCGACCACCATGTTTGGCGGTGGCGTAGCTAATCACCTCAAGCCAAAATTTTGATGGGTTGCGATAACGCTGTTTATTGAGTTTATAAAATACAGCCAGCTCATTCGCGCTAGGTAATTTCTGGGTGGTGACATTCTTGGTTAATCCCGCCAGTTTCGCCTGCATGGCGGATGTATCAGTGGTGTTGTGAATTTGGGCGCCTATACCTGGGGGTTCGGTAATGGCTTCGCCGAATAGTTTGCCGTTGATACGCTGCTGTAGTGCTTCGCTGTCGACATTGGTCAGTGTATCAAGGCCCTGTGACGGATCTAGATCGGGGGTGGCTCTGGTGAGCCAGTAGGCGGCTGTACTGATGGCTATAAGTACAGCTAGCAGCAGGGTGAGGGTGGCAGATCGATTTGCGGGTAGTTTAATCAAGGTCGTATCACTGTTTAAAAATCTTTATCCAATCACCGGCCTTGGGTTCGCCGCTGGGGTAGTGTCCGTTGATTATACGCAGGTCGTCGACCTCAGACGTGCTTAGCTTTAAGGCTTCACCTAGCTTATCGAAGCTGGTGGCATTGGTGGCTTTGACGTAATGAATTCGTTTCGGCTTTTGACCATCGATCTCGCGGCGAGAAATAGGCCTAAAGGTGGCGATAGATTGTTTAAACAGTTTGTCCGCCTCAGGAAAAAGCTCTGCTCTAGTCACCTCTCCGGTAAATATATAGGCATTGCGCTTGTAATAAATCACCGCAATACGGCTGTCTGGTTTGTCGTCGCTTCCCGGCAAAATACCACTAAAGCCCTTTAGGCCGGCCGGGGCAATGGCACTGCCCTGATCCAGTTTTGAGACTTTGAGATGGTTGTAGAGATACTCTTCTGGAGTCTGGCTAGTGCGGGCAATGGGTATCATGGCCAATTTAGCGTCTCCAGTTTCAAACTTGCTGGCTGGAGTGCCGTCTGGAGTGCCGTCTG
>Ga0307488_10001857_pt1 | contig 17827 bp, 11 predicted proteins | sample SB02metaG_FD_202248 | JGI IMG/M metagenome (GOLD analysis project Ga0307488, IMG submission 202248) | Sea-ice brine microbial communities from Beaufort Sea near Barrow, Alaska, United States - SB 0.2 | ecosystem: Environmental > Aquatic > Marine > Coastal | place: USA: Alaska | collected... | reverse complement strand
AAGGAGGATGAAATTAATAGACATATTAATCAATTTTTCCATGTTATGAGTGGGGGCGTTAGAAGATCAAAAAAAAGAAAATCTGTTAGAAGATCTTCTAAAAAGAAAAATCAAAAAAGAAAATCTAAAAAAAATAAACGATCTAAAAGAATAAAAAGATAAATAAATAAATAAATGAATTATGTTCAACTTATTGAATTTATTCAACAAGAACGGATCAAAAGGATTAAAGAATTAGAAAGAATTTATAAAATGTATTATCCATATTAAGCATTTTCATCTGTTCCATTAGTTTTTGGTGGTGTTGGAACCGGCAAAGCCCATACTTTCGCAAATCTTCTTTTACGACTACCATTTATTTCATCACTTTCATGAACAACTTGATTTGTTAGATAATAAATAGGATCATTTTTTTCAATTGATGTATAACAATTTTTAAAATAATCATATTTTTCATTGTCATTTTCACCATAATAACGATAATCTTGTTTATTATCGGCAAGTAATTCTCCTTCTCTAATTAATAAATCTACTTTCATTTTTTCCGTTGTAAGATCATAAGCATTTAATTTTTCAATTAAAAGATTAATAATATTATTTGAAATCGAAACATACCAAACCATAATACTTATTTTTTCAGTATTTTCTTTAAAATATGGATTATTATATGTTGTCATTGTCGTAATACCAAAACCACCCATGAATTGTAGAAAACGAAGTCCTTTAAATATTTTCTTTTTAAATTTCAGTAGATTATAACGATAATCTAATGTTGTAAGATATTTTTTAATTATCGAATTATTAGTATTCTTAAAATTTTCATTAAGATCATTTATCCTATCCCTCGTTTCAGTATTTCCACAAAATAAATTATATACAAAACCGAGCATTTATTTAACCTAGATTTTTATTTAAAAATAATTCATATAATTATTTAAGGTACTCATGAAGATTGAACAAGATATAAAATTAGATTTTAATGATGTTCTTATTCGCCCAAAAAGATCAACATTAGAATCTCGCTCAGATGTTAATTTAGAAAGAGAATTCAAATTTCCTCATTCAACGCAAATTTGGAAAGGATTACCTATTATTGCTTCAAATATGGATACCGTCGGTACTATCCCAATGTACGAATCATTAAAAGGAAAAAATATGTTAACATGTTTTCATAAATTTATAGATCTGAATGAATATCCCGAGAATGAACGTAATAAATATATAATTTCTATTGGTGTTCGTGATGAAGATTTTAAAAAAATAAATGATTTGTATAATTTAGCACCCGAAAAATGTAATATCATTTGTATCGATATCGCGAATGGTTATATTCAAAAATTAGTAGAATTTTGTCAAAAGGTTCGAGAATTAATTCCTCATTGTATTCTTATTGCCGGTAATGTCGTAACTCGTGAAATGGTAGAAGAATTAATCCTTAATGGAAAAGTAGATATTGTCAAGGTAGGAATCGGGTCCGGATCAGTTTGTACAACTCGTCTTCAAACCGGAGTCGGAATGCCTCAACTGTCATGTATCATTGAATGTGCTGATGCAGCACATGGATGTAATGGTCATATCATTTCGGATGGAGGTATAACCTGTCCGGGAGATGCGGCAAAAGCATTCGGAGCTGGTTCTGATTTTGTTATGTTAGGTTCTCTTCTAGCAGGTCATAAAGAATCCGGGGGGGAATTAATTGAAGAAAATGATAAAAAATATAAAGTTTTTTATGGAATGAGTTCTGATACAGCAATGAATAAACATTATGGTGGAGTTAGTAAATACAGATCATCTGAAGGAAAAACAGTTAAAATTGAATATAAAGGACCAGTAGAAAATACTATTCTAGATTTACTAGGAGGTATAAGATCTACTTGTACTTATGTAAATGCTAAAAATTTAAAAGATCTCTCAAAATGTACAACATTTGTGAGAGTTAATAATCAAGTTAACAAGATTTATGGTTAGTATGATATATATGATATCGTGTTACAGAATATGTAAATATAGCATTTAAACTCGCATAATAAATTAATAAAGGTATTATTTTTTTCATTTCTTATATGTAGATTTTAAATTCGGTTTATATTTTAAAAATTCTTCAGTTTCATAATAATTTTTAAACGAGAATTGAATTGGAAGTTTTTTTGAAATGAAATCGCGTGTTTCATATAAATTATCAAGTGTTTTTATTGGAATATTATTTCTAAATAAATTATGTTTTAATAAACAACGGAACATCTGTTATATATAAAAATATAGTATTATTCTTTTATATATTAAATGGGTAATATTAAATGGGTAATATATTAAGTCAATGTGTTTTTTGTAATGAAAAAAATACAAATAAAATTGAAAATAAGAATTTAAATGAATTCTTAATTATTTCGGGTAGATATTGTTTTAAATGTAACCAATCATTTCAAAATAGAATTGATTATCATAATCATGTTAATAATTGTGAACCTAGATTGAGTGGGGATCTTTAATTTGTTGGATTATTTTCCTTTTCCTTTTCCTTTTCCTTTTCTTCAACATCTCAAAAATTCTGGTGCCCTCTACATCATTGTATTTTAAAAATCCGCGCGATGCGATCCACACGGGGAACCCCCTTTTTGTTTTTTAGATTTCTTTTTAGATTTCTTTTTATCAGATTTTTCACCAATTTTAACAGCCCCAAATTGACCCTTTTTGAATGTCCATCCTGCCTTCTTTAAATTGTTATTGCTTTTTGCTTTTTTGCTAGCGCGTTTTGATTTAATTCTACCTTTTCTTTTGAATAAATCTTTCTTAGTTAAACCACCCCGTGTTTTTTTCGCTGTTCCATGCCAAACTTGTGCTCTCGATCCAACTGTTTTCATTCTATAATTAATAATAGATATTTATTTTAGAAAAATGATACATTCTTCTAATTTATAATTTTCTTTTTGAGGAATTTTAATATTTTTGTTATTGTATTTCATATATTTACCATAAGGTCCTATATGAATAACTAATTCTTTCTTTTCATGTTTTCCTAATACCATTGGATAATCAATTAAATTTTGAATATCTTTTATTTTTAATTCTTCTTTCTTTTTCTTTTTTAATATATATTTAAGATTGGTATTCTTATCATTGTAATTTAAATAAGGACCATATTTACCTTCTTTAATAATTACATCTTTATCATTGTATTTCCCAAGATGAATATCCGTTATCTTATTTTGATTCTTTATCTTTGGAATAGTATTTTTCATTTGTATTTGAACTTCTTTGTAAAATGAATCATAAACTTTCCTAACAACATCTACCCATTGAAGAGATCCTTCCGCAACTTTATCTAAATCGTGTTCAATTAATGATGTAAATTCAACATTCACAATTGTAGAGAAATGTTGAACTAAATATTCTAAAACTGTTTTACCTAAATCCGTTAAAACTATCCTATTCTTTTGACAGTTTATTTTCTTAGTTTCTTTACTTTCAATTATCTTGTTTTCATTATCTAATAGAATTGTATCTATTTCAATATTCTTTTCAGGCAATGTCGTTACATTTGTATAATTACGATTTAATACCGTCGCAATAATTGAAGCATATGTAGAAGGTCTCCCAATTCCAGAAGATTCTAATTTTTTTACAACTGTAGATTCATTATAATATTGGGGTGGTTGAGATTCTATATCTTTGCAAATACAAGAATCTAATGTGAATATTGAATCTTCTGGAATAGATATCATTTTTTCTACTTTAATATCTTTATTTGAATAAATTAAATATCCCTCGAATTTTAAAGATTTAAACTTACCCCTAAAAATACCAATCTTTTCAACATTTTCATTTGATAAATCTATTGTTAATACATTATAGATTGCCGGTTTCATATGAGAAATAATTGTTCTCTTTTTAATCAAATTATATAGTTTTTTTTCTGTTTCGGTCCATTTATCCGTTAGTTGATGATTTATATCAGTAGGACGAATGCATTCATGTGCTTCTTGTGCTCCCTTTACTTTTTTCTTTTTTGAACTGAATATTTGATAATAATCTGATGAATAATCTTTGATTACTTTCTGCTGAATTGTTTTTTGAAAATCATCTGAAATATATGTTGAATCCGTTCTCATATAAGTAATTTTACCATTGTCGAATAATTTTTGAGCAATATCCATTGTCATTTTTACCGGAAATCCAAACTCATTTTGAGCAGATTGTTGTAATGTCGATGTTATTAACGGTGTTCCCGGATATTTCTTTTCTTCGGTTTTAATTGATTTATTTAATGTGTATTTTTTATCTTGTTTAAGAAGATTCATTATTCTAAGAGGTTCAATATCATCATCATTAAATAATAATTCACATTTGATTTGTTGTTTATCATATACAAATTCACCATTAAAATCATATTCAAATTCAGATTCAAAATTTTCAATATTATCTTCGTGATCTTTTAATATTTTTAATAAAGTACTCTGAACTCTCCCTGCCGAAAGACCCATTTTATTAGTTTGAATATTTTTCCATAAACAAGGAGATAATGAATAACCAACTAAACGATCTGTTATACGTCTTGCTTGTTGAGCATTTACAGAATCCATATTTAATGTGTGAACATTTTTTATAGCATTTTTTATTGCTTTTTCGGAAATTTCACGAAAGATAATCCTATTTTTATCTTTAAAATTTAGTTTCATTATTTTTCCACAATGCCATGCGATCGCGTCGCCTTCTCTATCATCATCCGCCGCCAGTAATACATGATTACCTTTAGAAAGATCCCTAAGTTCTTTGATAATTTTTGTTTTTCCTGAAATGGGTTGATAATTCGGTTTAAAGTTGTTCTCAATATCGATAGAGATTTTATCCTTAGGAAGATCAATGATGTGTCCGAAAGATGAGGTGATCTTTGTTCCATCTTTAAAATATTTTTGTATTTTTTTTGCTTTTACCGGTGATTCAACTACAATTACAGTAACCATTATTTATTTAATATTTATTGTAAATTAAATTATCAAATTTAATATTTATATTGTATATATATTATAATTAATAACAATGGAAAATTTAAATGCATTTGATGGATTTACAGAAAGCATTGGAAAAGAAGGTTTCCGCATTAATCATAAAAGAGAGATATTAATAGGAATTGTTTTAGTTGTAGTATCAGCATTAGTATATTATACTTATTTTAAGGATCCCCCCCCTGATTCAAGTTCAAGTGCCCGGCACAGGGGTGCTGGACCCCATCTCCCCGATATTAAAAATAATAAATGTACCCCCAAAATGAAAGAAACATGTTATCCATGTGATCCTATATCAGAATTAGCAGGGGATCCTAGTAGTCCTCAAGAACATCAAAATCCTCAATGCGGAGTCAATAGAATAACCGGAGACTATGGAATGTGTAAACCAGCAACTAGTTGGAGTAATCCTAATGAGATGCTGGATCCGCGATGGCCTCAAGATGCAGATCCACCAGATACAATGACAATTGAAGATAATGAATGTTATAATTGTTCTGGTTCATTAACACCCCATCCCACGGGTGATCCAAGTATTCATAAACTTTTTGATAATGATTATGATATAAATTTCTTTTGCGAATCATCTTGTGGTAATGATATGACAAATCCTGATAATTTTGAACTTGATACACGTTCTCCAACTGATATGTATCCGAATCCATGGTATGGATTTCCAAAAAAATATAATGAAAATTTATATTTATCTGGAGTAGAATCTTCGCCGTCATCGCTACATTTAGATAAAGATTTCATTGAAGGACCATTTTTATTCAACTCAAATATTGATAGTATTTTTAGTATAGGTAATGACTTTGTAAAAGCACATGCCGCAGATCTCGCACATGACGGTAATAGAGTTTATTGGTTAAATAGTTCTCCCTCTTTTACTGATCCTTCACCTGGTTATATGTATATAAAATCATCACCCAATTCTCAAAAAATAACTTCAGCACAAATGTGCAGTAGACCTGGAAATAGATTAAAGTTAGAACAAGGCGAACCTAATTTTTTTGATGATGAATGTAATACGTTAGATGAAAATTATTTCCCTGAAAGTGGATATCTAACAATAGATGGTAGCGTCGGGGGTGGCATCGTTGGTATTACAAATAATATAAATGATTATAATATTAATCCATCCAAAAACACCGATATAATACAATATAAGGATCCCTCATATGTTGTTGGACCTTCTCCTAATCATCCCTCTTTTGAAAATGATGATCATCCAGAAGTACATAATGAAATGGGATATAATTATCAAACTTTTCAAAATATAGTTGATAATGCTTTTGATTTCCAATGTAAAAATAATATGTTTAAACCAAAAAATGAGGAATTATTTAGAGAAGTTGATAATAATCGGTATTATAATTTAGGAGATTTAGATGTAGGTAATGATACAAATATTCGTATTGGTATTGATAATCTTAATATAAATTTACATATTGATGAAATATCCAATCCATCTTCTTCTTCTCCTCATCAATTAGAATTTAATAATATTGGATTAAATATTGCAGATAACCATGATTTATCAAAAATTATTGAAACAGGTGATGATGGAATTCAAAGAATTAAACCAGAATTTGTATTAGAACCACCAGGAGAAATGGGTTCATATCAATGTATGGACGAGAGTTATAGATTTGTATGGAAAGATAAAAAATGTTCCGATCAAGATAAAAATACAGATGATGATTTTAATATAAATGATTGCAAACCATATGCTACCGATGAAGGAGTTGTATTGCCATTTAAATGTACAAATCAATGTTCCTATGATCCAAATAATAAAGGTTCAGAATATATACTTAAACCGGATAAAACTAACGAGATGTTTTCACAATACTTGTCTGAGAACCCAAATAATTTTATAGATACAGATCTAGGATCTGTCAGGCAGATTGCACAAAATCTTGATGTTGATTATTTTGAATGTTTATCACCATATAAATTAGATCCAGGATCGGCCGGCGGTATCACTGCTAGTTGTGTGGATCATTATATACAATTAAGTGGTTGCCACCGCGAAAATTGTGGTCAGGTATATAGTGCCCTAGGGCAGGGTCAGAATATTTTAAATACAGGAGAAAGATCCATTACAAGCGCAGATCTTCCCCTTCCACCGGGATGTACAGTAGATCCAGAATCACCAACAGATATTATATGTGACGATGATAATGATTGTATTTTTAGACCTCCAACTGTTAATTGTAGCAATGATATTATTAGGAGTAATCTGAGTAATCTAAATAGAATTGCTTCGTCTGATCTAGATGTGTTGATAGGTCAAAATGGTCAAAATAATGGTTTATTTAGTGTAAACGTAGGTGCCCCTATCCAGGTAGGTAAAGAAAGTGAGATTAGTGAATTACTAGATACTTGTTTAACTGTAAATGATGATAATACTATAAGTAATATTCCTAATTTATGTAAAGATGATCATTATAAAATCATTGTTGAACAGGGAAGCACAAAACCCTCTTATTTTTTAACCGGGATTAGTAATGGATCCTCACAACAGCTCTCTCAGTTTTTATCTTATGGAGATGCTGCAACAACTACTTTAAGTGATTATTGTGAACTAAAAAAATGTCGTGATTATATACCGTCTCCCTCTCTACCAGATCGATCCATAAATCATGATTTGGATCTTGGTCAAATTAATCAATATTGTAATCCTCCAGTTAATATCACTTATAATTATAAAACTGATTTCGATGATATGGATCCTAATGAAATTGATTCTAATGATATATTTCAACTTACAGATACTCGGGGTGATGGAATTGATACTACTACATTAAATAACTACATGACTGATCCTAAAAGTTTTCCTGGTCTAACAACTGATAATTGTCTAAATCCGGAAGTTAATTCCATTCCACCCACTCCACCAAGTAGCAATGGTGAGTATTATATATCTGGATGTTCAAATGAATGTACAATTGATCAAACTGCTTCTTTTTCAGAATTAAATCCTCATTCGAAAATAAACATAAATGTCCTACAGACAAAAAAATTCATGACGCAGCAGGATATCACGGATAGCGATTTAGATTGTGGGTTTGATGGTTTGATTGGTGATAGTTTAGTCAATTATAAGAATCCCAATAGATATCATAGTTTTGATGCTTCTAATTATGATTTATCAATGTTCGATCAATTTGATCTCGGGGCAACAATAACAGGTGACTATCAAAATGATAACTTAACGATTGCTTGTGAAAGTGGTATTATAAAATTTAGAGGGTGTAATCATGTTACAGAAGAATATGACGATTCCAGGGCAAGTCCACATTATTCTGCAAAAATTTATGCCGAAAATGCTGAAAATTCCGAAAAATATTCTAATCTATTTCCACATGAAGCGAATGAAGAAGCAGGTGTCGATGTGGCAAAATACAATAATTGGGCTTCTTGTATTAATTTTATACCTGAAATTAATTTGAATAATCTACCGTCTAAAGATTTACATTATCTTAATATTACTGATATTCCTCCCGAAGCAGTTAGTTACCCTTATCAATCGCCCGATAATATAGATAATCTCGGAAGTAGTTCAGAAGATGTTTATCCTAGCATAGGGGCACTATGTACAAATGAAGAAAATGCAATTTTTAGTTTTGGAGATTATACTACAACTGGTAATAACATTACTATCACCAGTAAAGTTTGTAGAGATGGTTTTGTTCCATATGGTAAATTATTTAATGGTCAGCATTATATGTCAAATTATGATTCATCACCATGTAACGATTTAGATAATAGCAATTGTAATTATCGTATAGATTGTAAACTATCTGATGGAATTTGTACTTCAATTGATAATTCGGGATGTGTAAATATTACAACACCGGGATTAAATATTCCGGGAAGTATCGGCGGATTAAACTATATTAAAAAAATAGATATAGGATCATTGGCAGTGGATTCGGGTTCATGTATGAATAAAGATGATGATATATTTGCACACATACCTGTTGATTATTCTGAAATATATAAAAATGAAAAAATGTTATCTTTAATGCATTGTAATCATAATGATATCGTTGAACATACAGATCGTTTAACGGGAGTTATTAATGTTATGGATCCAACAAATGAACAACAAGTAAATTTACCGGGATTGCAATATGGTTCAAATGGATATGAAAAAGGTGATATTAGATTTAGACTTAATTTATTTGATCACGGTTCAATCATTGAAGATGGATTAATGATTGAAAACACTGATTATTGTCCTTTTGGTGAAATACTTCAACTAAATGAACCAGGTTTTAATGAGAAAGATTCTAATGATTTTATAACTAATAATCATAATAACTTTCATTATAGTTGTAAAGAATGCCCCCCATTAGATCCAAATTCTGAAGAAGGGACTAAAACAGTTTGTGGTTTTGATCAAGATTTCCTGATCGCTGATGCCCTGGAACGACGTTATAACGCCATTCTCGAATTGGTAAAAGTAGTTGAAAATGGACAAGGAAATGAAGGATCTACTTATTATGATCAATTCAAAAATAATTACAGATTAATACCCGATGAAAATAATAATATATGTAAAGACGGTTTCTTTTATCAATATGAAGTTGATGAAATTGAAGGACATGATAAAAAAGGTAGTTGTGTGACCAAAAAATGTAAAGTATCGGGTGATCCATCTGAGAATTATGAATCTACTACAGGATTCTACATTCCTAATAGTGGAAATGTCTGGTGGGCAAAAGATAGAATAAAAGGGTTAACCGGAATTGTATCTTCATCTCCTAATATTATTGAAAATGATGATGGTGGTGATGGTGGTGATGGTGTATTTGGAATAAATGCTGTTATTCCGAAATGGGACTATGGGGGCGAAGAGGTTTTGACAATTTATCCAGAATATAATCGATTGTCTTTTGATGCAGTTCCAGAGGAAACTAATGATGATAATTATATAGTTGAAGGATTTGAAAATATTGGTTATAATTATGATGATTATTTTTCATCTCCCGGTCGTCAAAGATATTGCTCGGGTAACCCCGATGCTTTGAGAGATAGTTGTAATGCATCCAGAGACGTAAATCCTGTTGAAAAAAAAATATTTACAAGGGAACCCGACGACACCGCTGATATTTATAATGCATCTACACAAGATACTACTTATCTTATAGAAAATCCATGTATTCATCATATAGATCCAACATCTTATTATCCCGATGAAGAATCATGTTTATATGAAAATATTGATAAATTAATAAGTGAAAATCTAATGAAGAGCGGAACCAATTCTAATCTATGGATACCATTTGATGCAGATCGCTCTGATATTGGTTATATACACAACAATACGAGAGATCCCATTAATGATTTAAGTATGTTTAATAACATATATAGTGAATCTAATTATAGTGGAATTGATCCATCGGATATAGATGAACCTTCCACGGATATAAGAGGTATTTGTATAAGAAATAAAAAATTATTATATGATGATTTCTTTTCGGATTTAAGAGAAAATGGTATTTATCCAAATCAGTTACAGAATTTAGATATTAATAATACTAATGAAGATATTTTAAATTTATTACCCAAAAAAGTTCAATCTTTCTTTGAATATTATTCAAAAGGAGATAAATATTATGGCATAAATTCACCAAATTGGGGACCCATTTCACCATCATCCCTGCCGTCGAGCGCACTGTTGTCCTCTAACAAAATAAATCCACAAAATAGTGATATAAAGAATGTATTCTTAACCCGAGTTACCAGTAGATATATCAATTCATTATTGGGACCATATAATCCCCCGATTCAACCCGAACGTCAAGCAACAATAGAGAAAATAAAACAGTATTTTATAATACCACCAGCAGATGATTCGCATCTACCTATTACTTCTACTGAATATAATCAATATATACGTATGATATGGGTAAAATCATTTTTATTAGAATTTCAGAAATTTTACGGACAAGTTCTAAACATTCAAGATGAATTATATGCTGCCCAAATTGTTGATCCTGGGGCAGAAATCGCTCCTGATGGACTTAATGAATATATGTATCCCATTCAAGATCCTACTATTCCCGAAGGGACCAGTACCTCATCTATTGATTGTGATAATAATGTAGATACTACTAACTGTATTCCATTAGTAAAAAATACAGATGATAAATTTAATTCTGAACAGCAAAATAGTTCCAATAATTTTGCAAGAGGATTTGAATATTGGGAAAGAAAGGGTAAATATTGGGGGAAAAACGACGAGAAAACTACTGCGGAGGTAGCATCAATACCAAATGTATCTAAATCTATCAATAATATATTTGCTCCTCCTTCGCCATATGATGACTCTTCCGGTTGTCCTGATGATGATGTATGTCTTCGTATTTATGGTAATTTTGATGATAATAATGTTTCAAATTGGTTAGAAAATATGGATTCGTGTGGTTGGACTATGAAAATGAGCAAAAGTGATAATAATAATAAGGATAACCTTTTAAAACATAAAAATAAATATGCCCGTCAATGTAATCGTCTTAAATGGCAATATGGAAGTTCTTTTAGCGGAATTGAGGGAACGCCGGAAGATAATATATTTCCCAGATCTGATATTTTAAATTCTGAGGGGGATCCATATCCAAAATATCTCCTTTCTAATGATGTAGAATTACCGAATAACAATTTGCCAAATAATTCTGATGCTTTTATTGGAGGAGAATTTAATGATAAAGATGTTCCACCTAATTTTTATAAAAAAGAGTACACCAATCCCGACTCCGAGATGGGTGGTAGGGATTCCACGTTTACATTAAATGCAAGTGTACCCGAATCAGATAATATAAATTTTTGTATTAGTGATTGGGATGATAAAAATAAAGTATTAACTTGTAATTATTTGCCGATGACTAGTCCTGATAATTTTGGAGGCGATGATTTCCCTGAAAAATATATCCAAAATATTAAACAACCATTTATGGGATTTTTAAAAGAAGAAAACGGAAATAGTCTGTATAATATTGACGGAAATAAGGAATTACAACCTTTTTTTAATACCTTTTGGCGGGGCGAGTTTTCAGCGGCTGCACATAAAAGGACTATATCTGATTCATTTCAATACAGAAAAACGAGCAGTTCCCAAAATCAAGACGAATTGATTGGCAATATTATACCTGTTAATAATTCCACACTTACCCCGTCGCGAGCAACTATCAACGGAGCGGTGATCCCAGACTTCCACATCCCCGGTGGAGGCATGATGACATATGATAATTTATTACAAGATCTCGACAGCGTCCGCGCCAGGGAAACTCATTCTAATTTAAATAAGGAATGGAAAATACCTTGTTCTGATATGACGAAAGATTATTTTATTCAGAGCACCCTCTTCGCGCAGACGGGGGAGAGCAACAGCAGTGTTAAGGTAACCTTTGGTGATGATACTGATAAAACCGTATGTACAACAAATGAAAAAATATGTTGGTGCACAGCATACCCCGAAAACCAAGAGGAAGGGAGGACTACAATGACTCCCACGATTGGTTTATGTGATGATGGCGTTCCTATTACTATCCCGAAACAAGATATCATGGGAAACACTAGCAATATTTTCCATATTACAGAAAGGAAAGGACCGACCGCCCAATGGGGGGACGGGGCAGACCCCGGGCAAGATGCGGGGACATTATATTGGCTGGAAGGCGGCGACGCCTTCGCCGCCGCCGCCGCCTCCGGCAATGCAGATACGAGGAACCATGCATACTTGTACAGCGATCACGGTACCAAAATTTTCCCCCAGATCTTCAATAACCCGATCCACTTGAATCCCCACTGTGAAGAACAATTATGTAGAGGCGATACCTCCTTTTGGGGTCCGAATCATGGTCTGACAAGAACAGCGGCAGCGGGGAGGCGATGTGTTAATAAATATGATCAAAATGTTTTATGTAATACTAGTGATCAATGTTCGTCTGACCTTTCTTGTATTCATGGTACACCTCAAGCGTGTGTCAATCTCAACAGCGGCCCCTCGTGCGAGGCGGAATTGAACCCATTGTCCGCCAACTACGGGGTCGGCGGAAAAGTTACTTATAATAAGGATATAAATAGAGCGTGGGTCGGCTTCGACGAGACGAGCAACTTCCCCGGAATTTGTTCTGCTTATGGTACTCCGCAATCAAACTCGATAGCAATGTCTTTATTAGCACGGAGCGATCCAGAAGGGGAGCATCCTAATAGACCTATGAATTATTATAAAGACGATACTAGCGCTTTGAAAGCAGTCGCTCACAAGGACGTACACGGTCCCGCTAATCTAAGTAACTTCTTTACGAACACCGACAATTGGTCAGTGGGACACAACCCCAAGCTGTATGAAGAGATAGACGCTAATATTTGGAAGCTCCGCGTGGGGGTTGATTACCCGGCGCAAAGCCTGGTACTCAACACCTACGAGAGTTTTTTTTATTTAGAACCTGGTATGACTGTTCTTTAAATAAATTTAAAAACAAATATTAACTATACTATAAATGGATAATACAGTTGTACCTTATAGTGTAGAAACAGATAGTTCTGAAGAATCAGATGATTCAGACTCTTCAGAAGAAGGAAATCTTCTAAGTAATAACTTAGGAGTTTTAAATAATAAATTTGAAACAAAAAATGTTCGATTCATGAATCAAGAAAAAGTAGAAGATTACCAACAGAATATAAATAAATTATTTACACCTAAAATTCAAAAAAGATATTTTACAGTTAAACTAAATGCTTCTTCGACGTCTTTTTCATTAAAAGACACTATTCAATTACCAACAACTAATATTATTGGATTTAAAATGATTAAGTCTACATTTACAGGAAATAATATAAATCATTTTACCGATTTAAGTGTTCCGGAAATACCCGAAATTGCTTGTGATAAAAATGAAGAAGGTAAAACCATTATTTCAAGGATACCTTTAAGGAAACCATCCACTGATTTTTATACTCATCAATATTTAGAATTATCTTTAGTTGATCGTTATTTTTATCCTATCTCTCTGGATAAATTAACTTTTAATTTATCAACAGTCGTTGCTGGATTTATTGTGATTGAATTGACTTACTTGAATGAATAAAGTTTAACAATAATCAATAAAATCAGATATATTACTTGTTTTTGTAAACTTTCGAGCAAATAAAAGATGAGGAGATATTTTTAACATTTCTCCAAATTCTTTATCAACTATATCATGTAATTTGGGATGTTTTTTTGAATTAAATTGTTTTATACTCCAATTTGTATATGTTGTTAAAATATTCTTACATAAATTTAATTTCTTATGGAAACTTAATAGATAGATTGGATAATTTTCATCATATACATATGCTTTTTTAAAATAAGGATAATAATGAGTATCATTTAATATAATATCAATCATCTCTTGATTGTAAATAATCCATGTCTCATTGTAGAACCAATGAGAATAATCTATGTTTTCTTTAAAACCTTCTATTTTATTACAATTCTTATTATATCTATCTCCTTGCATTTTGATTGTATTCTTATCCCAATGACTTATGTTATCTCCCCTTAGTACATAACATATATATCCGTATTCATCTTTTGTTAAATATTCATATACATAGTCAAATGATTTACAAGGGATTGTTGATTCACTTAACAAAATGAATTTAGTATCATTGTTTTTCTTACTTAATTCCATAATATATTTAACAGCATCGTAAATATCTCCCCAACCTGTTTGAATATTTTTATCTATTTGATATTTTTTTACGAATTCTTGACTTACGTTTTCTAAATCATAACTATGAATATAAATATTTGATTTATCATAATTATTTTCAAAAAATTTCAACCACATATCCAATTGATGAATATCATTTTGACATAAAAAACAAAATCCTAATTTCATATTATAATTATAGAGAAGATTATTTAAATCATTGAACAAAAATGCCTACCTTAAGACCCACCCCCAATAGCATCGAATGTTGCCCCTACCGTCGGTTTGAAATAGAATACTGTTCCAACACTTATTGCCCCACTTCCCGGAACAGTATTTGACCCGTCTAGTCCAGCATTTCGAAGTGCATTTAAACTTATCTGACCCGGCATAGATCCCCCCGCATTTGTATAAGCTGTTTTTATAGCAGAGAATGATATGGAATTTCCTGAACCCAACGCTATTGTGCTTGAAGGCATTTATAGTATCTTATTTATTTTTTTAATAATTCTACTTCATTTCTTAATTCTTCAATTTGTGTTTGTTGTTCTTTAATACATTCTATTAAAAGAGGAACTATTTTTTCATATTGAACTGTTAGATAATTATCTCCTGATTTTGAATTACCCTTTGAATCTGTATCAAATGGAGCAGGTTTCACTGCTTCAGGCAGAACTGCTTGAATATCTTGAGCAAATACTCCTATATGACGATTATCATCAGTATTTAATTGTATTTTATCACATACTTCTTTATCCCAACAATATGTAAATCCTGTAATTTTGTTTATTTTATCTAATGGATTCGATATGATTTCTATATCAGTCTTTAATCTTTTATCAGAAGCAAATGCTGTTATATCTCCTGTGCAACTAATAAGTGAAGTTGTACCACCTGCTATTTTAAGGGAAACCGCCCCAGAACCAATAGTTGTATCTAATTGAAAATTAGCACTGGTTTTCGCCCCACCATTCGTGGCCGCCGCAGTAACAAATAATGGAAAACATGTGCTATCACTCTCTTCATTTGTAACAGTTACATTTGTTGCTGTTGTCGCTGTACTGGAATTCCCTGTACAAGACCCAGATGAACCACTAGTATTCCCTGTAACATTACCTGTAAGAGGTCCTGCAAAACCTGTTGCAGTCAATAATCCCGTATTAGAATTATATGTTAATTTTTCAGAGGTATGGACGGTGGGTGCGGCATAGAACGATATTTTATCAACAGTCACCAGGGGGGCAGTATCGCTAGATTGCAAATAATCTTCGAATTTCGCATGAAAAATCAAATCTGACGCGAGTCCGGTCTGTGTGTGACCGAGATCTACGTGATTTTTCATATATACTACTTTACCAGAAGTAGATGAACCGTGACCGCCATAATATACTATACTAAATAAGTCGTCGGATGACCATGTTGTTATGTTTATCCCCCCAGCTTGGATGCCATCATCGTGATATAGTCGCACATTATTGTCATTTTTAAAATTTAAAGCATATAATTCGGAGTATCCAGTGGCGGTATCGTTTGCTACCGGATTTTCGGTATTAAGAACTAAACCCGCATAAAGAATGAACCCCGCGGTCCTCCTGAAATCAATACGGGCATAACCAGCCGGAGCAACTGGGAATAAAACCTGGGATTTATATCCAGGATCACCGCTCACGTAAGATGCTCTTGTGATAGAATTATTAGCATAAGTTGCTTTGTTTACTGTTATGCCGCCTTCAAGTGGCGCCTCATCTGAAGAAAAAACAACATTACAAGATGTATCCGTTTCTTGATTGTTTAGAGCAATATTAGTCGCTACAATTGATCTGTGAGGATTTATACTCAAAACCCCCGTCGCAGAAATAGTCGCATCTCCACTTACAGAACTATATAAAGCATCCGATGCATTATTCACGAACTTTGTGGTTGCTAACTGTGTCGTATTTGTCCCAAGTGCGGCAGTATCTGCCGTCGGGATCCCTGTAAGTGATGCGTTGCCTGTAAGATCGCCTATAAAACCTCCAGTTGCAGTCAATACTCCTGTATCTGAATTAAAAGTTAAATTTGTCCCTGTTTTTGGTGCACGATTCCCTGTTGCCGCAGTTGTAAATACGGGAAAACATGTCGTATCTGTTGATTCATCTGCTACTGTAATTTCAGATGCGGCAAGTGTTGCCGTCACTGAAAATGTTGTTGTTCCAAAAGTAGTAGTTGTAGATTCCGTCCCTACTCCTATAAAAGCACTTTTATGCGCATTCGTTGATCCACTTGAAACTATTACAAAATAAACTTTACCACTCTCACATTCCGTTGAACTATTAAAATGATCTTCTCTTGTTAATATTAAGGGAGCAGATTCCGAACCAAGTTGAGTTACTTTATAAATTCCATTTTCTTTTGTATCAGTTTGATCTTTAACTAGAATGTGATCATCTAATACCAATGTTCCTCCATCAATTGTTACAACTCCATTTGCAATTTTTGTAATCGTCAAGGCAACGTGATCTTCAGTATAACCACTTGTAAGATCTTCCGCGGCAGTGGCATATTTACAAGCATCTTTATAATGTAATTCAGCAATTGTTTGATGATTTGCAGATGCCGCTTTTATAGTATTCATTTATATATAATTAATATAATTTATTCTTTAGAAACAATCGTAAATTCAGCAATAAATCTTCCATTATCTTTTAATAATTGTAAACTGTCAGTTGCTGATGATAATGTAAAAGCACCCACACTAGTTGTCACAGTTACTGCTTTTGATGCGGTCGGTAGTGCCTGGGCAGCAATTTCGGTTGCACTACTAAATAAAATAGTTTGTCCATTTACTTCAACATTTGCTAATATTATCGGTCCATTAAAAGTCCCTACTGAAATTATACCAATACTTATAATTGCTGTATCCTTGATTAATATTCCAGTAGTACCTGTCCAACCTGTAATTCCAGTAATGGCATAAACATATTTATTATCATTATTCCCAGAACCATGGAAAATAGAATTTCCACTTAAATCTGATATTTGACCATTTATTGAATGTAATGTTGTTGGATTAATATCACAGATATAATTAAATTTCTTAGATTTATGAACTACTGTAGTGAAATAATT
>Ga0307488_10001853_pt1 | contig 17833 bp, 13 predicted proteins | sample SB02metaG_FD_202248 | JGI IMG/M metagenome (GOLD analysis project Ga0307488, IMG submission 202248) | Sea-ice brine microbial communities from Beaufort Sea near Barrow, Alaska, United States - SB 0.2 | ecosystem: Environmental > Aquatic > Marine > Coastal | place: USA: Alaska | collected... | reverse complement strand
ATGATACATTAAATTCGTTTGAGCCTACTTCACATAATACAGATGTTTCATATAATAGTTTTGTAGACTTATATTTAGTAGTCCAACCAAAATCATCCCCATAGTCCCAACTACCACTTGCACCCGTCCATACATTTTTGTATATAGGACGAGGGTCTGATACAACCATAATCCCATGTTTATAAAATACTTCACCGACTACATTCGTTTGGTATGCTGAACCCGTAACATAATCGTTATTTGATAGTCCTTCAATTTGAGATTCAGTTAATGCTTTTTTATAAATTCTAACCTCATCCATAGAACCACTAAGTACACCTAGTCCGTTGCTTGAGAAATTATTAAAGCCATCTGGTAGATGTTTTGCACCAAATAACATATCATCGGTGTTTGCAATTTGTGATTTTAATTTTATTGATGATGATACTTCTTTTGTGCCATCAACCCATAGTTCTAAAAGAGAACCAGTTTTGTTAAATACAATATGATGTTGAGATACATCATTTATAGCAGTAGATGAGGTTACTTCTATGTTTCTCAACCCATCTGATATTGTCGCGACAACCTTTCCGTTATTAGAAGTATTTTGATTGTATACTTTTAAATCAAATGGAAATATTGGATTTTTTCTATTTTTACGTCTAAGTACATTTTTTAGTTTTTTATCTTGCCCATAATCTCTAAATGTTCCTGATTTGTTAACCAACCAATTATAATTTATAACATCGTCAGATTGTGATGTCGGTAACACAGTCCATAGTGAGATGGCATAATCGTTTCCTTTAAAGAAATCTAACTGTTTGTTATGGTCTACTTTAATATAGGAATCAGAACCATTGAATGTTGCTTTAGTTCCAGATGGTAATTCATTTAATCCAGTTGTATTAATACCTGGTGTGTATGATAATTCTTTACCATAAGCATGGTGTTCGTACCCACTCCTATCTTCAATGATATTATCTAATGGTGTTTTTCTAAATACAACTTCATCGTTGAATCCCCAATAACCTACTAAATTGGAGAATTGTGCATATGAACCAGTATCTAAATCTGAGTCATATAGATGACCATGTTGTTCATTTAATTTAATATCTAATATGTTAATCTGACCTGTATGAGAACCAGTATTACTATAATCAGTAATACCTATTGTGTGTGGTTTAATACCATCACCCATTCTATTATGTGGTACTGAGAAGATTGATGCAGTTGCATATAAGTCTCTTTCCATACCTGCTCTATGTTTAAAGAACATTTGATTTAATCCAGACCATACAACTTTTTGATGTTTAACTTTTAAAAATCCAGTTGAATTGGAGTTTGAATTATCAATCTGGTCAATTTCCCTATATGCAGGTAATCCTATGGATTCAGAAATATTAATTTTTTCTTTATAAAATGGCGATATACCCCTTAGTACAGATATAGAATTATAATCAGTTCTATAGTTGACGTTGGTTACAATCCACCTCTTATGGGTGTTATAGGGGTAGAGTTGAAATCCACCACCATTTATTGGTTTTAGTGCTTCTGCCATATATTAGTCCTTAGATTCTACTATAAATATAGATTTATAATTTATTAATACTAAGGTTTGGGTATAAACAAAAATTGCCGTAAATATAATAAACACTTACGGCAATTTAAATTATATATTGTTAGTTATTAAAAGTCTAATTTAACCTTAACTAATACTTCATTAGAAAATGATTTAAGAATCGGTTGTGATAACTTAGCAACTCCTAATAATTCTTGTGAACTATTGTACAATCCAACCGTTGTGATGTATGATTTAGGATTGTTTGCAAATGTCGGTTGCTTGAATGCACCATTAGACCCAGTTGTAAATGATGGGTTATTTGAAAAGTTGTACTCAGCATTTTTAGCTCTTACAAAATAAAATGTTGATTGTACTCTTTCTTCGTTTCTTGCTTGAAATCCATTGGCTGAGTTAATTACTGCAGCACCACTAATAGAAGTATGTAACTTAAATGCATTATCACCATTAATGTTTGAACCAGTGACTGTACCGAAGTTTACTTGTGTGTTCAATGTATCTGCATTTAGAATGATAACACCCTGCTCTGGAAATACTGAACCATAATAAGTTTTTGGTGAATAAACTCCGTTAAGGATAGAACCTGATACTAAGCTATGTACTCTACCAATTTGAGTCGCAGCTTGTTGACTATCACCACTATCATCAATTAGTTCAATTACTGAGTTTGATTGGGATATTGCAACTGCAGAACCGGTATGTGCTACGTTTGGTTTAGTTGAACCAGATGCTAATGTAGCTAAAGTTAATTCAAAATTACCAGGGTCTAATCTATCTTTTAATCTAGCTCTGTTTAGGTTGATAGCGTATATATGTTCTGATGCAACACTATTAAATGTAAATGTTCTCTGCTGGTCAGGAAGTAATATTTGTGCGTATTGAGAATAGATTGCGTTAGATGGTGAATCTTCATTCTGTCCCAATGAACCACTACCAGCATTATGTCCATATGTTACTGAAAATTGTGCTTCAGATGTTGATGTAGTTGATATCCCATCATAAATCTCATAATAATATTGCTTCTGAGTAGCTGATTGTGCCGATGATGTGTGGAATGCAGTCAATGTACCTACATTGCCGCTCCATAATCCTCTCGTTACTTTTTCTACACCACCCTCTACAACATCACCTACTTTAAATGCTGTATAAACTCTTTTTGATGTATTGAACGAACCTGCTGGTAAAACTGCCATATCTATTTCCTTTTAAATTTTATTTTCTAGACACTATATTGTGAATCTAATGAGTTACCTACTGAGATATCATCATTGTTAGTTACTGTTAATGTAATCTCAGAACGACCACCCGTCTCATTGCCAATTATAAATAATCTTGTTGAAATATCAGTATTGTCTGCTAATATTTTCGAAGTAATTGAAAAGTCAGAATTTGTACTGATAGTAACACTTCGTTTATCTTCACTAGCACCTACCATATCTTCGTTATTTGCAATTCCTGCACCATCACCTATAATAGTTGCAGCGTCTGAATTAAGTAGTGTTACTGTGTATCCTAATGTTTCGTTACCACCATTAATAGTAGTAATTGTGACTGTTTGTCGCTTACCACCTTCTGATAATGTTACTGAAGTTGGATTTGTTTCTATGATAGGTATACGGATTGTATTTTTTGGTAAAGTTAAAAGTTTGTATCTCAATGAATAGTTCTCATCGGTTACTGCCTCTACAATTGGCATATTCTCTATAATTACACCATAGTAATCAGACCCAAGCGGATGTGCTGGATTCCATAGCTCATAATCAACTTCATCATCTGCTAATGCGAATTGACTGATTGTGAAGAAATCTCTTCCTTTTGCTAATAACTCTCTACCTTTTTTGGTGAGAATAGCATCTACTGTTATCGATGAATTGTCTAAGTATCCCATTTTACTTTACCTTTTTATAATATTAATCAGTAATAAATATGTAAATAAATTAAATTAAGTTATATTTTTTTAATTTTACTTTCTGTATGATATGTAATCTTCTTCTGTGTTGTTTTTATTCAAGTCTCTCCTTAGTATTTCCAACTTATCATTTTTTATTTGCTCTTCCAATTCTTTTTTAGAATCAAATGGTTTGATGAGAATATCACCCACCTCAGTATAAGTCTTTGTATCAAAATCAGATTCTTCACTTTCGACAATATCTCTATGTGGAACTATTGGTCTACCCATTCTGATTTCCATCTCTTCAAATTCTTTCATTTGCCTTTCAACCGGATTCAGTTTTATAAGTTCTCTATTAATAGCAAGTTTCTGTTGTTGTTCTATAACTATTTCTTCTTCAAAAAAAGTTTGAACTTCCTTTTCACTTAGTTTATTTAATTTTAAATTAGCTTCAGCTTCTTTACGTTTCTGTTCTGCTCTCATGCGGCGGAGTTTCTTTTTTTGCAGTTGTGTCAATTTGGTTTTGTTTTGTTTCTTTTTTTGTTTTGTTTCTGTTTTTATGCGATTGACATCACCATCATCTATATTTGTATTTCCTACAAATTCTACAAATTCCGTTTTAAGATATACTTCAAAGTCAGATGTCATTAATTGTATTTCCTCATCAAATAATAGCCTTCGCTCCTGCTCTTCAGCTTCTGCATTATTGAAATCATCAATTCTACCATCACCAATCTTTCTTCTAGTTTCTTCTTCTAAAAGTAAACGTGCTTCGTCAGATTCGGATAGTCTATTTTTATTTTTATCAAATACCTCAACTGGTGATAAAGTTTCATTATCGATTGTGATTTTTCCTTTGCTGAATCTACGTGTTTCGTTTTTGATGGATTGTTTTGGTTTAGAAATAACCACATCTACTACATCTGATGTGGGTGTTACATCTTCTGATTTTATAAATTTATTATCATCTATTATCTCACCAGTATCAACAACGGTATCCAACGGTTTGATAATAGATTCCAAGTCCGAATCACTAATTGATGGTGACATTGGTTGTTTCACCATAGGTCTCCTTATCAACGTATTTAACTTTGATTTGGCAACATCAAATATACTTTCGTTATCAACCTTACGGTTACTGTTATTTTCTAAAGGTTCTTCCATATCAATAAATATTAAACATTGTCAAATGTTGGGTTTTCTGGTTATAGTGGTTGGGGTGGGGTATTGCCCGTAATCGTCTCTGGTCTATTTATAATATCAAATTCATCTCTACGTTGCTGTTCCATTTCAAAACGTTGATTTTGTTCTTCAAACCTTACATCAAACTGCTCTCTTCTAGAACCTTCTATGTTTTCTAATCTTTCAATTTCTTTTCTAAATTTGCGTTTGGCCGCATCATACTCTTGTCTTCGCTCATACCTAATACTTTCATTAACTTTTAAATCCTCTAATTTGAGAATTCGTAAGTTTGTAGATGCATCTACATCTAAGTTACCTTCGTCACCCGTTTGAGACGTTTTTATTAATACATTAGGGTCTGCTTGAAATACTTCAATTACAGGTCTTCCATCTGGCGTGTCGGGTGAATTAGTTGTCAATGAGTCAGATGTCATCTTACACCCCAAATATCTTAAATTGTGAATCGATAGTGGTAATTCATCCGTTGATACTTGTGATGGTGTTAATGATGATGAATACGATAATCGCATAGATGCTGATAATGATGAACTATAAAAATACACACTCTTTAATGCATGCTTTGATTGCTTTGAATTAATTACAGCTGAGGCAGTTGGGCTATAATTCCAATGGCCATTTGAGCTTGTAGTCCAATTATCACCAAATCCCACATCTGCAGATGATGAGTAGTTAAGTATTGTGTATCTATATGTAGATGGTGCATACATATCCTTAATCTGTGGATTGCCAACGTTTTCTAAATCATCTTTCTGTGCAGTAATGTTACGAATTAGAGATATATCAATACTTGATGTGTAAAAGTGTTGAGATGCTGCTATATTCCTATGGTTAGTTGTTATGGTGGTACTATTCCCTATGTATTCAGCACTCTGACTTTGTTTACTATTTACTAGTGTAGTATTATATGTTAAATATTCAGCACTCTGACTTTGCCTACTACTTACTATTGTAGTATTATATGTTAAATATTCAGCACTCTGAGTTGCTGTTGTATTTATATCTATTGTAGCACCGTAATCAACAACAAATTCACCACCATCAAATGCCATAGGATTTACTAGTTTAGTTTCATATGTTAAATATTCAGCACTCTGACTTTTTACAACATCTGCTATTGTAGTTTCATATGTTAGATATTCAGATGTTACATTTTTGTCAATCATGCCTATCTGTACATCGTATTGTGGGTTTGTATAAGATAAATTTGATTTTGATTTAATCTTAGGTCGTTCTAATATATGTGGTTCAATTAAGATACCTGAATTGTAATCCGCTCTTGCGGGCATCGTTTGTCTGATTTGTTCAAAGACCGACATATCGTACCTAGCTAAGATATCAATAGTGCTATTAATTAAATTTTTAGAACTATATTTTTTAAATACTTGTCTACGAACATAATCCAATTCTTCATTCTGTTCGGTGAATCCTTCTCTCCTATCAGGATTACCAATATAATCATCTATCTCAAAATACCCAGTATGATTGTAGATATCTTCGTTATACATTTTTGTTGCAGAAAGATATACACCAACTTCATTTGAATCTACAGGCGCAGAATCATATTGTGATTTTTCCTTTTTTTGTTCTGGACTTAATATACCCGTTAGTCTATTTGATTCTACCCTAACTTTATTATTCATAATATTGTTAGCACCTGCTGATGGGACTTTTGTATAATACTCCTCAGTTACACCTATTAAATCATCGTTTTCAAAACTGAATAATGATGCAGTTAATGGTCTATCATCACTCAATGTAGTTATTCTCTGATTTGGGTGTTGTGATAGGTGTGAATCTGGGTTTGTTATTGCTTTTAAGTTAGAATCAGGTGTAAATCTAAACTTTAAATCAAAGTAAGATGATGTTGCAGAGTTACCATGATATGTTTCTCTTGATAGTGTATGTTCATCAATTACAATATCTTTAAGTGGATTCGCCCAATATCTTAGTTCTTGTATAGAACCACTCATATGCCCAGCAGATGCCCAAATGGATGGTGTGTTTGATGTTGGTAGCGTATTACTAAGTGTTACAGTACCACTACCAGTCCATGCAGCATTGTATGATGATTCACTTGAACCATCAACTGAAATACTGGCGGATTTACTTACTGATATTCTATCTTTTTTATTTTTACGATAAATTAACTTATATTGATTATCAGATGTTATATCATCGACTGAAGTTTCTCTTTGTACTAATAATGTTCCCATCTTAGAATCAAATACAGAAACATCACTAATAGATGCTGATTTATAACCACCACTACCACTTAGATAAAAGTGAATATTACCCTTACCCGATGTTCTTGATGTCGGTTCTAATAATACTGCAAAATCAGAACCTTTTTGTAATAGCGATGAGGTTCTAATTAAATTTTGTTGAAACTGAATTTCAATTGTGTCAATTGGGTTTGGGTCTCTATTTAAATATGTTATTGGATTTATATCATTTACCTTACCCCAAGGAACTGTTATGTAACTATCAGTATCCATTCTTAGGTGATACACAAACTTATCATGCTCCCATATATGTCGTTTATCCTCAATAGCAGGCCCACCATATTCTCTAATTGATAAGAATGTTTGTGGGATACCGTAAGTAGATATAAGTGCTTTTACTGCTCTAGCAGAACCTTTTGTTTTTAACAGATATGGTATATTGTTTACAATCCTTCTCCAAACTTCATAGTTAATTTGCTCATCTGGTTTAGATGCTAATGAACCTGATTGAGTTGGGTTGCCGAACTTATCAGTACCTACTGCAAATTTCCATAAATCAGAGCGGTCTTTACCATGTGTAAGTTTCCAACCCATTGATTTTGCTACATCATATAACATCTCATTTGGCATCCCATCGTATGGGTGCTCTTCTCTATTATTAACTGATGTTAATGCTTTAATGTAACTCCATGTAATATCATAATGATGTCCAATCATATCTACGAATAGAATATAATCAGAATTTAAAGGGTCTTCTACAATTGACGCCGGAATCATTTTTGTTAATCTTGCATCGTTAAGTGCATCGAAAATACTAGCTGAGTCTATTAGTCCATTATAATGTGATATTCCTTGTGATGATGTCACACTATATAATTTCTTAGGGTATTCTGAGTAGTGGGGCCAAGGTGATACTACATAAGATGATGCACTATAATGTGTATATAGTGAGCCGGTTGTTTCTTTATACGACCATCTTTCCCACCCATCCATACCACTAACAACATTTCCTTTCCTAATTAGGGATTGTGATATGTTGGTTAATGCAGTTGAACCACTAACTTGATTTAATGTTGATATTCTCTTATCATATGACTCTATTAATTCTAATTTGTATTTTAAGTTATTTACTCGCTCTACTGCAGATGAGTAGTTTGTAAAGTTTTTAAAATTAGAATAATCAACATTTATATCAACACCACCAAAAGAACCACTAATGTATTTATCAATAATTTGCTGAGATGTTGATAGGTTGGTATCTAATAATGTGTTCCATGTCTTAAAATCAGTACCTTGTGATTTGCCATAATTACCTAAATCTATTTTAAAGTTAGGAGATGAGAAATTTTCAAATGTTTTTTGTTTAGCGTAAGGATATGCTATTACTCTTTCAATGTAATCTTCTCTAATTTGTCTTTGTATGGTTGGTGTTTTAGTTTCTAACCTAATAGGTAGAGGGGTATATAACTTTACGACTACACTTAGTGGTTCATCGGGTGTGTCTTTGGTTGGTGAATAAAATTTAAATTTAGAAAATGGCTCAGTTCCATAATACACATTATCAAAAATAGCATCTTTAACTTCAATATCAGCATCAATGTCATATCGTCTATCAAAGTCGTTAGCAGTTTTTGATAAAAATAAAAGACTACCATTCGCATCTCGTTCTTGAACAAATTCAATTTTATCATTTGGTATTGTTACACCATCTTTAATCCTATCTACGAGTGTGGGTGTGAATTTAGTTACTCTACCTGTTGTTTTTCTTGTGTCTTTAAAAACCTCTACCCATATATTATCATCTTTATCTAGTTCAGATGGAAAGTATGTAACGCCTCTATTATTATATGTTGAAGTTGGGTGCTTTGGGTATCGTGTTAATTCCCCACCTATATTATTATTAGAAAACCGAATATCTGTGATTGTCAGTAAATCGTTATTACCAAAACTTAAAACTAAATTGTTTTTATTAACAGTTTCGTAACCATTTAACTCACGTAGCCATTTTAGGTTACCCTTAGTTACTTTTAACTCAATTTCAGTAGAGTCAGATGAGATGTTTATTATTTCTAATTCGGATGAATATGGTTGTAAAAAATTGTATACAATATTATAAGTTCCTTTATCACCACCACCTTGTCGTACATCAATCTCTGGTGTTAAGATTATATCATATGTAGAGTCTGAACCATTAGATGTTTCATAAAATATTTTAGATATTTTAGTGTCTATTAATGAATCATTGGAGTATACATTTTTATGTACATATGATTTGTCTAAAATTGGTTTTTTAATAGAACCCTTTGAACTATTTAAACGAGACAAGTCATCCAATGTATAAGTTGGTACGTTTGATATTGGAGACCTTTCGGTAGTCAATATGTCTTTTTTCTGATATCTATCTACTGCCATCTATTACCTTTTGTATCTTTGAGAAAATACTTCTTTTACGGGTTTGTTTGGTTTTTGCTAAAATATCATTTTTTGCTGCAACCGGTGGTGTTCCTATACTAGTAGAAAGAATTTTAAGGTTCAACGACTTGCGTCTGTTTTCGTAAATAGTTTTTACCTTATTGCGATTGTTTATTGCGGTTAATAGAAGACCTCTTGTGGATATTACTGTCGCTCTAGCCCTGTTCCTATCTTTTCGTTTATTCGCCCGTTTCTTACGGTTGCGTTTGGGGGTTTTATCGTAGACGCTCTGAGCGGTTTGTAATGCAATTGCTGCTGCTACAGCATTAGATGATGCGGTACTTGCAACTTGATTAGCATTATTCAATATTAGTTTAATAATAGCTTCTAAATTAGAAAAATAAGTTGGTGTTCTATAAACATCAATGGTTTTATAGAGTTTTATTTTTGCACCTTTATTATTATACCCATCTGGTACTGTTATATTTCCAATTGCGATTGCGGTTGTACTTTGTGTTTTGTCTTCTAAACCGAATTTGTCAACAATAACTTTAGGTTGAAATATCTCAGACCATGATTTATTACCAGTGGCGATACTAACAGTTGGGGTTGTTGTGGAATTTCCTTTTGTTATAGTTAAAACACCAGTCGTTGGGTTAATAATTATATTACCATCCCATGTATTAACTGTGAAAGGAGGTGAAGTTCTTTGAATTTCCGAATCAACGTTTTCTGATTCTACTATATCTACTTCAAATATTGACTTTTCACCACTTATGTCGAATTCTTTATAACCCGTATTGACGAATGCTTTTGGCTCCCATGTGTCAAATTCTACCATATCCTCATTTTTTAAAATATACTCAAGTGTTAAGATTGGATTAGAATTGACAACGATGGCGGTAGCAAGTTCCCTTGATGTTTTGACACCCTTACCACCATTCCAAGGTAACCTTCTTCTGTGAAGTTGCATATTTAGTGTCTTAGTTACTGTGTGATTGTTTTGTGCACCTAGTGTAAATTTAAATTTTAAACTTCTACCAGAGTCAATGAGTTCTTTTGTAATTACATATCTACCATTATCTAATGCAGGGCCTTCCGATGTTTTATCAAATGGTACTTGCTCGTAGCCTGAGAATCGGAACAAATTAGCATCTGTTTTTCCACCAGTCTTTTGGTTTGTTATACTTTGGAGTGCCCCTTCTGTTGGGTTAATCAAATGTAGGTTTTTACCAGTTTTGTCTATTGGTAAAATACGTGCAGTCTGTCTACCACTTGGGGTAGTTGCATTGTCAGTCATCTCATACCTACCACTAAATATATCTACAAATTCAAATGTCGATAAGACTTCTGCAGTAGTAGCTTTATATTTGATATAGTTTAATTTTTGTTCAGTAATTTCCAATTCACCATTGTTATTGATAAGTTCATCGGAAACTACACCCATTACCTTTTTGTATGATTCTTTTTCATAAAATGTGGCAGCTGATATTAGTCTAACACTACCATATTGTTCTTCTTTAGATTTTGGCAATCCATAAGAAATGATTTGGTTAGATGTGTTTCGATTAACATCTCGTTTTACTACTGTAAGATTTTTTGTTTTTTCTGGCATTATCTAACTACTTTAAAAATTGGCCCATCAAAATATTCACTTTTACCACTTCTATCTACTCTAAATTCAAATTGATAGAATCTCTCAGGTTGTAATGTATTAAACCAAAAATCAAAATAATTTCCAGTTGAATCACAATCTACTGTGGTGTATGTTGTATCGTATGGTATTATAGATAAATTCGTCTCCACATCCTTTACCTTATAATAAGTAGTTTGTGGTAGATATTTAATTGTAGTATATGGGTGTGAATCTGCAAAAGTTCTTTGTGGGTATCTTGCTCTACCAACTACTCTAAGTTTTGCTTTAGATGATTCCTTATACTCAGTAAGTGTATTCTTAGCATATACTATAATATTATCATCAGTAAGTTCTTCTAAAGAACCTGTGTTGAATGTACCAGATATCCATCTAACACCCAACGTAGGAACATATATTGTATTAGTATCATTTGAAAAGAATTTAGATGAGCCATATTTAACAGAACCACTTTCTTGTGATTGTGGTCGTTTAATTATAAATCCGTTATTAGGGCGAGAGCCACTTAACCAATCATTTACATAATCAGTAACATCTGCATTTAAATCTACTGTATATTTACTGAGTGGTTGAGATACTAATGTATTACTAACAGATGCCGTATACCAATTACCACCACCTTCATTTAATGTATAAGACCCAGTTACATTGGCTGCAAACGAGCTCGTTACCCATGCTGAATCGTTTCTATTTACCCAACTACACCCCTCTGTGTTTACTGGATTATCATAAAACGAACCCATACCCTCACTCCAACTACCTGATATTTGGTGAATATCTAATGTATATTCGCGTTGTACTTCAGTCTCTTGAGTTGATGTTAAATTTAAATAGAATTTTATATTACCCGATATATCACCCGATACTATTGATGATGATAGTGATGTCAAATCAAATTGTGTAAGTATTCTACTATTCCCAATTAAATCTGTATTACTAAGTTCATCAAAGAACTTTGTAGTTTCCAATATCGAATCGTTGCCTGCATTCTGGTTCTTACGAGTAGTTTGTTCGTAAATGGTAGTATCTTTCTGTCCGTATATTCTATATATCATTGTTTATCTCCTTAGAATGATTGAGTTACTACCTTGCCCCTAATGTCTGTATTTGGGAATTTAACTTCAAATATTGATGGGTCTTTAGCTGGATAAATTACTCCAAATTTAGTGGCAGTCTTAATACTATATTTATTCGGTGAATAATTTCCATTAAATTTATTAAATATTTGAAATCCACCGACTCCCTCTTTATCGGGTCTAATTACAGTTTGAACACCATCAACACCATCCAACAATAAATATAGTTTAGATAATTGTATTGGGTTGTTTATGGACATATTATTAATATTAAAAAACTCTTTAAGTTCATTTATACAATTTAAAAGAACTACATTAGAGTTGTAATCTGGCATTACAGTTATTTCAAATTCAATTCCAATGTTTATAATATGTGCATCTTTAATATTAACTGCATCTGTTAATAATCTATAATATGAAATATAAGTTTTTAGATTATTTTTTGTTGCGGTGTTTAGTGGTACTAAGTGATTAGTATCATTGTAACCTAATGTGTATAAGTTTAGTGCTAATGGGTTTGGTATCTCAGATGTGATTGTTTCACCATTACTTTTTTTATTTTCAATTTGATAATCCTGTAGTATGTATGCTTTTGCTACTGAACCAAACTGTGGTGGTAGTGCGTAACATCTCATAATATAATCTTCTCTACTTACAGTTCTATTTTGAGCTGCAAAGAATGACATTGCATTGTTACGAATCTCATCCATAGATTCTTCACTACGTGCTCCTCGTGCTGGTTCTGGGTTTGTTACTGCTATAGAGTTTCTAACAAAGTTTACAAGTGATGTATCTAAATTACGTTCATTTGCAAATGTTTGGGTAGATGAAATAACAGTTACTAAATCTTTTGCTGGTACATTATCTACGATACCATTACCAACTAAATACTCAACCGTTAACGTTGTATTAGATGGGGCGACACCATATGTTTTAGTATATAAAAAATTAGATGGGTCGATTCCCTGGTCTAAATCACCAACGACTCCATATAGAGCAGAACCAACGTTATCTGGATTTGGTATAATCTCTTCATCTGCATTAGCAGATACACCCGCTCCAAATTGAACTGTCACCACACCTCTATCTTCAATTTTTGTTATAAATCGTTTTGGTACTCTATTTAATTCTAAAAGATATGGAGTATCACCTGAGAATTGTGAAAATTGTGTTGAGTTATCTTCGTTGTTTTCTATTTGCTCAAATACTGTGTCTTGTGCGAGATACGGAACTTCAGTCCACTTATCGTTATCTGAATCAGTTATACTTTTAATTCTAATAAAATTCTCATCTTCCAATTTTATTTTATCATAAATCTTTGGACTTTCAAAAGAATATTCTTTTGTTTTAATAGCACCACTTGATGCTTTAATTTGTTTCTTTAATAAATAATAAACTGGTGCATTTGTATTTTCATCTATTTGATAAACGGTCACCTCAGTTGGGTTTAGTGAAGATGAGAATGAAAAGTCTAATTGACCTTGTGCTATAAAACTAACATCACTATTATCAGTTGAGCCGATTGACATACCATCGGAAATAATCATTGCATAAGTAAAATCAGGTTTTACATTATCACCAGTTCCAGTAGATGGTACTAATTGAAACACATCCATAGTAACAGTTGCAGGTACATAGTTTTTGGCTTTATACCCATATGCTGCAGCAATATTAAATAAGTTACTATTTTCTTCTGCAGTTGTTATTAATGATTCTCTTAGTTGGGTATCTGTATAAAATGATAGAACATCACCAACATAAGATGCCATCTCAATGAACATCATACCAGGAGATGATTCGTTAAAATCATTATATGTATTTGGAAAGTATGTTTTAGAAAAATCAATTAGATTTTTTCTAAATTCACCGAAGTCTCTACCTACTAAAGATACATCCTTTTGTACTAAGTCGTTGTTAACTTTTTTTGCCATAATATACCTATTCTATTGTTGCTGAACCTGCGTTATCTACATACATAATAATTTGTCGATTTACACCATCCTCTGTTACCCTATATGATAATTGAATTTGAACATAGTTTCTATCTTCTATTACTTCAATATTAATGTCATCAATAACTATGTATGGTAGCCAGAAATTAATATCTTCTGTGATGGATTCCGTAAGACTGTCTGATAAATCAGCTCCTATTTGTTCAAACATTAAAGAATATACACCAGACCCAAACTCAGGAACAAATGGACGTTCGCCTTTTCTAGTTAGTAATAAATTTTTTAAGTTGGATATGGATTGCTCTTCAGTTGTATAACTTAAAGTAAACAATCCCTTACTACTACCGAATGGTAAGGTAATGCCGACTGCGACATCGGGTTGTAAATCTAAAGTTTGATACGAATATTCTTTTCGTGGTTTAGCCATTTGTTATCTTCCCTTTTTCTTATCAATCGCTTTCATTAATGCTGAATAATCTTTTGTCATTGCACCCATAACGTTTGCAACTTCTTCATTATTAGTATCAACGGGTCTACCATCTATATCTACTGCTGGTGCTATTGTGTTGGAGTTTGCAGTCATAAATCCTTGTGCTTGGTTAGACCCAAACTGAGCATCCATATTTCTCCACTCACCATCATTTGCAGTTTCGTTTAATAATTCATTTAACAACGGGTTTTTTACAAATGTTTTTGGTTTAGATGGGGTTACTGTACGTTCTTCTTTTAAAATATCAGATATGTTTATATCTAATGGGTCTTTAACCTTTTTAGGTTTAGACTTTGTTTCTTTTATAATTGGTTTAGATACGTTTCTAACTTCCGTAATGATAGGTTTTAGTTCTTCCCTAACTACCTTTCTTACGATAACTTCCAATAATTGTGCTAAATCTTTTGCCTTCATAGTAATATACTTTTATATAAATATCAATTTTTTTGTTTTATGACACACCCATCCAAGGAAAAGGTGGGCCTGGTATTGGTGATGGTGCTGCTGGGATTAATCCATTATATAATCCATTTACAGTTAATAGATGTGTTGTGAATGCTGATATTAACTTACCACATATAATACTACCCATTGGGGTTGGTGCTGGTGGATTGTTAAATGCTGTCCATAATCCCACATCTAATGGAGATGGAGTTCCACCTGTTAGAACCGTAACGCCTGATGTTGGTGATACATATCCTGGTGGTGGTGGCATTGGTGTCCATGTAACTGCAGCCCAATACTTTACAGTCTCAGTTGCCCATTTTAAAAACATAGGTGGGGTCGGTGGGCCTTCGGAATCTTTTATCTGATTGAAGGTATCTAATATAGCATCTTCAATTGGTTTAGTTGGTGGTGCTGATATAATTGCTGAGCCTGGAATTAATGTAATCATCCCACTAGCAACCGAAACTCCGTATGAATCTGCTATAATCTTAGCAGTATCTGCTTCGGTTTTTTCTATCGGAGCATCTAAGTAAGGTGCTACTGTTGATGTGAATGATGGGAATAATACAGGCATTTATTGAGCCATTGCTTTTAAATCGGTTAATAATTTTTGAACATCTGCTACGTTTGTTGCAGGGCCAGTTGGGCCTACGCCTGTTGCGAATGTAGCAGTACCTGCAGTTAAATCTGCTACTTGTTGAATAAGTCCTTCTAATATTGTAAACATCTTATCCATCTCCATTGCCCATGCTGGTGTTGCATTTATAATATCCTTTGCACCTGATAATATAACATAATCGGATTTTGAATCCAATAAAATTCTATCAGATGTTATTATAACAGATGGTTTGTCAAATTTAGATTGAACATCAACACCCATTCCTAAATTTGTTTGAGATGTTTTTAAAGATATTTTTTGTGATGAGGTTAGGTATATTGATGATAGGTCATCATCAGCACTTTCAATAATAAATTTATTATAACTACCACCACCTTTTCTACCATTACTTAAAATAGTAATTGGGTCTTCTACTGTTGAAGATTCCCATGATGGGTCTTCTGTTGTGTCTGCTTCTGTTGGGGAGTATCCGAATCGTAAAGAATGTCCAAACCTACCTTCTATTAATACATCACCTAAGAATGGTTGTAATGAACCCACGTCAGTTCTTTCAACAAACCCATCACCTAAGTCGGTATCAGATTCACCACCAGATGTATTGGGGTTTCCCGCAGAAGTATCCCCATAGTCACCACCCGATGTGGAAGATTTGCCAATCGTTGCTTTTGGTAATGCGTTGTTGTGTACATTTTGTTGAGTAGAAGTTGGGTTTAAATAATATCGTTTTTTTGCAATTTTATTAGGTGCACCCTCAGGTGATTGTGATGTAAGTATAATAACTTGTTCACCAACAATTGGTATTCGTTTTATATTAGTATCTAATGGATATACAACTACAAATGTCATCGATGAACTTCTAGTTACAACCTCTATAGAATAAACTTCATTTACATCATCATCTTTTAAATTTATTTTTTGTACTGTGCCAGTTTCAATCCCTGCCATTACTCATCTCCTTCGTTTTGAAGAGAATCTATTTTCTCATCAATTGCTTTTGCATTTTCTAAAAGCTGTTTCTTCTCATCATCACTTAAACCAAGACCACCACTACCATCATCAGAATTAGCATCTTTCATCATGCGTTGAACTATTGCTGCAAGTTTTACTATTTGGTCATCGTTCTTTACTGATACTTCCATATATTCCTTAATTAAAGGAACTACAACCGTTGCGTCTTGTAGGTTCTTAACTAATGGTTCTAACTGAGCTATAAGTAGTTTTAGTTGCCTATCTTTCTTTTTTGAGTTGTTATAGACATCAGACATAATATCTGCAAAGGTTTTTCCTTTAAATAATTCAGTATCTTTATCCATTCTTTTCCTTTAACTCATAATCTAATTTGACATAACCTGTCTTATTGTACTCAGTATAAAGTTGAAGATAAATACTTTTCATTTTACCAACCACTTTTGTTATATATTGAGTATGAACACCAGTTCTTTCTCTAATAAGTATGTAAAGTGCTTTCTTATTATATGAATATAGGTCTAATCTATTTTTAAATAACTCATTTACAGAATCTGCAATTGCTTTATCTCTATCTTTTAGGAATAACGTATCTAAATTATGGTCAATATATTCACAATAGTGGTCTATGAAATCTGATTTAGATTCTCGTAATAATTCGGCCGAAACCTCATTAGTTATATTACGAGATGTGTCTACTTTTGTTAAATCATCTCTAGTTTTCATTCGGGCATAGTTGGCGTTGTTTTCATTAAATAACCAATTTCTAGCAACAACTGTAAAATATGAGAATGCTCTGCCATTCTCCCCATTAAATTTGTGAATCTTTTCATTAAGAAATGCAACTACATTTGCTTTTACATCTTCGTATGGTACATCAAAGTAATATGTTTTGTAAGTATGAATTACATTCTCTGCCATTTTATCAAATGGGTAATGAATAAACCTATTATAAATTTTATTCTTTAATACTTGGTCATCAGACCCATTGTACGCGTTGATAGCTATTTCTGTTATTTGTGTGAAATATCTTTTACTTTTTTTCTTCCTCGGCATCTAAATTATATTTTTCGTTTAGGTTTTCTATTGAAGACTTTATCTCATCAAAGATATATCCACTTTCATCATCAGATTCAAATGAACCTAATCTATCAATCTTTATCATTCTATCGTATGCATTTTTCATTGAGTCATATGCTGACTGACTATATGAATCTGAATTATCTAATTCATCTTCTAGTGCTTCATTCTTACGAAGTAAATTGTATATTCCAAATACTAATAGTACGACTACGACTGATAATATTATTATAGTTGCTATCATATTATACATCTTCGGTTTC
>Ga0307488_10001852_pt1 | contig 17838 bp, 21 predicted proteins | sample SB02metaG_FD_202248 | JGI IMG/M metagenome (GOLD analysis project Ga0307488, IMG submission 202248) | Sea-ice brine microbial communities from Beaufort Sea near Barrow, Alaska, United States - SB 0.2 | ecosystem: Environmental > Aquatic > Marine > Coastal | place: USA: Alaska | collected... | reverse complement strand
GAATACCGTCAGTGTATTTTGACCGATTGGATCAGTCATTATGGGCTCAACGCACAACGACTGGCGCTCTGTGGCGCGGTGGTGGCGCCATGAGAACCATTCGCGCCTGGTTACCCGAGGCCGAGTCATTGAACCAGGCTGTGTCCCTGCCCGCGTCGGTATTTCAGCATCTGATCAAGGTTCTGCGCCTCGCTGAGGGCGCGCAGATCGAGGTGTTTAACGGTCAGGGCCTGCGCTTCAACGGCTCACTGGTCGATGTCGGCAAAAAGTCCGCCAACCTATTACTCACTGAGCAGCTGGTGGCGACGGCGGAATCCCCACTAACCAGCCATCTGGGCTTGGTGATGTCCAAGGGCGATCGCTTTGACTATGCGGTACAAAAGGCGACCGAGCTGGGCGTCACCAGCCTAACCCCGCTAACCAGTGAGCGTTGCGATCTGCGCCTCGCCCGTGACCGCTATGAAAAGAAGCTGCACCATTGGCAGGGCATTATAACCAGCGCCTGCGAGCAGTCCTATCGCGACACCCTGCCGACCCTGCACCCGATCCAATCGCTCAGCGATTGGGCTGTGGCGCAAGACTCGACTCTAAAGTTGGTTTTTCATACCGCCGCGCAACAACCGGCCTGGCCGGTTGAACGGCCCGATTCGGTGAGTTTTCTGGTTGGTCCGGAAGGGGGACTGAGTGAGCCGGAGCTGGCCTTCGCGCACCAACAGGGCTTTACCCCTTGGCAGCTCGGGCCGCGGATTCTGCGCACCGAAACTGCTCCGGTGGTGATACTGAGTTTGCTTCAAGCCCGTTGGGGTGACTTTTAAGCTTGGTGGCGAGCCGCGCTCGGACCATTAATCGCTGTCACCGAGCCGGTAAGCCATAAGGTATAGACCGCCTAACACCGCGGTCAGACCGAGCAGCAGCCAAGGAAACAGCGCCAGCGAAAACTGCGTTACCAAGAGTCCGATTGACCCCGGCAGGATTGCAATGCCCAAGCTGGCCGCCGTTACCTGCAGCCCGATGGCATTGTTGAAATGTTTCGGGCCGACCCGAATAAGGGTGCCTGAGACCATGGCCGGGTACATCGGCGCATAGGCAAAACCAATTAACACCAGTGCCAGTAGGTTGGCCATCGAGCTGAGGTTCAACGCGTAGACCAGGGCGCCGATCGCCGCCAAGGCGAAACTCAGAGTCATAAGTTGGGTTTGACTGAAACGATTGGACACAAAGCCCATTACAATCCGCCCAACGGTAAACATGCCCCAATAGACACTGACCCAGGTGCCGGCCTGCGCCGTAGTCAAACCGCGAACGTCGGTCAGCAGGCTAAAGGTCCACAGGCCCATCGAAAATTCCAGACCGGTGTAACAAAAAAACAGCCCCATGCTCAACCAGATGCGCACCGTACCAAAGGACTCAAACATGCTCGTGGTATGCGTATCGGCGGCGTGCGGCACAGCCTCTGGTGCACCGGCGGACGGTGCCCGCTGGACCACGAGCCAAAGACCGGCCGTGGTAAAAAACAGCAGCATTAAAAGCAGCTGAATGACCGAATGAATTTGGTAGCCCAGTTGCCAGTCAAACTGCTGCACCAGGACCCAGGTCATCACTATGGGCCCAAGTGTTATGCCGATGCCAAAGCTGGCGTGCAGCCATTGCATCAGACCGGCACTGAAGTTTTTCGCGATATAGCCATTGATCGTCGCATCGGTGGCGCCGGCCGCCAAGCCGATCACCGCGCTGGCGACGGCGACCCAGAGCAGTGAGGGCGCCAACGTATAACCAAACAAGGCCGAGCCAGTCAACAGACAACTCAGGCTGAGCAGCCGACCAATGCCCAGCAAACGACCCATGCGTGCGCTGAAAAAACCACTCAACGCCGCGCCAATGGTGGCGGCCAACACAATGATCCCATTCGCTGCAAGTGGCTGGTTGAGATCGGCACGCATAAAGGGCCAAGCGATGCCCAGTAAGGCGTCGGGCAGGCCGAGCGAAATAAAGGCGATAAAGGCAAGCATCAGCAGGTAGAAACGGTTACGCATAGAGTTGATCCGGGTGATGAGGCGATGGCCGCCAGCCCAAGGAGTGCGGGCAGGCTGCTAGGAGGCCTAATCATACTGACCACCTCCATCGAATGCACGTTGATACGTCGCCAGAGGGGTCACGACTATGGGCAATGGGCATTATTGACAACGCCCAGACTAATTCGCCGAATGGATTGAACTAAACCCGAATGGCTTGCTCTAACAGGCCAGTCTTTGTGGAGAACCCCTATGCTACGTTACCGCCTGAGCTTACTGTTTTTGCTAGTCTTAGCCCTACCGGTCAATGCTGATGTCCCGGTCAGCAAGAGTTTTTTCAATGGTGTGGCCATCGGTGGCCAAGATACGGTGGCTTATTTTACTGCCGCAAGTCGTCAGTCGGGTCAGGCGGTCGAAGGCGACAAGCGCTTTGCCACACAATGGCTGGGTGCGATCTGGTATTTCGCCAGTGCCGCGGACCGCGATAAGTTCTCCGCCAACCCCGCAGCCTATATTCCGGAATTCAACGGCCACTGTGCCAATGCCTTGAGCCTGGGCGAAGGCCTGATTAAAACCGATGGCCAAACCTGGCAATTCTTTGGTGATCAGCTCTTTCTGTTCTATGCCCCGAGGGGACTGGCGCGCTGGCAAGACGGCGATTTTGCAGACTATCTGGCTACGGCTCGGCAAAACTGGTTGCGTCTAAGCGCGCCCTAGCTCGACATTAGGCAAACTGGCGGGCTCAGCAGCACAGCTTGGCCGCGCCGATTTTAGTGACTTTCTCCTATTCCATTGGTGCAACGGGCCGGTAAACTATAGGCCTGTCAATAACCTATGGGACAGACAGCATGAACACTTCAAGCCTCATTCTGGTACTGGTTTTCGGGCTCGTCGCGGGCACTTGGCTGATTGTGCAACAGGTCAAGGCATTGCGCAGAAACGGCCACCAAGCAGACGCCGAACAACAACAACTGCGTCAGCAGGTCGCCCAGTTAGAGCAGCGGGTACAGACCTTAGAACGGATCGCCACGGATAACCCAGCGAGACTGCGTGATCAAATAACTTCACTTTAGGAGCAAAAAATGGATTTTTGGATCTATATAGTGGCGATCGTGGCCATCGGTACGGTCGGCGAAATTGCTAAGAAATGGCTGGCCCTGCAAAAACCGAAACGGAACGCTGATGACACCGCCCGGATTGACGCTATGGAAGAACGCTTACGGACCCTGGAGCGCATCGTGACCGATAAGCGCAACAACCTCAACGAGCAGATCGACCGCCTCTAGACGCGCGCTCAACAGCGCTTGATCGCCCTACCAGCTAAACAGACGGTTAGCGTTCTGGTAAGACTGCTGTAACACCTCGTCCACGCTCACAGCCTTTACCTGGGCAATTTTTTCGATAATAAAGGGCAGGTACTTCGGTTGGTTGGGTCGGCCCCGATACGGGATCGGCGTCAGGTAGGGGGCATCCGTCTCCACCACAAAGCCGGACATTGGCGTGGCTGCCAGGACTTCACGGACATTCTCGGCCTTATTAAAGGTGATAATGCCGTTGAAACCGAGCATAAAGCCTTCGGACAAACAGTATTCGGCCAAGGCCAAGCCTGAGGTAAAGCTGTGAATAACACCCTTGCCCTTCAACTGTCCGGAAAAGTTCTGCAAGATGGCCCGGGTATCGTCATCGGCGTCACGGGTATGGACCACAATCGGCTGGTCCAGTTCCACCGCTATGGCCAATTGTCGCTCGAATACGGCACGCTGTATCGCACGATCCGCATGGTCGTAGTGGTAATCCAGACCGATCTCACCGATAGCTACGATCTTCGCATCACGGCCGTGACGCAACAGCTCCTCGGCCGTGGCTTCGGTAAACAGCTCGGCGTCATGCGGATGTACACCCTGGGTGCCCCAGATCATCGGATGCTCGGTCAGTTCCCGCACCCGAGCCAGATTGCTCGGCGACACCGCGATGGTGACGATTTTCTCCACATTGACCGCGGCCGCATCGGCAATCACCTGGTCGAGCGCCTCGCCTTCCAAGTAATCAAGATGGCAATGGGTTTCGATGATCGGGTGTTCAAAGATCGGTATCTCGTGCTGTTTTTTACTCATCAGTCAATTGGTCCAGTTGCAAGCAGTTAGCCCCCAGTTTACCCATTCGGCGGGCAGTTGCCAGCGCACTGACGGCTGCGCGCAACCTTAATGAAGCCAAGGGCAAAACAGGTTAGACTGCGCGCAAAATTATCACTGGAGTCCGATCATGCGCCGAGACCTAGCGTTCAACTTTTCACGCGTTACCGAGGCTGCCGCTCTGGCCGGCTATAACTGGCTAGGTCGAGGGGATAAAAACAAAGCCGATGGTGCCGCCGTGGAGGTCATGCGGGCGATGCTCAACAAGATCGACTTTGACGGCGAGATCGTTATCGGCGAAGGCGAGATCGATGACGCGCCGATGCTCTATATAGGGGAAAAGGTCGGCACCGGTGTCGGTGATGCCTGTGATATAGCCGTAGACCCGATCGAAGGCACACGCATGACTGCGATGGGCCAATCCAATGCCATTGCCGTTATGGCCATCGGAGAGAAGGGCGCCTTCTTAAAGGCGCCTGATATGTATATGGAAAAGCTGGTCGTCGGGCCAGAGGCCAGAGGCTTTATCGATCTGGCTCTGCCCTTGGAGCAGAATATCAAGCTGGTCGCCAAGGCATTGAACAAGCCGCTGCGCGACCTGGTCGTTGTCACCTTGGCGAAACCGCGCCACGATCCTGCCATCGCCCTAATGCAGAGCATGGGGGTACGGGTCTTTGCCTTGCCCGATGGCGATGTCGCCGCCAGTATCCTGACCTGCATGCCGGAAAGTGAAGTCGATATGATGTATTGCGTCGGCGGCGCCCCAGAAGGAGTTATATCAGCCGCGGTTATTCGGGCTTTGGGCGGCGATATGAACGGTCGTTTGCTGTTGCGCACCGAAGCCAAGGGCCATGATGCCGAAACCATCGAGATTGCGGAAAGTGAGGCACGTCGGTGCGCCGAGATGGGCGTAGAGACCGGTGTTGTGTATCAGCTAAATGATATGGCGCGTTCAGATGATGTGGTGTTTTCGGCCACCGGCATTACCAAGGGCGATCTACTGGAAGGCGTGAGCCGGCGGGGTAACCTGGCGACGACCGAGACCCTATTGATTCGCGGTAAGAGCCGAACCGTGCGTAAGATCCATTCGACCCACTATCTGGACCGTAAAGACGAAGACATTAAGGATGTGATTCTCTAGTCCGACCGACTGCCAAGCTTGCCAGTCACAGTAGACTGGCAAGCTTGGCTCGAGCTAATCAACGTTCGAACGGGTAGACCGGCCCCCAGTTGGTCCGCACCGATTCCATATAGCGGGCCAGCTGCACACTGTCCGCCCAACCGTGCTCCTGTACTTCCAATTGCCCTTCGGCAATGGCTTCATTTACCCGCTCAAATTGCCGGCCCCAGCCGCGATTCACCAGTACGCCATATTCGGTACACACCGGTTTGCCAAACTCGCCCCAATGCAAGGCATTGCTGGCGAACCAGGGCGCTTCAAGTTCAACCCAGCCCAGAGTGCCGCCGATACTGGCTTTGGTCGGCAGGTGGGCATCGAGTCTATAGGCTAGATTGGCGGTTCGCCCGTCAGTATAGGAGAGCAGCAGATCTGCGGCTATATCGACACCGGTTGGCCCCAGTACCACCCTGGCCTGAGTCTGATCCGGGTAACCCAGCACCGAAAGGGCCAACATTACTGGGTACAGACCAATATCGAGCAGCGCTCCGCCAGCCTGGTCCGGGTTCAGTAGACGCTGTTGCGGCTCGTTCATGTCGATGGCAAAACCGAAACTCGCGCTCAAGTGCTGCACCTTACCGATACGCCCGGCAGCGAGCTGCCGATGCAGCGACTGATAAACCGGATTGAACTTGGTCCACACCGCTTCCGCACAAAAGCGGCCGTTGCGCGCAGCGGCATCGAACACCGCTTGGGCTTCGGCTTCAGACAGGGCCATGGGTTTTTCCACCAGCACATGTTTGCCGGCATTCAGTGCTGCAATGGCCTGAGGGCCGTGCTTGGGGTGGGTGCTAGCGATATAGACGGCATCGATCTGCTGATCCGCCAGCATCCGATCATAGTCGTCGTAGGCCCGCGCCAGTCCATGCGTCTCGGCAAAGGCTTGCGCGCGTGCCATAGAATGCGAAAAAACAGCGCCAAAACGACCATTGGTGATCTGAGCTGCATCCCGTAAAAAAAGACCGGCCATAGTGCCGGTGCCAACAACTGCCCAACGTATCATAGCGTTCCTAAACCCTAAGGTTAGTCTCTGGCTTTGCTAGCCAATTTTAAGTGGGTGATTATCTCGTGAATTTCCACCGGATCGGGCGGATAGTCATTGTGATAAACCAGCCGACTGGGTGATAACTGTCGTAGGTAACGAACCTGTTCACACAGGGCCTGAAAATGCTCAAGTCGCTCAGCTTCGCGCCCGCCAAAGGCTATCACTATAGACTCGGGTATGCGATCAAGATCGCTGATTGGGTCTCCTTGCCCCTCTACCATTGCCCGTTGCGACAAAAAATGTGGGCAGATCAGCGACCAGGACGCGGGCATACGATTCATGTCAATCTGTTCGGCCAGCTCATGATTCAGGTCCACAAAAACCATACCAGTATCCGCTACTTCACCATAGAGCCAGTACTCAATCTGGTGCAGCCTGAGCTGGTGGAGTAAATACACCAGCCCCGGTGGCACAGGCATGGTCGAGAAGGGATTGATCATCATTAAGTCTATTTGGTCACAAAGATTGTCAGAGTCTAGTCCAAAGTTTTCGGACCTGCCCAGAGTGGTTGTTAATAGCCCAGATTGGCAAAAAACTCAGCAGCACGCCTAACGCGTGATGCCAAACTGGGCTTGTATAGTACCGATATTTTAATCCACTGCGACTCGAGCCGATACCAACGATGGGCCTGAATCCGCGACTCGGCATCGAAAAATGCGTACTCGGCCTGCCCGTCTGAGATCGTCAGCGGCTTCTGGATGGCACCGCCGACGGCGGCACGATCCTGTTCGGCCATTATTAAGATCAACTCGCCAAAATCACCGTTCAATGGTCCCGTTTGCACCATAAAGGACATACCCTTGCGCGTCAGACCCCAAGCTTGGGTCGCACCGCTTGGCTGATAAGTCGGTTCAGCCTCCCAGCGAATCTTCAGGCCCCCATCCAGCTGCTGCAAATAATAGTCTGGCTCAACGCTAACCTGCGATCGACTCGGCCATTGCGCATAGAAAAAACCCAATGTCAGAACGATCAATATCCATCCAGTGGGTTCTTTAAGCAGGCGGGGCAGTTCGAAATTTGCTGGCATAGAGGCGCGATTATCCGTTCACATAAGTCGCTATCATAAAGACTCTGGATCAGGCTGTCAGGAAACCGATTAATTAAACTGTACTGGGCGCATGGCTGCGCGCGCTAACGACTGCAAACCATCAGGCTATCGAGAGCGCCTGACAGTTTGAAACATTCCGGTTGGATTGCATTAGGGGCTTACTTTTGCATTTTAGAAAACTCAGAGTCCAACTCGAATCGACTCGAAGTCACGTAGCGTTCGATTCGTTCGGTTCGCTCCACTATTTTGGCCATCCGTGACCGTGCGGTGCTCAGCCGTTCGCTCGGACTCAAGGGATAGCGAAACATATTGACCGGCCGGTCCTGGCGCATATCTTCGTCATAGCGATAGGGCGCCTCGCTGACCTCGTCGGGCCGGGGTGCCATGGCGATCCAGGCGCCCAGGTAGGCAAAAAACATCAGTGAATTAAAGAATATAAAGCCACCCAAGGCCGCTAGCCGGATAACCCAATGGTCGACATTTAAGTGGTCGGCCAGACCCGCACAGACCCCTGCGACCTTCCGGTCGCGGGTATTGCGGTACAGACTCATGCCGAATCCATTGCGCCGTCGAGACCACCAATCTTCTGGCGTAAAGCCATCGTCGTTGGCGCGTCGGGCCTTATTCGCCTGTGCTCGTGAACCTTTCATCCGTTACTCCTATTCCCGATCGGCTTCATTCCGCCATCGGGGGTTACGTTCATCCAGGATAGACTCCAGGGTCGACATGCGCGCAGACAGAGAGTCCAATGTTCGCAGCAGGTCGTCGAGAATGGCCTGATCATCATTGGCGAGTCCGCGACCTGTCTTACCCTTAGCTCGATAGTGCATAACCAGCCAAATTGGCATGACAACAACCATAAACAACACGGTCGGCACCATCATAAAGTCAAAAAATTGCATCTGTCGCTCCTTTTATTGCAACGCTGCTCGGGTCGCCCAGTGCGGCCCGCCAAGCGATTGCCACCGACTGGACAAACTTTATCAGTCTTTGCCGGTGGTTTTCAAATCCGCTTTCAGGCGCGCCAGTTCTGCGCTGATTACTTCATCCTGAGCTAAGGATGCAATTTCATTTTTGAGACCCTGCTTATCGTCGCGACCCAGATCATCGGCCTCCAACTGACTTTCCATCGAGTCCATCTTGCGTTCATAATGTTCAAATTTATCAAACGCATCCTGTAATTGCTCACGATTCAATTGACCTCGGGTGCGCATGCGAGTGGACACCGTTTTTTGGCGCATTAACAGGACTTTTTGTTTGGCCTTGGCATCATTGAGCTTCAGCTGCAATTGGCCAATTTCGTTACCCAAGTGATCAAGGTGATCGTCCAATGCGGTGAATTCCTGCTCCACCGCAGCGACATCATCCTGTATCGTCTGCTTCTCGGCTAACGCCGCCCGAGCTAGGTCTTCGCGATTTTTCTCTAATGCCAAACGAGCCTTGGCTTCCCAATCGTCGGCGTCATTGCGCAGTCGGCCGAGTCGGCGCTGGACATCTTTCTTATCGGCAATAACCCGCGCCGAACTGGAACGGACTTCGACCAGCGTTTCCTCCATCTCCTGAATGATCAGACGAATCATTTTTTCAGGGTCTTCGGCGCGATCCAAAATCGAATTCAAATTACTGTTAATGATGTCACTTAATCTTGAAAAAATACTCATTGTTGCTCTCCTAAACGTTATTAACAAATTCACCTAGCTAGCCAATTCGACTCAGCGCAACACCCAGCGACCCAGGCCTTCAAGTGCCAATGCGCACAGCCCAAAGCCGAGTAACCCCGCCCAAACCGCCGTGACCGCTGCCAAGGCACTGCTGAGGGTAATCAGCCCGAGATAAAGCGGTGTACGTTGCGACATTTCCATATTCTGAGTGCTCCCTATAGATGCTCTTCAGTTAGCTGACGGTACAATTCACTAAATGTTCTATTACAGATTCCGTGCCAACTGGCTAAGCACCTGATTTAAAAGAGAATTTTAAAAATGTGACCTCTAGCTACTCGTATTAGATAAGCGAATAGACTAAGTTATTTAGTGAAATCGACGAAAAAGGATTAAATCCATGTCTGCCAGCAACCAGCTTCGGCTTATCGGTGAGAGTCCGGCCCTGTCGGATGTGCTCGATCAGGTGTCCCGCGTCGCACCGCTCAATCGTCCCATTTTAGTCATAGGTGAGCGGGGCACCGGCAAGGAACTGATCGCCGAACGCCTGCATTTCTTATCGCAGCGCTGGCAACAGCCCTTCCTTAAGGTGAATTGCGGTGCAATCAGCGAGTCCTTGTTAGATGCCGATCTGTTTGGCTATGAACCCGGCGCCTTTACCGGCGCCAACCGAATCCACAAGGGCCGTTTTGAGCGCGCCGATGAGGGCACCCTGTTGCTTGATGAATTGGGCAATATGTCCGCTGCGCTGCAGGAGAAGGTACTGCGCGTCATCGAATACGGTGAATTCGAACGACTGGGCGGCCAAAAGACTTTGCAGGTCAACGTGCGCATAGTCGCCGCGACCAATGAAAACTTGCCGAAACTGGCGGCTCAGGGCAAATTTCGCGCGGACCTACTCGATCGGTTGGCCTTCGATGTCATCACCATTCCGCCCTTACGGGCGCGCGACAACGATGTCGAGCGCCTAGCCGAACATTTTGGCATCAACATGAGTGTTGAACTGGGCTGGCAGGATTTCCCCGGCTTTAGTGCTAGAGCGACCGAGCAGCTTAAGAGTCATCCCTTTTATGGCAATGTGCGTGAACTGAAAAATGTGATTGAACGCAGCGTCTATCGCTGGGCCAACCCTGCTGCACCGATTGCCGAACTGATTCTCGACCCATTCGACTCACCCTGGGCGCCAGCACCGACGATCGAGCCTGAGCTGGTGCTCAACCTAGACAGCAACCAGGGCTTTGGTGAGCAGGTTGCCCGTTACGAAGTGATGCTGTTGTCCCAAGCGCTCGACCGAAATGACCAACATCAGGGTAAGGCCTCTGAAGCGCTCGGCCTGACCTACCATCAATTTCGCAGTCAGCTAAAGAAACACGGCTTGATTGGTAAGGATAGGGTTGGCTGACGCATAGCAGGTACTAACACCCGATTCGGGTAAGATCGCTTAGCAAGCTGCTGTAGGCAGACAAAAAAATAGCATGCGAACGCCAGGCTATTTATTTGCGTTGCGAACCGATCAACAACCCTAGACCGCTTCACTGCCCGTTTCGCCGGTGCGGATACGAATCACCTGCTCTAACGGTTGCACAAAGATCTTGCCGTCACCGATCTTACCGGTGGCTGCTGCATTGGTCACGGCTTCAATAACACCATCCACCTTGTCGTCATCGATGGCAATCTCGAGCTTGATTTTCGGCAAAAAATCGACCACATATTCGGCGCCCCGGTACAGCTCGGTATGGCCCTTTTGCCGACCAAAACCCTTGACCTCGGTGACGGTAATGCCCTGAACACCCACTTCCGACAAGGCCTCACGAACGTCATCCAATTTAAATGGCTTGATGATGGCAGTAACTAATTTCATAACGCATTCCTTAGTTTTATTGCTTATCGGTATTAGGTAAGGATCGAGTTGAGAAGATGCTCGTCTAACAGCCTTCTCGTTACGACCCCCTAGCCCCGGTTAGAGTTCGCTGGAGTGATGCACCACTCGATTGACGATGCCATAGTCTATCGCTTCAGCCGTGGTCATCCAGTTGTCGCGTTCGATATCGATGCGTACCCGCTCAACGGGTTGACCCGTCTGCTCGGCAATAATCCGCGCCAGGCGCTCGCGCATAGCGATGATTTGCTGCGCCTGAATCGCTATATCGCTGGCCTGGCCACCGACACCGCCCGACGGCTGGTGAATCAAAAAGCGGGTATTGGGCAGACAAAAGCGATCTTCCTTGGCCGCTGCCAGGAAAATATGAGTCCCGGCACTGGCAACATAACCGGTGCCAATGACCTTCACGCGGGGCGCGATAAACTGCACGATATCGTGAATGGTATCACCCGCTTCGACATGACCACCCTGGCTGTTGATAAATAACACGATGTCATCGTCTGAGGCTTCGGCCAATGCCAACAACTGAGCGGAGACCTTTTTGGCCATCGCCTGATTAATTTCTTCACAAATAAGGACTTTACGTCCAGAAAATAGGCGTTCACCAACTGGATCAAAGGTTTGTTCTGGCTTCACGGGGCTCTCCTGTCATGGATTCTACACGGTCAGTATAGCCAAATTGGACACACTGCACCGCCATACTTTTATTTAACTATTGCGACTCAAGCTCGGGCTTACCCCTGCCTGATGGTACTTCATAACCGGCCCAAGCTCACTGCCGAGTTCACTACAGTGCCTGCTGCGTCTGCAAAACGTAGCCGCAGCAACAGTCGATCAGGCACCTGCCTGCAGGGCTTCGAGTGTTTCTGCGGCGTCGATCCAGACCAATTCGGCATCATCTAATTCGCTGCGCAGCTGGCTCTGTTGTTTAATCAGACGCTGTAATTGCTCTTTCGCCGCTGCATCATACAGTGTTGCGTCCGATAACTCATTTTCAATGCCCGTCAGGTCTTTTTGCAGTCGCTCCATCAGCTGTTCGGCTTTCTTAAGTTTTTTCTGCAGCGGTTTTAGCTTCTCCCGCTCGACCGCTCTGGCTTGCCGGTTGGCTTTGCGATCCTCAACTGTGTCAGCGCCCGATGCTTGGCCCTGTTGGGTAGCGGCCGCAGGCGCCTTCAGCATCGCCTGAAAATAATCGTCCAAATCGCCGGTGTAGTGCTCAACGCCGCCGTTTCTCACCCACCAGAATTGTTCGGCAGTGGAATTGAGCAGATAGCGGTCATGGGACACCAAAATAACCGCGCCCTCATATTGCTGCAGCGCCAAGTTTAATGAGTCACGCATCTCCAAATCCAGGTGGTTGGTTGGTTCATCCAAGAGCAGTAGATTGGGTTTTTGCCATGCGATCAGGGCCAGGGCTACTCGAGCCTTTTCGCCACCGGAAAAATTCTTGACCGGCTCATCGGCGCGCGCGCCCGAAAAGCCGAAGCGCCCGACAAAGTTCTTGATATCTTGGTCACGTGCCACGTCGTCGATGCGACGAATGTGCAAATAGGGACTCGCCAAGTCATCAAGCGACTCCAACTGGTGTTGGGCAAAGTAACCAACCTTCAGGTGCTGGCCCCGCGTGACTGTGCCCTGAAGAGGCTCAAGGTCGCCAGATAAGGCCTTAATCAGAGTTGACTTACCGGCACCGTTCACGCCCAGCAGACCCAAGCGCATGCCAGGATGCAGACTGAGGTTAATACCCGAGAGCACCGTCTTGGTCGGATAGCCGAGATTGACGTCTTTCAGACTGACCACCGGATCCGTTACGCGACCGTCGGTGCTAATGCTCAAATCATAGCCATGGCTCAACAACAGGGGCGCATTCATGGTCAGTTTTTCGAGCATCTTAACTCTGCTTTGTGCCTGCTTGGCTTTTGAGGCCTTGGCCTTAAAGCGTTGCACAAAGGACTCCAGATGTTCCTTTTGTTTCTGTTCTTTGTCGAATGCCGCCTGGTGCTGAGCCATTCGTTCGGCCCGTTGACGCTCAAACTGACTGTAGTTACCCCGATAGAGCTGCAACTTTTTCTGTTCAAAGCTGACCACCTGGGTCGCCACACCGTCCATAAAATCGCGATCGTGGGAAATGAATAGCAGGGTACCTTGAAACTGCTTCAACCAGCCTTCGAGCCAGAAACAGGTGTGCAGGTCCAAGTGGTTGGTTGGTTCGTCGAGTAGCAATAGGTCGGCCGGACACATCAATGCGCGTGCCAGATTCAGCCGAACACGCCAACCGCCCGAAAAGGATTCGACCGGATTGGCAAATTCCGCATCGGCAAAACCCAGGCCGGACAACAGCTGTTCGGCTTGGTGGCGCTTATTAAAGGCCTGGTAAGTATCGAGCGCGCCCAACTGGTCGGCAATGGCATGATCATCGTTTCGGTCTTGCGCCTGCTCCAGCTGCTGTTCCAACCAGCGCAATTGCTTATCACCATCGAGCACAAACTCAACGGCGGAACGGTGCACCGCAGTGACTTCCTGCTCCATATGGGACAGGCGCCATTGGCTGGGGATAACACAGTCGCCCTGATCAACCACCAGCTCACCCTGCAGGACCTGGAACAGGGACGTTTTGCCGGTACCATTGGCACCGATCACCGCTAGGCGTTCGCCCGGATTAATCGTTAGGAAGGCTTGCTCCAGCAGAGCCTTTCCACCAAGCTGTAGAGAAATATTTGAGAGTTTTATCATGGGACGGGAGTTTACCAATGCGCTGCAACAGACGCCATTGTGGCGTTACGCTAACCGGGTCTATTTGCCAAATAAAATGCTACTGCTTGCCTGGCAAAACGACAATGCAGCACAGGTGAATGATATTATCGCAATCGCCTATGCTCTGCAGCAAGGATTAACCTTACCGGCCTATTGGTGGCAAGGTGATCGATTGGCTCGCTTGAGACGCCTAATTGGCCGTACTCGCCGCCACCGCCAACAACTGAATGATCCACTTAAACGCAACGCCTTGGCCTTTGAATTGATGTTAGAGGGGCTGGATATTCAACTCCTGCAATCGCACTTGGTGCCGTCTGCACCAGGAGCCCTTGACCTTGTCGATCATTACGAGGGTTTTCTAGACGTAAAAAAGGGAGCTCTCGCTCCCCTTGTCGCAACCCTACTGAGCAGCTGCGCTTAATTAACTAGGACTCAGTCGTCCTTTTTTGCATCAAAGAGGCTGCGCCCCTCTGTGCTTGGCACGCTGGTGAGCACAGGTGTCACCGGCTTGCTATCATTGACCGAGACCGGGGTAACCGTCTCAGGTTTAACATCACTCGCCTTTGCCATCGGGGCTGCTGCCTGAGCCACCGGGACGTCTTTTTTTACCGGTACGACCGGCTTTGCTGCAACCGGTTTGATGGCTGCTTTCTTGGCAGGGGCCTTCTTGGCAACTGCTTTTTTCACGGCTGGCGCTTTAGCTACGGCTTTTTTCGCTGCAGGTGCTTTGGCTACGGCCTTTTTCGCTGCCGGTGCTTTGACTACGGCTTTCTTTGCTGCCGGCGCTTTGGCTACAGCTTTCTTCGCTACGGCTTTTTTAGCGACAGGTGCTTTGACTGCTGCTTTCTTGGCCACGGTTTTAACAGCGACAGGCGCCTTGGCCTTAGCTTTTTGTGCGGCGGCCTTAGCCTTGGCGGCTTCTTTTTTGGCCAGCAACAGGGCCTTTACGGCGGCCTTCTTCTCGGTGGCCTTGGCCTTTCGAGCAGCGATTGCAGCGGCTTTTTTCTCAGCTAACGCGGCCTTTTTCCTGGCGTCGGACAATTTTTTCGCGTCCAGCCCGGCTGCGATGGCGCGGCGCTTAGCTTCTTCTTTGCGCAGCTTCAAGATGCCTTTGGCAAGCTTGGCGGTCAGGGCCGCTTCAACCTTGGCTGCACTTAATGTAGCTTTTGCTGTGGCCTGCTCTACTTTTAGCGACTCGACCACGGTCTTTGCTTCAGCGACCAGTGCGATGGCCTGTGTAGCGGCATTACTGGCTGCTTCGGTTTTAAGTTTTTTGGCCTTGGCAACAGCTTTGGTTTTAGCGGCGATGGCTTTTTTAACTTTCGTCGCGGCCGCCAATACTTTTTTATTGTGAGCTGCTACTTCTTTTTCTGCTGCACTTAGCTCACTCGCCTGAGCCTTCACTAGCTTGGCTTCCAAACCGGTCAATTCAGCTTTCAACAGCCCCACTTCCGAGTTTACAACCTTTGCCGCAGGTGCCTTAGCTGGGCTTTTTTTGGCAGCGACGGCGCTCTTAGCCGTTGCTTTTTTTACTGTGGCTTTTTTCGCAACAGCTTTCTTAGTTACTGCGGATTGAGCGGGTTTCTTCTTTGCAACGGCCATGACCTAAGTCCTCTTAAGATTCACAATACTAGTTATTTATTTCAATTTCACACTATCGACATCAGGTTCGAGAAATTCAAGCGTTAATTTCAGTTTAACCGAGAATTTTATCATTATTTGTTAAGTTTCATCAATCCAATCGACTAACTTCTGCCAATCGTTAATATCTGCCTGTTGGGCATTATTGAGATCGTGTATACCAAGGCCATATTCTGACGCTCTAATATAGAACTGGGTATCCCGAAAGGTCGAGATAAACGGGATCTTCAGGCTTTTTAGAAAAAGTTCGAGCTTTGAATACACTAGGGTATTTTTACGCACTCGATTGGCCACTACAGCTACCCGGCGCGGACTGTTGCGATAGGCCGGGGTCAGAAAAAGTTCTTTGATAAAAAGCGTTGTGGCCCGGATATCAATAGGAGAGGGGGTAACCGGAATAACGATGAAATCCGATTCACGCACCAGGTCGTTAAGTAATTGCCCGGTCAGTCCCGCTGGCGTATCAATCACCACCTTGGTGGTATCGACCGGAAGGTTATGAATGTGCCAAGTGCGGGTGACCTGTGTGCTCGCCTTTTTATAGGCCGACACGCCAAATATTTTAGACCGCGCGGCCTGACGCAATAGCAACCATTGGGTCGAGGATCCCTGGGGATCAAAATCGATTAGCGCACATTGTTCGTTGCGGCAGGCGAATAGGCTCGACAAGTTAGTCGCTATTGTCGTCTTGCCACTGCCGCCCTTGGCGTTGGCGATAAGAATCCGTTTCGGTGTCGCGGCTTGCACAACCCGGGTGCGTGGTTCATTTGTTGAATGTGTTATTGCCATAATCACTCCATACATGACTGGCCATGCTAACAGATTTTCATCTGTCAAAAAGCATATAGATAGCCATTTGAACCAATCGCCCGCAAATGTCCCTGATGCCAGCCGATATCCAGAACAATTGCGCTTTTAAATGCCTGTTTACCCTCAGTACCCAGCTTCCAAGTTTTAGTTTTTTTGCCATTGGTCGCATCAAATTCGAAAATGTTTCGGTGCGTTGTACCCACCAGCAACCTGGTTTCGCCAATAAAACGGCCACTATAGAGTCGGAATTTCGCGGTCTTTAGTGTTGCTATTTGATTGCGAGATTTCAAATTCCAGAGTTCTGCTTTTTCATTGGCGGGTACCAGTAAGGCTTTTTCGCCACTTGGACTGAGCGCGACCAGCGGTACTTGGTTGGAAAATTTGAACTCACGGATTAGCTCGCCAGTACGGATATTCCAAAGTCGTGCGGTGGTGTCTTCGGAGCCAGTTAGGGCAATACCGGCAGCAGTGTTCACCGCTACAGACACCACCGGTCCCCTATGGGTGAACCCGCGTAAGAGGCCACCGTTTTGAACGTCAAACAGGAGCGCGCTGTTATCCGACAAGCCCAAGAGAGCAAACTGACCGTCGGCAGACAGCGTTGCGGCCTGTATTTTGGCGGGCGCGGACCAAAACCAGACCGACTTACCGGTCGTTGTATCCCATAATACCAAGTTAAAATAATTCGCCGTTAGTGCATACCGACCGTCAGCGGAAATGTCGCTGTAGAGAATCTCGGTTAGATAACCTTGGCGATGATTCCAGTTAAAGGTACGAGAATTTTTTTTCAGATCCCAAAACGAAGCGCCGTGCAGATACGAGCCAACGACCGCCGATTCATCGAGATCGCCTAGCGCAGCTGAATAGGCCCCCTGGCTGGCCAATTGCAAACGTGAGGTCGGTGCTTGGGGCAAGCAGGAACTCACCAACAGGAGCCAAACGAGAGTAAAGGGTAGATACAACAGCTTCATAATTCATAGCATAAGTCGAATATTGGCATCAGTGTAGCACCGCCCGAACATTGAGCGAGAAAAGATCACCCAGTGGCTCAGGCATGACCGCGCAACCTAGCAAAGGCGGAAGCCGATATTGAGAGGTTTCGAAATTACTGGCCTTGGATCGGCCGCTAAATTGCGCCCCAGCCGGTCTTGCTGGGACCCCAAAATAAGGCATCATCCGCACACTTCGATTACCGGCCCTAGGGCAGGACCGAGGCCAAGTAACGCTGACTAATCAGGCCAGCTGTTTTTTATGGACAGTGTGCAGCCGCGCTATGAGCTGGTCTTCCATATCGAAGCGCTCAGTCATGTCTTCACCTAGAGAGGAGAGATCGCTCTTTAAGGTGCTAATATTGGCATCGACCAGATCGATGGATGCATACTTGTCATTGAAATTTAGAAATTGCTGCGTCGTCCGTTCAATTTTCGGATAGAGCTCACGAGCCAAGTCCAGGCCACCATCGTCAAACTCCTTGGCTTCCCGGAACAACTGCTCGTAAATCTCAAAGTGACCCTCGGAGACATAGTCGACCAGCTGTTCGCTGAAAACCTGCAGATGCTCGCCCAGATTGTCTTTGCCCTGCGCATCTTGAATGGCAAAAAAGCTGATCAAAGCCTGCTGTCGATCGGACAACCAGCGGTCGATCATTTCGTGCGTACCACCCCAGCGTTCTTGGGCTG
>Ga0307488_10001851_pt1 | contig 17840 bp, 14 predicted proteins | sample SB02metaG_FD_202248 | JGI IMG/M metagenome (GOLD analysis project Ga0307488, IMG submission 202248) | Sea-ice brine microbial communities from Beaufort Sea near Barrow, Alaska, United States - SB 0.2 | ecosystem: Environmental > Aquatic > Marine > Coastal | place: USA: Alaska | collected... | reverse complement strand
CCGCGGCCTGCATGCGTATTTCATCGAGCGGATAACGCTCCCAGGTGGCCAACTCATGCAGGTGCGCCGAACGCACCCACTCATTATGGATGACAAACCGATAGACCCGCTCGACCGCGGAAAAGCGGGCATGGAAACGCTCATCAACCGGAAATATCCATTTGACCCGAATATCCATAGGCAGCTCACTGTTGATACCCATCAACCAACCGTAGTCTGAGCGCTCACTGGCGGTGTCAAAGTGCACAACCTGATTGGTGGCGTGTACGCCGGCATCGGTTCGGCCGGCAACGAAGGTGGCGACGGCCTCATTGGCGACCCGGCTGATGGCTTGTTGCAACACCGCCTGAATGGTCGCCACGCCGGTTTTTTGCACCTGCCAGCCACTGTAGTGGGTACCTTTAAATTCTACACAGAGGGCAATTCGGTAACGATCTGTACTGCGGGTAAAGGGGAATATATCGTTCATCAGGTGGGAGTTAAGCCTCGGCTACGGTGATTCAATAAAAAAAGCCGCTGTTAAGCGGCTTCGATTCAGGCTAAAGACCCAGTAATCGGTTTATACCTGTTATAACTCTTATAACTGTTATAACTGCGCGATCAATTCATGAGCCTGGGCTTTTTGGTCGTCGTTACCTTCGGTAACCACTTCATCCAAAATATCTCGAGCACCCTCCTTATCGTCCATTTCAATATAGGCTCGCGCCAAGTCAAGCTTGGTACTGGCTTCATCGCTGCCGGATAAAAAGTCAAATTCATCCTCTTCTAGCTCTGCTTCACTGTCTAGCGAATCGGTCAACTGTTGTAAGGGATCCATTTCCGGCTCGGCGACGACTTCGTCGTAGCCCTCATCCGCATCGATATCCAGCTCAACGTCATCCGCTTCGCCATCGAGCAGTGACTCGTTAGACAGATCCAAATCACCCAGTTCCGCGAACGGATCGAGCTCACCGGATAGCTCGTCACTCAGTTCAAGTGCACCCGACGGGTCCAATTCATCTTCAGTCGACAGGTCCAGTTCGTCATCAAGGGACAGGTCCAGTTCGTCATCAAGGGACAGGTCTAGCTCGTCATCATCCGTTAAATCCAATTCGTGATCAGAGCCCAAATCAAATTCCAGCTCACTACTGTATACGGACTCGGGTGCAGACTTTTCAGTTTCATCTTCTAATTCCAATGAAAAATCCAAACCCGCTAATTCGTCATCGACTGCGCTTTCCGCCGGGACAACTTGTGCCGCTGGGGCCGCTTCTTCGGCCACCTCTTCCGCGCTAAAATCGAGTGTCGAGGTGGTTAGTGGCTCTTCTTCCAGATCCCCCAAGTCGAGGCTGAAATCCAGGTCGTTAGCGAAGTCATCGTTCTCGGTCACCGTATAGGTATCGAGCGCGGAGCCCATAAGGTCGGTGTCCGACTCAGCATCCAGACTCAGTTCATCGATTGTGTACTCAACCGTGCCGTCGTCCTCTGCTTCGACCGGCTCGGCATCAAGGTCATCGAAGTCCAGATCAAAATCATCGGATACCGGCAGGACTTCATCTTCTTCCAGGTCCAGATCCAGCCCGCTGACCATCAGATCATCATCGGCCAAATTGTCATCACCACCAGTACTACCGAGCGGCAATTTCGCGCGCAGTTGCGACGCCTGATACTGCTGTTCAGTTGACAGAGAGAGCCGCTCTTCGAGCTGAGCAAAGGCTCTGGCGTCACCGGTCTCGGCATAGACCTCGAGTAATTTCATCCCGATATCGCTACGTTCCGGGTGCTCCGAAAAGGCTTCTTTGAGCTTTTCTTCGGCCTGATCGTATTTTTGATAAGCCAAATACATTTCGGCTTCGACCACGGCATCCAGGGTTTCCAACTCATCATCCGAGGCCTCGTCAAACTCCTCTTCGACCTCAGCTAACAGGTCATCATCGAAGTCGGGATTAAAGTCATTGATGTCTTCGATGTCGTCAACGTTTTCGGTCAGTTCACTGAGCGTCTTATCACCGCTGCTGCGTTTGCTGCTAATATAGAAAGGCACCAAGATCACCATCAAAACGGCCAGGCCCGCAATGGCCATATTGGTCACACTGGCCATTAGCCAGCCGGTAGCCATGGCAAGCATAGCACCTACCCTGTCCATCAGGGTGTCAGGGGCCTGCGCTACCGGTACGACAGGCGCCACCGCTGGGGTCACTACAGGTGCAACCGCGACCGGTGCTGGTTCGATAACCACCGGCTCCGGCTCGACGGTCGGATTGCTAACCGCCTGAGCGGCATCGGTCTGCACCAAAGCTTGTTGGACTTCAGCCAAGCCAGAATTCTGGATATCGAGCAACCGCTCCATAATGGCGATCTGCTCCTGCAACTCGGAAACCCGAGACTGCAGTTCATTTTTTTCCAATGCAAACTGGTCATTCAATTCTTCGGAGACGAACAGCTGATTCTGCAGTTGATCGACCTTGGCCGCGACGTCACCAGCAGCCGTAGTGGTCAATGACTCACTATCGGAGGTTAGTTCCAGGTAGCCATCCGGATTTTTGCTCTCGCCGCCAACGGGCAGGGCCGATGACGTGGATTCCGACGCCGATAATTGAACGTCAGAATTACTGCCTACCGGTGCGCGCAGTTTCGGGGCGGCACCATTGTTTTGGGCCTTCACTTCAGAGATCGCTTGGTCCAGCGTGCGTTCGGCAATCTGACGGCTGTCTGGCAAGGTCAGAACACTACCGGCCTTTACCCTGTTGATATTGTTATTTAAGAAGGCTTGAGGATTAAGGTCCTGTATCGCCAACATCACTTGCTGCGGCGAGAAACCCGAGCCACTGGGTGTATCGAGCGCAATTTCCCATAGGGTATCGTTGCGCTTAACGCGATATTGACCGGCAGGCAAGGCATCGTCACGCGGCGTTACCGGCGCTTTCACAGCGACCTGTTCGGTAACATTATCGCGAATAACAGTCTTGGTCTGCAGTTCGGTTGCCGCAGCAGTCTGGCTTGACTGCACCACCAACGCGTCCACACCCAGGCCGGTATCGAACACCGGCGGATCCAGCAGAATAGTATATTCTTTCAGCAGCCGACCACCGGGCCAGTTTATCTCAACTAAAAAGTTCAGAAAGGGCTCGCGCACGGCTTGTCGGGTCGCGAGTGTGACCACGACGTCGCCGGCATCATTCTCCTTGACCCGAAACTGGATATTGGATAAGAAGAAGCTCCGCTCCACTCCAGCCCGGCGGAAATCATCATTGCCTGCCAGGGTCGGCAGAACTTCGCCCGCCGTTAAGCCTTGCAGCTGAATCAATTGAATTTCAGCCACCAACGGTTCGTTAAGACTTGACCTGACATCAATATCGCCCAAACCCAAACCAAAGGCCGAACCAACAAATGAGAATAAAGCCACTAGCACTACAAAAGTCTGTTTTTTCACGATAATCCTTTTTCCTTTTCTTCAACTTTGACAATAAACGCCTTAGTTTAATGCCAATTGAAGAGGAATCTTACTTTAAATGGGGTTGCACCCTTCCAAATGAGAACCAGTTCGCATTTGGAAATGTAATATCCAATTTTTGTCGCCAACAAAGTAGAAAGCACATTCAATACTGCCTCTAAGTATTATTTATAAAAGGACTTTTAGCAACACGCGGTGCCAATCAGTTCTCCTTTTTCTGATGATTTTTTAGCGCCCGACCATAACAAAGGCGACCTAAATGGGTCGCCTGGCTTGACAAGCTCCTGAATTTCAAAGAAAAAAAACATCTACTCTGATAATCCCTACCTTTTTGATCGCTAATAAATATTCATTCAGATTGTCACAGGTCAGCTTTTAAAATTGCCAGCATCCGTCGTAACGGCTCCGCAGCGCCCCACAACAGTTGATCTCCGACGGTAAAGGCCGAGATATATTCGGGCCCCATCGCCAGCTTGCGGATACGACCTACCGGTATCGCCAAGGTACCCGTTACCGCCGCAGGCGTCAGCTGACTAATCGAGGCTTCCTTATCATTAGGCACAAAGCTAACCCATTCATTAGCGTTGCCAATAAGCTGCTCGATGGTCGCCAAATCGACATCCCGGCGCAATTTAATGGTCAGCGCCTGGGCGTGACAGCGCATTGCACCGACCCGAACACACAAACCGTCGATCGGGATGACGCCCTCGCCGGTCGCCAAGATCTTGTTTGCCTCAACCTGGGCCTTCCATTCTTCCTTAGATTGACCACTGGCTAAGGCCTTATCGATCCAGGGAATCAGGCTGCCCGCCAAGGGCACACCAAACTGCTCGGAAGGGTAGTCATCGGAGCGAATAAAGTCGGCAACCTGCCGGTCAAGATCGAGGATGGCGCTGGCTGGATCACTCAGTAGCGGTTGAGCGGCATTCGCCACCGCGCCCATCTGGGTGATCAATTCACGCATATTTTTAGCACCGGCACCGGAAGCGGCCTGATAGGTCATGGGTGAGACCCACTCAATCAGGTCTTCGGCGAACAATCCGTGCAAGCCCAGCAACATCAGGCTGACCGTACAGTTTCCGCCCACAAAGGTTTTCACACCGGCTTCAATGCCGCGATCGATGGCGCTGCGATTGATCGGATCCAGCACGATCAAGGCCTCATCGGCCATGCGCAGCGTCGAAGCCGCATCGATCCAATAGCCCTGCCAGCCACTCTGGCGCAGCGGCGCATAGACTGCTTCAGTATAGTCGCCACCTTGGCAGCTCATGATCACGTCACAACTGCTTAGGGCGGTCAGATCGTTGGCATCGGCCAAGGGGCTTGAACCCTGGCCGACATCCGGACCGGCCTGCCCGGCCTGACTGGTGGTGAAAAATACCGGCTCGATGCCGTCAAAATCGCGTTCTTGCTGCATTCGCTGCATCAGCACCGAACCCACCATGCCACGCCAACCTACAAATCCTACTCTCATAATCTGCGCTCCAATCTGTGCAAACTGTAAAATCTCTAAAATTTAGGCCTGTAACGCCGCCAGCACTGCATCACCCATCTGGGACGTCGACACCCGCTCGGTACCGGCGCTGTATATATCCGCTGTCCGTAAACCCTGGTCCAGCACTCGGCCCACCGCAGCCTCTATCGCAAGAGCCGCCGCCTCTGCGTTCAGGGAGTAACGCAACATCATTGCCACCGACAAAATGGTCGCTAGTGGATTGGCGATGCCCTGACCGGCTATATCGGGCGCGCTGCCGTGAATCGGCTCGTACATACCCTTGCCATCAGCATCCAAGGACGCCGACGGCAGCATGCCGATGGAACCGGTCAACATCGCGGCGCAATCGGACAGGATGTCCCCAAACATATTACCGGTAACCATGACATCGAACTGCTTGGGTGCGCGGACCAGCTGCATGGCGGCATTATCGACGTACATATGACTGAGTTCGACGTCCGGATAGTCGGCGGACAACTCGATCATCACCTCGCGCCAGAGTACGGTTGCCTCTAAGACATTGGCCTTATCGACTGAGCAGAGCTTCTTGCCGCGCTTTTGCGCCGCGACAAAGGCCTGACGCCCGATGCGACGAATCTCTGATTCGCTGTAAACATAGGTATTAAACCCCTCGCGCTCGCCCTGGGCATTGATTCGAACGCCCCGTGGCTGGCCAAAATAGATGCCACCGGTGAGCTCGCGCACAATGAGCAGGTCCAACCCTGCGACCAACTCCGGCTTCAGCGAACTGGCATCGGCCAATTGTGGGTAGAGAATCGCCGGGCGTAGGTTGCCGAACAGATTCAGGCCGGCACGCAAACCCAAGAGGCCCTTCTCGGGCCGCAATGCCATTTCCACCTGATCCCACTTGGTACCGCCAACAGCCCCCAGTAGCACTGCATCACTCTGCTGAGCCAGCGCCAAGGTGGCCGGTGGCAAGGGTTCACCGTGCGCATCGATGGCCGCACCGCCTACCAGCGCATGAGTGGTGACCAGATCCAGGGCAAAGCTTGTATTAACCGCGGCTAAAATTCGTTCAGCCTGGGCCATAATTTCCGGACCGATGCCATCACCGGGCAAGATCAAAATTTGTCGTGACATGAAAGATACCTTATTTTATTTGGCCAAAGACCCAGGGATGTTGTTGCGCATGGGTCAGCTCATATTGTCTAATCTTGTCGGCTTCCAACAGGGTCAGCCCTATATCGTCGAGACCGTTGACCAAGCAATGCTTCCTGAAATCATTGACCTCAAAGGCCACGCGGGTGCCCTCGGCATCGATCACCTGCTGATTGGGCAGATCGACCGTCAGGGTGAAGCCGACCTCCGCATCCAGCCGTTTAAACCAACGGTCGATCTGAGCATCGTCGACGACTATCGGTAGGACGCCGTTTTTAAAACAGTTGTTATAGAAGATATCGGCAAAGCTGGTGGCAATCACCACGCGAAAGCCGTAATCCTCTAGTGCCCAGGGCGCATGCTCGCGGCTTGAACCACAGCCGAAGTTGGCCCGACTCAAGAGGATTGCGGCACCGTCAAAGCGTGCCTGATTCAGCGGAAAGTCGGGATTCAAAGGCCGTTGGCTGTTGTCCCGGCCCGGCTGGCCTTCATCCAGATAGCGCAGCTGATCAAACAGATTGGGGCCGAAACCACTGCGTTTGATCGACTTCAAAAACTGCTTCGGAATGATCATGTCGGTATCAACATTGGCTCGATCCATCGGGGCGACCAGCCCGGTAACGGTGGTTAAGGCTTTCATTGTTGGGCTCCCATAACGCTGATATCGACAAAATGACCGGCAATCGCGGCGGCGGCGGCCATCGCAGGACTGACCAAATGGGTCCGTCCGCCAAAGCCTTGCCGACCTTCAAAGTTGCGATTCGAGGTTGAGGCACAATGCTCACCCTGACCCAGTTTGTCGGCGTTCATTGCCAGGCACATCGAACAACCCGGCTCACGCCATTCAAAACCGGCGGCGATAAATATCTTATCCAAACCCTCAGCTTCGGCCTGCTGCTTCACCAGGCCACTGCCTGGTACCACCAGCGCCTGCTTTAGGCTGGCGGACACCTGCTGGCCTTTGGCGACGGCGGCTGCAGCGCGCAAATCTTCGATGCGCGAGTTGGTGCACGAGCCGATAAAGACACGGTCGAGCTGGATATCCTGAATTCTTTGCTTGGCCTGCAAGCCCATATAAACCAGAGCCCGTTCCACCGCTGCGCGTTGTTCGGCGTTCTCAATGGCCGCCGGGTCGGGCACTATGGCATTGACCCCCAAGACCATTTCCGGTGACGTGCCCCAGGTAACCTGTGGCTCAATATCCGCAGCGTCGAGCACCACTTCGCGGTCAAAAACCGCCTCCGGATCACTGACCAGATGCTGCCAGGCATCGGCAGCCTGATCCCAGAGATCACCCTTGGGCGCAAAGGTACGGCCCTTAAAGTAATCGATGGTGATTTGATCAACGGCAACCATACCGGCACGCGCCCCGGCCTCGATGGCCATATTACAGACGGTCATGCGACCTTCCATGCTCAGGGCGCGAATCGCCGGACCGGCAAACTCGATGGCATGACCGGTGCCGCCGGCGGTGCCGATCTGGCCGATAATATACAGCACCAGATCCTTCGCGGTCACCGTGGGTCCGGCGGTACCCTTTACGGTAATACGCATGTTTTTCATTTTCTGCTGAATCAGGCATTGGGTAGCCAGGACGTGCTCAACTTCCGAGGTCCCGATACCAAAGGCCAAGGCCCCCATGGCGCCGTGGGTAGAGGTATGGGAATCGCCGCAGACAATGGTCATACCAGGCAGTGTAGCGCCCTGCTCTGGCCCGACCACGTGGACGATGCCCTGATTGATGTCGTTCATATCGAATTCACGCACACCAAAGTCCTGGCAATTATCGTCCAGGGTCTGTACTTGAATACGGGAAATTTCGTCACTGATGCCGGCAATGCCAGCCTTGCGTTCGGTGCGGGTGGTCGGCACGTTGTGATCGGGGGTGGCGATATTAGTATCGAGCCGCCACGGCTTACGACCGGCCAAGCGCAGACCTTCGAACGCCTGCGGTGAGGTCACCTCATGCAGCAACTGGCGGTCGATATAGATCAGCGCCGTGCCATCCTCACGACTGGATACCACATGAGAGTGCCATAATTTATCATATAGAGTCTGTGCCATAAGGGACCTGCCTGGTTAGTTGAGCGACAAATTTGCGTGACTATCACATTGTAAATAGACATTTAGATAATACAAATTTATTATTTTCATATAATTCATTCCAAACAGGAATACATGATGGATATCCCCAGCTTGGAAGCCTTCCTGGCGGTCGCCGAACTCGGCTCCTTTAGCCGTGCCGGGGACCGTTTGTTTCTGACCCAACCGGCCATTTCCAAGCGCATCGCCAACCTAGAGAGCCAGCTCAACAGTTCGCTGTTTGATCGCATCGGGCGTGATGTCTATTTGACCGAAGCCGGCGAACTGTTGCGCTTGCGGGCGCGGGCGGTTATCGATGAGCTCAAGGATATACAAACCTCGGTCAGCCAGCTCAATAACCGGGATATCCGCCAGCTCAGTATGGCCAGCAGCCACCACATCGGCCTACACTATCTGGGCCCGCTGCTTAAGGCTTTTGTCGATCAGAACCCACTGGCAGAGCTGGATCTGAAATTTATGGAGTCGGAACTGGCCATCGCTAGCCTGTTGAAGCGGGAAATCGAATTGGTCTTTACTACCCTTCCCAGCCCGCTCAACAATCAACTCAATGCTCGGGTCATTTGGCGCGACCAGCTCAAGTTTGTGGTCGCCCTGGATCATCCGCTGGCGCGTCGTCAGGGCGCGCTGCGCCTGAACGAGCTCACCCAGACGACGGCCATCTTGCCGGACCCACAAACCACGACTTACCAAATCATCGAACAGACCTTTCAACGCCACCATATTCCACTTAAACGCGTGTTGAATGTCAACTACCTGGAAACCATCCGTGCGCTGGTCGCCAACGGCCTGGGTTGGAGCTTACTGCCGGCGACCATGATCGATGATAGCCTGGCGGTGTTAAGCGTCGACAAGGTGGAACTGACCCGCAACCTGGGCATTATGTGGCACCGCCAACGCACCATCAGTCGAGGTGCGCAGGTCTTTATGACCTTGCTGGCACAAGCCACCGCAGCGCGCTGAAGGTCAGTCCGGCCAGCAAACCCCAAAGGTGCGATCGATAGGCGATATCGGCATCGATAAAGTCGCCCACCCAACTGGACGAGGGCAGGGGTAACCAGCCGTTTTCGGCCAACACCTTGACCGTCAAGGCGGCGATAAAAATCAGCCGGACCCGAGCCGAATAGTAGGGCGACTGGGCCGCCGCCACGACCAGCCAACCATAGAGCAAGCCTGACAGGCCAACATAGCGGCCGTAGTCGGACCAGACCAACATCAGGCTGGCCACCAACCAGACAAAGACCAAGCCGAGTCGATCCGATACGCTCCAGCGGTGCGGCAACAGCAACGCCATCACCACCAGACCCCATTGATTGAGCAACCAATGACGCAGGTTTAACTGCACCAGCCAAGCGCTGAACGGCCGCCATATCTGACCCGCACGGGTTTGCTCGGCACTGTACTGGAGCCACTCAGCGACCAGCGGGAGCGTACACAGTAGCGTGCCCAAGGACAGCCAGAGCAGCCCTTGTAGACTCGCTCGTAGGGTCAAAAAACGTGTAATTTCCAGGAGTTTGGGCCTTAACTTTATCATGCAATTTGTCTACAAAACGGTACAATGCCGGCCTCAGAATCGAAGCCAATGGGTAATATAATGTGGTTTAAAAACGTACAGGTTTACACCTTCACCGAAGAGTTCAGCCACTCCAGCGCCGAAATGGAAGCCGCACTGGCCCAATACCCGTTCACCCCGCTGAGCCAGTTACAGGAAACGACCTTCGGCTGGGTACCGCCCTTTAAGGACACCGAAATTCTGGTTGAAACGGTTGCCGGACGAATATTTATCGCTGCGCAAATCCAAGATAAGATCCTACCAGCTAGCGTCATTAATGACTATTTGCTTGAACGCCTCGACGCCTTGGAAGAGGCTGAGGGTCGCCGCGCCGGCAAAAAGGAACGCGAACAGCTCAAGGAAGACATCCGCGCCGAATTGCTGCCGAAAGCCTTTCATAAAACCCGTCGGCTCAGTGCCTGGATCGATCCTAAGCAAAAATGGCTAGTGGTTAATGCCGCCAGTGAAAAGTCGGCCGATGATTTTACCGCCCAGTTACGCGAAGCGCTGGGCAGTTTGTCGATTGTGCCCCTGGCCAAGTCCGCGGCGGGCGCCGAAATCCTCACCGGCTGGTATCTGGACCCGACCACCCTGCCTGTGGGCACGGAGTTAGAGGCCGAGATGGAACTGACCATGGTGCAGGATCCTGCAGTCAAGGCGAAGTATAAAAATCTCGATCTGGCGGCGCCGGAGATTCAGCTCTCGCTCGACAGCGGCATGCTTATTCGCCAGATTGCCATGGCCTTTACGGACCAGTGCCAGTTTATTATCAATGAAAAGTTCCAGCTCAAGCGGCTGAAATACGCAGACAAGCTGGTGGAACAAGCCAGTGATTCTGACGATCCGCGCACGGATGCTCTGATGATGAGTGACACCCTGAGTCAATTGCTGTTATTGCTCGAAGCCTATACGCTCAGCGAAGGCATCTAAGCCAGAGCACTCTGCCGTCGCACCGCTCTTTCGGTCGGCGGCCGAACTATAGTGGCGATCTAGCGCCATTCTATGGTCAAATGATAGAAATTGTTTCACCAGGGAGCGTGAAATGCATCGAATACACCTAAATACACTACTGGGCCTAGTGCTCGCATCGGGATTGGTAAGCTATAGCAGCGCCGATGATATCGATCTCACCCTTGATGCCGACCTGCTCCTGGACGCGCCCGCGTTGGGCACCCAGCAGACGACCCGCCCCACTATGCCCGAAGCCGCGATGCCGGCAATGTTTCGCAAGGTTACGCCCAAGGCTGAGCCCGCCCCCGCAGTACCCGCACCGGCTCCAGTCCCAGCTAACCTTAAGGTTAATGTGGTTGAGGTGACCGAAAGATTTTTTAACTTGGTTTTTGATGAAACCACCAACCTCTACCGCCGCACCGCCACATCGGACGCTCGACCGGGTGACCTGATCGAGCTGGTGATCACGGCGGTCAACCAAAGCGATCAGACGGTCGAGGAAGTTGAATTGATCAATAGTGTGCCGGCAGGACCGATCCAGCTGATCGGTGATTCGTTTCGGTGGGACCCCAGCAAGGGTCTGTATCGGATCTCGCGCAATGGCCAAACCTTCTTCCAAGCCGATGCCGAACTTGACCCGGCCGACATCCACTTTATTCAGTGGGTTATATTTTCATTACAACCGGCAGAATCACAGCAGCTGACCTACCGGATTCAGATTAACCCCTAACGCGAGGCTAGGCCGGCAACTGGAACTTGACCAGTTGCTGAAAACAACCGAGTAACTGTTGCCGATAACGACCTTCGATATCGATCCGACTGCGATCCTGGGCTTTGCGTTCTGCCGCGGTCAATTTTTTGCGCTCCTCATGGGTGGCAAAGACCTGCAGGTGCTGGTAAACCTCATCCAAGACGGCAAAGGGTTCGCGTGCCTCGGCCGGTAGCATCAGCGCGTCTAATAACACTTTACAGCGAATCGCGGCTTCCGATAGATTCAGATCATTGGTTACCACGTTGCTGGCAATCAACTGCACACTCTCAACCAGGAAAACCCTCTGTTCGGCCTGTTTCTGCGCCAGTTCCTGTTGTTTGAGCGTATTCTGTACCGTCTGTTGCCGCACTTGGCGCAACAGTCGCACTGCAATCACCAATAGGACCAATACGACCGTAATCGCTAAGCCAAATAAAACCATCATGTCTTTCTTGCTCCTCTTGTTCGGCTCGGCTGTTCTAGGCGAGCCTTACGATTGATGGCCATCAGGGCCATCGATAACTGTTTAGCCGCTATTGAAATCATCCGCTGGCGGGCTGGGCAACTGGTTGAACGACTCCGCATCGACCAGATTGATGGTCTGGCTTTCATCGTCCCAGGTAACTAATAACTGCTTGCGACGCATCTGCTCGATGACCTGTCCGATCACCTGCTCGCGATCCTCGACGTCACCGACCCAGTCCTGAGACTGGCGACTTAACCAATCCTCAATCACGCCACTGAGCACCTCCGGTGCCAGTCGATCATGGGGTATGATCATAACTTATCGAACCTATTCATAACTTATCGAGCCTAATCATAACTTAACGAACATAGTTGGTATCCATCCGGAATGACACATCCTGTTCCCATTCACAGCGCACCCTTAGGTCGTCGCTGGGGGCATGAAAGGCACCGGCACTTTCCCAATGAAAGGTGTGCATGCCGGACAGCTCGGTTTCCAGGTGCACGGTCGCCGCGACCCAATACATATTTTTCAGCAGCGCTTCAAATTTTTCCATCCATTGCTCCCAGTGGTATTCAACGGCCTGGTACGAGGCCGCAAAATGAATCACCTGGGTCTGGTAGGTACCCTGCTCCAGATCATCTTCCGGGATGGCAAACATACTGCTGGTCAAATACGGAAAGGTATCGAACTCATTTAACGCCAGCAAGGCGTCACAATTGGCCAGTCGACTGCGCAACTGAAACTGTCCGTTATTTGACACGACATCCTTGATGATGCCGTAAACTATCGTTTCTTGGTCCATTTCCCGCCTCAAATATGCTTGCTGTCCTGACCCTAGGGCTCGGATTAGCTGGTTAACCTCAGGGCTGCCAGAGGCCCTGGGCGGTTAGAAATTGAATAAACTCCGCTTCATCCATCACCGGAATATTCAGTTCGGTGGCCTTGTTCAATTTACTGCCCGCGCCAGGGCCGGCCACGACTTGGGTGGTTTTGGCCGAGACGCTGCCGGCGACCTTGGCACCGAGCCGCAGCAGATAGTCCTTGGCCTCGTCTCGGCTCATCTGGGCTATTTTACCGGTCACAACCCAGGTTTGGCCACCGAGTAACAGTGCCTGCTCGGAGACCACCTCATCGTCCCAGCGCACCCCCAGGGCAATCAGCCGCTCTACTTCGGCCCGATTCTGTGGCTCAGAAAAATAACTGACCACGTGGGCGGCGACCTTCGGGCCAACATCCTCGACCTCCAACAGCTGCTCCTCGGTAGCGTCCATCAGGCGAGCCATGGTAGCAAAGTATCGCGCCAAGTTGCGCGCCGTGGTTTCGCCCACTTCGCGAATGCCCAGGGCAAAGAGAAAACGCGCCAGGGTGGTCTGCTTACTCTGGGCAATGGCACTGAGCAGATTTTCCGCCGACTTAGGGCCCATCCGTTCAAGTTCACTCAATTGCTCAAGCTGCAATTCAAACAATGCGCTGGCGGAATGGATCAGATTGGCAGCCAGCAGCGCATCGATTATTTTTTCACCACAGCCGTCTATATCCATGGCCTTGCGTGACACGAAGTGCTTCAGCGCTTCGCGTCGCTGGGCACTGCAAAAGATGCCCCCGGTACAGCGAATAACCGACTCGCCCTCGATCCGCTCAACCTTTGAGCCACACTCCGGACAGACCTGAGGCACTGCGATCAGTTGGCTCGTGGCCGGCCGATCGGCCAAGACGACACGCGCCACCTTGGGTATCACATCACCGGCCCGATGGACAATCACTCGGTCGCCGATGCGCACATCCAGCCGTTCAATTTCATCCATATTGTGCAGGGTCGCATTACTCACCGTGACGCCGCCGACAAAGACCGGTTCGAGCCGCGCGACCGGCGTCAGGGCACCGGTCCGGCCGACCTGGAACTCAACCGCCAGGAGTCGGGTCATTTCTTCCTGGGCGGGGAACTTGCGCGCAATGGCCCAGCGCGGTGCGCGCGACACAAAGCCGAGCCGGTTCTGCAGTGCAAAGCTATTGACCTTATAGACGATGCCATCGATCTCATACGCCAGGCTATCACGCTTGGCTTCAAGCTGTTGATAATAGGCCTCGATGCCCTCGATGCCCTGCACCACCGTCTGTTCGGCATTAATCTTCAAACCCCATCGCCCGAACTGGGCCATCAATTCACTCTGAGTGGCCGGCAGCTCACCTTCGGCCGAGTAACCAACCGAATAGCAGCACATTTCCAGCGGCCGCAAGGCCGTCAGCTTCGAATCCAGCTGACGCAGGCTGCCCGAGGCCGCATTGCGCGGATTGACAAATAGCTTGTCACCCCGCTCTAGGGCCAGGCGATTCATCCGCTCGAATCCGGCCTTGGGCAGATAGATTTCACCGCGCACTTCTAGCTGCTTGGGCCAATCGTCACCCTGCAACTGCAGTGGGATACTGCGGATGGTGCGCACATTGCTGGTGATATCTTCACCGCTCGAGCCATCGCCGCGGGTCGCTCCGCGCACCAGCTGGCCCTGCTCATAAAGCAGGCTGACGGCGATGCCATCCAACTTTGGCTCGCAGGCAAACTCGAGGGTCGCGGGGTTATTGAGTCGATCCTGCAGACGTTTGACAAAGGCGGCCAGGTCATCCGAGTTGAAGGCATTGTCCAACGACAGCATGGGCACCCGGTGTGCTACCGTGACAAAACCTTCGGCAACCTGTCCGGCGACGCGTTGGCTCGGTGAACTGGGCGTAACCCAGTCCGGATACTCGGCTTCGATCGCCTGCAATTCGCGCATCAAACGATCGTATTCGGCGTCGGGCACGGTCGACTCGTTGAGTACGTAATATTCGTAATCGTAGCGGGAGATTTGCTCGATCAGCGCGCGATAATGGCTGCGGACTACAGACATGGGCTTTCCTGTCACGGGAGCGGTCAAGAACGAATCATTTTAGACCGGACAAAGGAGCGTAACTTTTCCCGATAATATTCCAAACGCTGCAGCGTCACGGAGTTGTGATCTTCATCGAGCATGTCGGCTTCCAGGTGTTTAGCCAAATAACGCGCCATTTCATACATATGATCAAACGCTTCCAGAGTATTGGCCGCTGTCGGCAATTGCATAAAGAGCGTCACGCCCGGTGTATTGACCTGATTCATGCTGTCAGGGTTAAAAGTGCCCGGCCGGATGCAGTTGGCCAGCGAGAACTCGGTATAGCCCTGCGGGTTGCGATAATGAAAGATGTCCATCGGGCCGTGGCGCAAACCGGCCGTCAACAATAACTCCAGGACGGCACTGCCGGACAGTTCAGCGTCCTTTTTTGCCATGACGTGAATGATCACCAACTCTTCTACCGGCCCTTGGCTCTCCTGCGCTTCGGGAGCTCTTAATGGGTCACTCACGGGCGTTTCGACAGCTGCTGCGTCACGCTCAATTCGATCTTCATTTTCATCCTCTTCCTCTTCTTGTTCTTCATAGTCATCTGGTTCTTGATAGTCATCTTGTTCTTGATAGTCATCTTGTTCTTGATAGTCAGCGTCCTCATCCAGCGCCAGGCTCTCCGTTGAGTGCTCGGCATCGCGGTATGGCTCACTGGCTGATGGACCGTCCTGTGCCACAGCTGCGCTATTGGCGTGCTCTGACTCAGTTGATTCGGGGTCGCCATTGGGTTCGGCCATGGCTTGGGTGAAGTCGAGCTCCGATTGCTGCGCGGCCTTCAACAGAGCCGCTTCGGATAGGGCCACATCGGCTGCTTCGTCCGCCTCGGCGACCTCGACACGCTCCATCAACATCGGCACTCGCTCACGCAGGTTCAGGCGTTGCTTGAGCGAAGATCGTTCCGTGCTCGACATTTCCCGCACCACACGGGCACCACCATTAGGCAGTTCCCGGGCTATCTGAGCCTTGCGGGCCAGTTCTTCGGGATCCTCATAGTCGTCGTCGAGCGGCGCAGATCTCTTCGGTATCTTGATTTTCATGCGCCGCACGCCATCAATTAGAATGACGATAATAGCGACGACACCCAGACCAACGATAATTTCTCGTAATTCCATAAATTCTACCTAGACCGACTACAGGGCCGCCATTTGGGCTGCTTCTTCGACATTCACCGTCACCAAACGAGAGACGCCCGGTTCATTCATGGTGACCCCCATCAGCTGATGGGCCATCTCCATTGCCGCCTTATTATGTGTAATATATATAAACTGTACATGTTCCGACATAGCTTCCACTAGTTTAGCGTATCGATCCACGTTGGCATCATCCAAGGGCGCATCGACCTCATCCAGCATACAGAACGGGGCAGGATTTAAACGGAAAATGGAAAATACCAGTGCAATAGCCGTGAGCGCCTTTTCGCCACCCGATAACAGATGGATTGTACTGTTTTTCTTGCCCGGGGGCCGGGCCATGATCGCGACACCGGTATCGAGCAAGTCTTCACTGGTCAATTCCAGGTAGGCATGCCCACCGCCAAAGACCTTGGGAAACAATTCTTGCAGGCCGCTGTTAACCCGGTCAAAGGTTTCTTTAAAGCGGGTCCGGGTTTCTTTATCAATTTTGCGGATCGCATTGTCCAGTACTTCGAGGGCTTTCTGCAGATCCAGATCCTGTTCGTCCAGATAGCGTTTGCGCTCACTCTGGGTCTGGTATTCTTCGATCGCGGCCAGGTTGATCGGGCCTAGGCGTTGGATTTTGGTGGCTATGCGTTCAAGTGCCGCTTCCCAGTCCGCCTCGTTGGCATCTTCTGGCAAGTTGCTGACCACGGTGGCCAGGTCGAATTGCTGCTCGGCCAACTGTTCCTGCAAGGTGCTGCGCCGCGTCATAGAGGCCTGAGCTGCCATGCGGCTGCTCTCCAGGGCACTGCGCGAGGTCGTCGCCTGTTGCTCCAGACCCTGCCGTTGACGTTCGAATTCGCGCATTTGGCTGTCGGCATTGTCAACTATCGAGCGTTTTTCAGCCAGCTGTTCTTCCAGCTCGAGTCGCCGTTCGAGTCGATCTTCGAGTTCCATTTGCACGTCGTCTTGCGGATCGTCACGTAAGCTCATCTGCTCGGTTAATTTTGCCAGCCGTTCGGCGGCTCGACCTTTGGCCGCCTGGGCGCGTTCAAAGGCGGCTTGAAAGGCATCGACTTCGGCCTGCAACTGTTGCCGCTTGAGTTGCATCTGATGTTGTTGATCCCGACTCAGGCGCACCACATCACGCTGTTCATCGATATCGATACGCAATTCTTCGCGCTCGCCGACCAGGGCATCGCGCTCTTCGACATCGTCTTCCATCGAATCGAGCGCCTGCTGCAACTCTTCCCGGTTTAGGGTCAGGGCTTCGCGCTCTTCACCAATTTGCCGCTCTACTTCATCGATTTCCTGGTCAAGCCGCAAGCGCCGAGCCTGTAACTCTTCGGCCTGCACCCGCTTGCCGCCCAATTCGGCGCGGATATCGGCCAGGGCGCGGGTCAATTGTTGGTTTTCGACCTGCAGCTGATCGCGTTCTTCTTCTACGGCTTTGAGTTGCATCTGGGCGACATCGAGATTCACCGCCAGATCTTCTTCACTGGCTTCCAGTTCATCGATCAGCTCGAGGAGCTGCTCGGCTTCCTGTTGCAGACTCAACAAGCCGTGTTGGTTATCTTCACCTCGACTCAAACGCAGCCAGTTAGCGCCGACCCAGATACCATCCTGGGTAATACAGCTCTCACCCGGTTGCAGGCTCGGCTGCAGGGCCAGGGCCGCTTCCAGAGAGGCCACGGCGCGCACTGGGGCCAACCAGCTGTGCAGCGACCGGTCACAACTCACTTTGCTCAGCAACGAATCAGCGGAAGCGGGCACACCAGCAGGTGCTGCGCTGATCAGCGTGAGGGTACCGTCTTTAAAGCGCGCCAAGGGTTCTACCAGCGCGGCCAGATCCTGCACACAGATCGCTTGCAGCGATTCACCGAGCACCGTCTCGACTGCGGCCTCCCAGCCCGGCGTCACGTGCAGGTCCTGGGCCAGGC
>Ga0307488_10001849_pt1 | contig 17842 bp, 33 predicted proteins | sample SB02metaG_FD_202248 | JGI IMG/M metagenome (GOLD analysis project Ga0307488, IMG submission 202248) | Sea-ice brine microbial communities from Beaufort Sea near Barrow, Alaska, United States - SB 0.2 | ecosystem: Environmental > Aquatic > Marine > Coastal | place: USA: Alaska | collected... | reverse complement strand
TTAAATATGGGAACATTTGATCGGCTACTTCTATAGCTTTTGAACAACCGCTTTTTTCAGCTAAGTCTCTAGTCTGTTTCCAAGAAACAACAAGATCAAAAAATAGCTTACTATCATCTTCAGACTTGACTTTTTCCTTAACAAAGTTTGGTAATTCTGGTACTGATGGTGCGTTCTTTTTTACTTTATCAATCACATCTTTGATAATTTTTTGTACTGGACTAAGTTTATCCTTAAACAAAACCCATATAATTATACCGATACCAGCATATAAAGCCAAATCCATTGGTGCTAAACCACTACTAAACTCCTCAAAACTTTGTGTTAAATTCATTATTTATTTCCCCGTGATTAATTTAAGATTATTAATAAAGTCTTGTACTACACTAGTACTTTGCTGTACACTAACTGGCTCTTTGGGTTTGAAAACACCTACTTGTCTAAATGTAGCAACCATCGCATCAATACCTGAACCTACAAGCAACATTAAAAAACTCTTAATGTGACTATGTATAATAGGTTCTAATACAGATGGAACCCAAGGTAGGTCGACATGTACAAAAATCTTATCATAAAATCCACCGATTAATTCTAGTGCTAACTTCCTCTTTTCAGGGCCACTAAGCTCTGTGGCAAAGTTTTCAATAAGCTGAATAATAACAGCAGTTAATAATTGTAAAATCTTCCAGACTTCACTAACAGCAAATCTCTTAACATCAGAAACTGCTTTTTTAGTTTCTACAATTAAATTTTCTACTTCTTTACGAATTAAATCTTTAGTACTTTCATCACTCATAGTTATACCTCATAGTTCAATGTATGGTTCAATATCTTGATAGCTTGATTCACCTACTCCGTTTATAATTTTTAGTTGATCTAAATCTTTGAAAGGTTTTACTTTTCTATAATCTACTATTCTTTGTGCTGTGACAGGACCTACATGTGGTAGTTGAATAAGTTCACCAATATTAGCTGTATTTATACTAATTCTATTATAAACCTTGTCAACCCCAACATAATCCTCAAGTTCTCTACTAACTCGCTGCTCATCTCTCTGCTCTGCTTTTCTTCTAGATCTATACCTAGAAAACAGAGCAAATTGACTTCCTATTAATATTATACTTTCAACTACATGAGTTGATACATCTATTAAATCATCTTTCGTATCTGACTCTACAATCACACCAAATAAAAATAATCCACTAATAATGAAGCTTACTAAAGTAAACCAAAATTCACTAGTTTTTAATCCTGTAGTTCTCATTTATTTACCCCTATGATACGGCATCACCTGCATAATATCTTGGATCATCAAATCGGGCATCATATTTAGCTTGGATCGTTCCAATAGCTGGCTTATTACTAACGTGATCATCATTTTTAAATTTTGCAGTTGCTCCCGTTGGTAGACAACCTACAATAGCAGTACCATTTTTAATTGGGTTTGCTCCGATTGCTTCATCAATATCATTTGCCATTATGTTGACCTTTCTATTCTATGTTCTAGGGCTTCTAAAGTTTTACTAAGTAAAGCGATTTGTACTTTTAGTTCACTCATCACTTCTGTGTTTTTGCTTAATGCTCTAAATAATGTAGCGCTATCTTCTTTATGATCTTTTAATCTGTCCATAATGAATTCTCTATCTTTCATATATTGACTTTGATTTTGAATCATCTCTTGTACTTCTTTGCGGCTAACTAGACCTTTAATAAATGTAGTCCAAAAACCTATCAAAGCTATAATAATACTCACCATAGCCGTAGTCATGTTTTCAAAGAAATGACCTACTGTATCAGGATCTGCCATATTTTAAATCTCCAATAAGTTGCAAGAAAAAAGCCAGAGATGCCTTAACATCCCTGGCCTCTCTAATATTAGTATACACTAATGGTTAGCCATTCTTCGCTGAATAATCAACGCTCTTAGGACCTGAAGCAGCACCATGCTGGAATGTTAATTCACCCGGTATTGCTCTAGTTGGAGCAGCTGCGTTATCACTTGAAGGTGTTACTAAAGCCCCTGCAGAGATGCTCCAGAACTGATCATTAGTAGCAGCTAGTACTGGACTGAATTTTCCAGTAGTTGGATTCCACTTACCAGCTCTAATTTTAGTAGTTAAATCAGTAGTACGAACATGTTCTCTTTTGTGAATGCTTCTAGCATTAGAAACGTCACCAGCACTATATTGTAAAAAGTCTTTGCTAACACCAGATAAGGTCTTAGTGACTCTTTGAATAGCTCCTGATCCGCCATCAAATGCGAAAGTACCACCAGAAAGAGCTTTATCAGCACCAGCATCATCAATAGGTGTTGAAGCAAATACTCCATTGTCAGGTGTACCTAATGCACTTGTTGAAAGCACATTTGAACCACTGACATTTTTGCCAACTCCACCATTATTCTTGGTACTTGAAGCTGTTACTGAGCCGTTAGCGGCTGTTTTTGTTGCCATTATATTCTTCTCCCCTTAAAGGTAAACTGTGAGTACGTATATATACGCTTGTTTTTACCCCAAAATCATCATTTTTGTAAGATTTTATTGGTGATTTTTTCTAAAGTATATATATTATTAGTTTTATAGGCAAATAAACTATCATTTGACAATATTAAATTGACATGTTCATCAGTCCACGCTTGGCCTGTAGATATAATATTCAGGTTTGTATTACGCTTTTGTAGCATCATGGAGACTATAATATTATCACTAATACTATCCATAAAAAAGCTTGTAGAAGGATAAATAGTAGGTAGCTTTTTAGTATATAGAATGTCAGCAACCTTGTGCATTAATGGCAGAGTATAGGTTTTATACTCAATGATATACTTAAGATCTACTTTTTTCTCTAAACATATCCTTTTAACACAATCAATCTCTAATCTAAATCTATCATACTTTCTATTACATAAAGCATGATTAGGACAGACTATCTCAATAGAGTCTACTCCTTGAGCGATAGCAGATTTAACTGCATTTTCTCTATCTAAGTATCCTGATAGTCCAAAGGGATAATCTATGATAGTAGATAATCTAATATGATCTGGTATTAGTTTTTTAACAGTTTGAACATAATGAGGCAGAACGGATATGGTTGAGGGAGCATATTTAATAGCTTCTTCAATTATAGACTTAGTCTCTAGGGCATTGCTATCAAAATCATAATATCCATATTCGAGATATTGTAGCATGTTATCGTTTTCTAGTTTGTAATTTATCTATTGTAGGAAACTTTCTATCTCCTAATACACCGTCAGCAAAGCCATAATCAACTGCTTCATCAGCGTTTAAGATCCAATCACTTTTATTATCCAGTTGTGCTACTATGTGTTTTCTAGCCATAAATTTTTTCCAATTTTTTTCTTTAGCTAATGGACTGCCCATACATCTGTCTGTAAAAATATCAATCATTTTAAGTGATTCTTTTTCTAACCATCGCGTACTGCTGATAACTGCTTTATGTTCGTTCTCTATGCTCATAGAACCATAGTGAATAAGAACATGAGCATTAGGCATTAGTACTCTATATTGAGGGGCTTGAAATATAACACTACTAGCAGATTCTACTTTGCCATATGCGAGCATATGAATTTTAGATGTAGAAGATTTTATTACATCATAAATAGCTAGGCAGTCTTCCCAAGTTCCTCCGGGCATATGCATATGAACTAAGATAGGATCATTAGAAATTTGATTAAGATATCTTATATTTTTAATAAATGATACAGCACTTCTAAAATCCACTCCAGCTTCTTCCTCAGAATCCATATTAGAATGAAGATATACTTCTCTAGTTTTAGGGTCTACTCCTATATTATGAATATCATATAAAGACTGTTCTATATTATTTGGACCCATTACAAATTCGTTTCTATAAAATTATATACATTATTATTAATATTGTACATTACGGTTTTAGCATTAAATAGTTTGCCAACACCTATTCTAAATCTATATCTGGTAAAAATATCCAAAGTTTCAACCCCTTCTTCTTGCTCTATAATAGTACACACAGCTAAAGAAAGATTGAAATTTGTGTGACCAATCCAAAAATTAAAAATTTTATTAGAAGCAGTATTTTCATTATAAGGAATCATACCCATTGGAGTCAGTATAACTTTAGTAGGTCTTTTATAAAAGTCCGTTTCTCCATTATCTTCAAGTTGCTCGTCATCTTCTTCATCCTTATAGTATTCAGCACTTTTAATTCCATCAATATCTTCTATATCAGGATATGATTCATGATCATCTTCACCTAATGGATCAAACCATTTTTGCCATACTATTTGTGATGTTTCATTCATAAGTTATTATATGGCGAACGACCTATCCAGACAATCAGTTTTCTTCATTAAAAACATTTAGGGGAGAAATAACAGGTTTTTGATAAGCTGGACTTCTTTCCCTTATTGTCTTTTCTACATTAATTAATTCTATTAATACATTGTGTACAAATAAATGATTATATGGATTACTAGTATCATGTTGTTTTAATGTGCCTATAATATCTCGCTCTAACAATCCAGCATTAATCGCGTGAATTGCTAGAGCATAATACCTTGCTATAGCTTCTAGACTTGTTATATTTTCGTCATTAAAATCTGGCCAATCACAAACTATGTTAATTGTACCATCTTTATTAATCTCGAAAGATATATAACTTAATGGTTGAGATATTTCAGGTTCCTTGCGTTTCTTTAAAAAATTAAACATATTCTTTTATTTTATTAAGACCTTTTTGAATGTTCTGTCGGATAGCTTCTCTCGTTACTCCGTACTCTTTACCAATTTGTAATAGAGTTTTTTCTTCAAAATAATATTTGTATATTTGATTTCTCTGTTTGTCAGAGAGTATCTCTGAACTTAAAAGTTTGCGAATAATCATTTTAAGATTTTTAGATTGTTCTTTTGCAGATACTATGTCCACAGGATCGCAAGCAGACGTATCTGGAATAGTATTAGCATAAGTCTTCATATCATCATTAGACACAGTATCTATAGAAAGCTTAATTTTTCTTTTCTTATACTTATTACTAATATATGTTTTGATAGCCCAAAGACCACACTGATTACGATAGGAATATCTTGTCTTAGACTTACCATTAAATCCTGTACGATTTTTATCCCATTTCCAATCAGCGGTCATTAATGCAGAAGCTATGTCCGATATAGCATCCTCATTGCTTAATAATTCTTTTTGTAGACCACTATAAAAATTAGGAGCAAATTTAGATATAACCTTTTTAGCTAAAAGCAAGTACGTATCTAGCTGTTCAAATTGTCTGATTTCCATTATCAAAAGTCCTTTTCTAAAAATTAATTATTACTTCTTTTTCTTCTTCTTTTTCTTCTGCGCGTCTTTTAAAGCATCTGGTGTTGGCCTATCTGGATCACCAGGTTTAGCTGGCTTATAGTTCTTACCTTCACGAAGCTTTTTCTTCCTGATATTCTCCCATAGACTTGCAGGAGCCATACCTTCATTATCGTCTTCAGCAGGACTAAACTTTACAAAATCATGAATAGTTCTCATGTAGTCCTCTGTTATAGCAATTTTACCCTGTAACCAGCTCTCTGTCAAGTTCTCTTTTATTTTTGGATCTTCAAGAGATGCTAGAATTTGTTCAGCATTTTTCATGATGGATGTTAATGCTCCGACATTCATCTCAAGAAAATCTTTTTTATATTCTGTAAGATTTTTTTCTGCTTTAAGCACTTCTTCAACGCCGGATAATAATTTTTTATAACTCATGACCTACTCCTATATAATATTTTTTTAGTTCTGGATAAATTGTTTTAATGATTTTTTTAGCTGCTTCATTGTCAGAAGGATAATGTACTCCTTGTAATTCTCTAGCTTTACCGCAAAGATTAACTATCATATCAAATTCTGTTTTGTGATCCGGATATTTATCAGATAATATTTCTGCAATCAAAGCTGCATACATTGTGTGACCACTAGGATACGCTGGAGTCTTGTGCGTTTTTGTAACTATCCTATTTATAGTAATACTATAATGTTCTGATAATTGATAAGGTCTTGGTCTATTATAGTAAAATTTTAAATGATCTATAATAGCAATACCACAAGTATAGTACATTGCAACAAAAAACTCTTTGGGAAAAACAAGATTATACTTACTGATTATATCTTCAAATAAATATAGGGGATCATCATCAACAGTATAGATTAAATCTAATTGTTCTTTATTTCTATTAGTAGTAATCTGTTGCAGATATAGTAATTCACTTCTGGTCGTTTGACTTGAATTTTTAGGGGGACTGTCTACAATATTAAATATATCTATGCCACCCACTTCTGGAAATTCCATGGAAGCATAAGGAGAATCTTTATATTCAAAGTCAGGTACGTATTTAATATTATCTAAATTTATTTGTACATCTATTTTATTTATTAATCTTAATCTATTCATAGTTTTTTACCAAGCTTTACATGACCAGTATCTGGCCTTCCATTTAGGTCCGGGATTACTACAGTTGTGTCTAGCACGAAAACTTTTGCGTCTTGCTGGGTCAGACTTTTTAATTTTCATATTAGGATCGCCAAAATTTACTTTGACGACATTTCCTTTTTCGTTTTTTACATAAACGCTTGTTTTTTTCGGTCCATCAGGTGTACGAAAAGGTTTATTTAAAGTAACTTTACGACCTTGATATTCTGATCCTAATACTCTACCATCTTCATCATATACTTCTGATGCCTCTATTTCCCAAGTGAATTCATTCCATTCCTCATCCCACTGGCAGTTAGAACCTAGTAAACGTGCTTGTACTTTTTGTATTAATGACATTATATGCTCCTGAAATTATAGACGACATTAGGACATACACCCTATCAATTGATGACAACAATTTTTCCAACTTAGATTTTTAGCAGTATCTATTCCGGGTTGATTAGTCACAATTTTGTTGGCAAAACAATGTTTCATGTGCTGAATGGTTTGATCTATTTGGTCTGAACCAATTTTACCCCAGTTTGATTGCCCAAAAAAGAACTTATTATCAATTGCTAATTCTGTATCTGGCATATCGACAAGAAAGCTGTTATCTTCTGTACAATATTGTGTATGTGCAGCATAATTAGATACAATTACTGGTTTACCCATAGACATACTTTCTAGCAATTCCATATTCCAACCTTCTCCACGAGAGATATAGATACCGCAATGAGAGTAGCCTATTAATTCAGCAATCGCTTGATGGTTAGGCAATCTGGGGAAAACTTTTATTTTATCTCTAAGCGGAGATTGATCTACTATGTTTAGCCAGAATTTTTCTTCTTCTGGTGTTAAGAAAGGATTACTTGTTGCCATCCATAATTCTACATTATCTGATTGATTAAAAGCCTGATTAAAACAATGTAAAATTGTATCATGAGCTTTTCTTTTTTCCCACTTACCAATGGTAAGAAATACATATTTGTCATCTGTAGACTGTATGCTTGTAGGAGTAAATATATTATCATCAACACCCATAGGAACTATGTGAATAGGTTTATCTATACCGGCATTTTTAATAACCTTTTTAGCCCAGGAGCATGACACAATAATTTCATCTACAAAATTTAAATGAAATTTTTCTTTCTCATTAAAGGTATCGACTTCAAAAAAGGGAAGCGTAAAATATTTACCATTGCCGGGTCTAGTTAGTAGATCAAATTGATGCCATATTTTTAGAGCAGGACTGTCCGTGGGTATTAAGTTAACATTTTCTATAGATTGATTAATTTTTTCCGCTTGTTGAATAGATTCTGGGTTTGCTGGACCGATAGGAGATAATCCTACACTATGATTGTCTGATAATGTATTTAAAATATTTAATCCAACATAACCATAGCCAGTAAAACCAAGAGGTGTCATTAAATGTATGTTCATGAATAAACCTTATTGTGAGTATTATTTACTTGTATGAATGTAGTATTTTTGCCCATTTCTTTTAAATTCTTGGCTCCAATGTATGTGCAACAACTTCTGACTCCACCCAAAATATCTTGTATTGTATCTTCTGTTTTACCCTTATATGGTATTGTTACGCACTTACCTTCGCTGGTGCGATAATTAGCAACCCCTCCACTGTGTTTGTCCATAGCTTGTTTACTACTCATTCCATAAAACTGTAAAGATTCTTTTTCTCTGTTCATATTATATTGCCAGTTTCCTTCGCAACAATCTGTTCCTGCCAGCATACCGCCCAACATAACAAAATCAGCATTAGCACAAAAAGCCTTGCAAACATCTGCTGGAGTAGTACATCCACCATCACTACACACATGGCCTCCTACGCTATGAGCAGCATCGGCACATTCTATGACAGCAGAAAGTTGGGGATATCCAATACCTGTTTTTAATCTGGTGGTACAGACGCTACCTGACCCTATTCCTATCTTGACTATATCTACTCCTCCATGAAATATTAATTCCTCTGTCATTTCTGGAGTGACGACATTACCTGCCATAATAATAATATCTGGATACCAATCTCTAATTGTCTTGATTGTTGAAACAAATTTTTCATTATATCCATTAGCTACATCAATGCATAAATTAGGTTTCTTTTGCAGTTTATCGTATACGCATCCTAATTTTTCTATATCATGTTCAGATATTCCTGTAGAATAAAAAGCATATTGTCTAGGGAATCTAAAGTGTTTTAATAATTCCTCGGCTTTATAATGTTTATGTAGGCACGTTATGCAGTCGAACCCTGACAGTACTTCGTTCATGGATATGGAGCCTGTCGTATCCATGTTAGCTGCCATAATAGGAGTACAATTTAATTCCCTATTGGAATGTGGAAATTTAAAAATTCTACTTAGTGTAACTTGTGACCTGCTAGATATGTTTGATCTCTTAGGTCTTATAAGAACGTCACTAAAATCCAATTTTCTATCTTGGAGAATCTTCATGATTTGTTATTTTGCCCTTAGGAAAACTATAATGAGGACCATAATATACTACTATCTCTTCGTCTGTCTTTATCGTCTTGATTGCAATAATTGTTCCATATAATTCTTTATAATTTATTTCAAATCGAGCATTAGCGTATTCAGCGTCTTGATGATTATACATGTTAGCATAACCACTACTTAAATAAATCACATGTCCATGTTTTTTACAGTCTTCACATGGACAAGCATCATTGATAAAACTATAATGAATCACAGTAGGATCGCCTTGATAGTTAGTTCTAAATATAGTAGGTGTCAGTGGAAATGTTTCAATAATTTCATGTAACTCAATCGGTTTTGCTGCAAACCCTCCTCTACCATGTATATCGGAAAATTTAATATACACTTTTGTATTATCAAATTTTGTGTTCGGTATTTCTACTTTTGTCTGACTAGTATTTGTCATTGTGTCCTCATATATTAAAAAAGTACCATCTATTATAAGTATTTATTCCTTCTGAACTATTAATGTGTTCTAAATAACCATAGACATCATTCCAATCTGAGTATATCATTTGGTGTGGTACAGTTCCGAACAACCAATCTGGAGTATGTTCTTTGCCTTGTTCCATGTGTATTATTATAGGTTTCTTTTGTCTGTTTGCCCAAAAAATTTCTTCATAAGTTCCACAAGGATGAATACCCAAGTCTAAGTTAACTATTAAAAAATCACTGATATCTACAAGTCTTAAATCTACTGATCTAATCACTTTCATCATAGAGCTTAATTCTTCGTATCTTTTTTTCTTTTTAAGTTTTGTTTTAACTAAATGAGTGTCTTGATCTTCAAGCCCAATTTCTGTAGGTTTAGTAATAGGGTTAAATACTATAATACCTAGAGATTCTAAGAATGGAGTTATCTCTTGTCTCCATCCCTTGCCTCTATCTATAACGCGATCCATTGCTCCAGCAAGATAGCATCTTTGATTCTTAATACGATTCATTAATCATACATTCCTGGAAAAAAGAAATCTATTAAATTACGAGAAGGTTTATATCCAGGTACAGAATTATCACAAAATATACCTTGTATCAATCCCATAACGGCACAAAAAACAAAAAATACATATAACATTATTATATCCTATCTATTATAAATAAAGGTATTAATACCTTTCCAAGAATCCTCAATTAGTTTCTGAATAATTCTCCAATCTCCACCAGCAGAACCGACACCAAATTTTGGTGCATGAATTTCTACTTTATTAATTTCACTATCAGAGATCAACAGTTCCTTGAAGTGATATTTTACACTACTCATACAAAAACACAAGGCGGCATAATTTAATGCTCTTGATTTTCTATTTGTATCTATTCTATCTTGACAAATCATGTTTGCAAAAAAAATTCTATGTCCGTATTCTTTATTAGTATCTACTGGAACAAATTGGGTTTTACCCAAAGCAGATACTTGTGAATACATATGAAAGTTTCCCTCAACTATTGGATATCTATCATTAATTTCTTTAGCAAAAACACCTGAAAATATATCGTTGTTATTACAGCAATGAGGTACTATTACTGTGGACCCTAATTGTTTTGAATTAATTCTTTCTTGAATTGCATCAAAAATATTCTGATTAGACATAACCAGATTGTTGTTATTGTTTTTCCTTTTGATTTTCATCTGACTATTTTTTTCCATTTGCCTAGAGGACATTCCTGATCTGCCCATGCTAATTTATTCATGAACATTTTTTTAGTATTCAGGTTACAGCCACACATCATGCATGTGCTGTCCTCTCTATTATACATATCGCATCCGTCAGTGCAAATCTTAAATCTAAAATTTATTTCTTCTTGTGTGCTTTTTGGAAAACCCAACCAAACATGAAACCATAAAGATTTAAGAAATGTTTTTATCCTTTGTAGACTCATCTTTAAATTCCTTAACTAAAAGTATATTACCGTCTCTATCTCTATAAAAAAGCTCTGCTACTTCTATTATTTCATCAGAGGCAAACCATTTACACATGCCATTTTCTATAGATATAGACATATGACGAGTCTTACCCTGTTTGAATGGTCTATAATCTGATGATAATACATATCTTTTATCTTTCCAGATAAATATATCTCCAGGATTTATTTCCTCAATATACTTCATCTTCCCATTGCTCCCACATCTCTTCTTCTTTTAATTCTCTTTTTTTGTGTTTAAAGGCTTTCTGTATTTTATTACTATCATTCTTGTCTACAGAATAATCTTTATCTTTTCCATTTTTCTTAGAGCGTAGCGTGGTTCTTCTGTATTCTTTTCTGTCTTGTTCCATTTCACGACCTCTGTTTGTGTAACTAACTATATGATATTACATGGTGCCTCAAGTGTCAAGACTATTGTTTAAAATTTTTCTAACTTGACTTGCCATGTACTTGCTATATATAATTATGCAGGGGTTGGATTTAATACTTAGGATGTATAATACCATTAGCCTCATAATTTTCTTGATCTTTATACCTTGGGTCTTTTAACGGCAAAGCATTTTCAGCAAATTCATGTATAATTTCTTCTTTAGTAAAACCCCTTTTCCTTAATGATAATAGTAATGCTGCACAACCAGAAGCAAAAGGTGTTGCCATACTTGTACCTGATGTCCTTGAATAAGTATTATTAGGAGTACAGCTTATAATATCTTCTCCGGGAGCCAGAAAATCTAACTGTATTCCACAACAACTGAAATTAGATATATTTAAATTTTTATCAATCGCCCCTATCGCAATAGTTTTATTGGAGTTAGCAGGATATTGTATGTCAACAGAATTACCATCATTACCAGCAGCAACAAAAATTAAACAACCTTTTTGCACAGCGTAGTTCATTGCTTGTTCAATAATGTTTGACATTTGAGAAGTACCCAATGACATAGAGATTATATCTGCATTATTTTTAGCAGCATATCTTATAGCTTTAGCTATATACAGAGTACTACCTGCTCCATTATCACCTAAGCATTTTACAGGCATTATCTTAGCTTTAGGAGCTATTCCAACCATACCTTTATTATTATTTGATGCAGCTATTGTACCAGCAACATGAGTTCCATGACCATTGACATCTTGAGGTGTTTGATTATTTTCTACAAAATTATATCCAGCTATTAAATTTTCTTTTAAATCTTCGTGTTCTAAATCACAACCAGTATCCAAGACTGCTACTGTAACACCTTCTCCTTGAGAATGTTTCCAAGCTTTATCAATATCAAAAAGCCTAATATTCCAAGGGTAAAATTGCCCTGCATTAGGATCTAATCCATATACAGGCTTCATTACGTGAGGTAATAATTTACATTCTCTTCTTCTCATTTTACATCTCCTTCGAGTATTTCTTTAATTAATGCTTTTGTTTTTTGTATCCATTCCACATAGTCGCTTACTCTAGTACTACACCCAACATCGCCATAGTCAGAGTCGCTTTTACCATCGGTAGCATAAACATATGAATGTATACCTGCCAGTTTTTTATCAATAAATAATCCACCACCACTATCTCCCGGACATATCAGAAATTCTAATTCTGTTTTTTTTGATGTATGAACTGAATGTTTTAATATATTTTTATCTACGCCATCAACAATATTAGAACCAGCTCGTCTAGTATTATCGTACTTACTTATCCATCCACTATTAAAATTTCCATGATGTCCCCAGCCAGATAAACCACAAACCTTATCTGTTTCGTTTTTATCAGTATACAATTTTGGATAATAATCTAACTTTATCGGCCTTGCTAATCTTGCGACAGCTATATCATTATAGCCCATATTAGAATCATCATACTTACCATGTACAGCAACTATAGAACAAGGATAGGCTTTATTTTTATACAGGACATGTTGTGTGATCGTATTATGAACAATATGTGCAGCAGTTAGTATATGATATTCATCTATTATAACACAGGATGCTCTGAACTGACTATTCATTGAGTCTCCCATTACTCCTACAATGGGTAACACACACTCGTATTTTTTACCATATTCTACATATTTAGCGTCAGAAACTGTAGGGTCGATAGTGCCACAATAAGCCTGAACGGGCATGAGCAACAGAAGTGCTAAAATAAGGTATTTCATCAAATACCCCTTTCATTTGAAGGGTTTTCTTTTTACTTTATTATAATACACCTTAGAATCTTCTATTACATTTACGTTCCAGCTTTTATAATTCATAAAGTGTCCAAACATAAAATGACAGTATTTATCACATAGAGTAATTAAATTATCTGGATCTAATTCTTTTGAGGGGTCTAGGTGAACAGGCACAATATGATGCACTTCCGGCTTTTTTTTAGACCCACATGCTTGACAGTATGGTTGTTTTTCTATATGTTCATTGCGTAATTTAGACCATCCCGGCAATCTAACTGCATATCTAACTTTTTTACTAAAGGGCCACATGATTATCTTTCTAAAATAAAACGCTCCGGAGCCTGAGTACCACTCTTAGGAATTTCCAAAAGAGTACGGGCCATTGCCCACGGAACGTCTTTCAGGATTGTTAATATCATTCTAAAATACTAGCTGCAATTAAACAGCCTTTGGACACAGAATGTAAGGGGTCTTTAGCATGCTTGACTACTTTGATATCTAATGGAAAATCCGATTCTAATAATTTTTCATATAGTTTTTCTACATAACCATCGGCTTTAGAAGTGCCACCAGCAACAACAATTTTAATATCATCTTTAAATTTAGGTAAAGATTTATGTCCGGACAATGCTGAAGATAATTGTTTAGCTGTATATTCTATCAATCTCTCATAATAGGATGATACAGCACTGAGAACAGGACTATCATTAGGTTCGCCAACCTTAAACTCCCCACCCTCTTTTTCTACTTGCACAACACTATCGGGTTCTCCAGTAGCTACAGCACTCATACGATCTACCCAATCACCTGACTTCGTAGTACTAAAGACTACTGTTGGTTCACCGTTTAGCATAACACAAACATTAGTCATACCAGCACCACAACTAATACCGATACCAGTATAATCACTATCTTCTAATTCAGAATAACATAATGCTTCAGCTTCATTGACTGATCGAGCATCGTATCCTACTTCTGATAAAATAGTTTTGACTACATCTTCATGGTAGCCAACATCAAAGTCATCATCTTCTTGATCTACAGGTTGAGCAGGTACACAGAATACTAATTTTTCTCCTGACTTCTTAGCTTTCCCTACTACTTCTTTCAATATATATGCTAATATTCTTTTTGCATTTTTTTCTTTGACGGATACTACTCCACGATACATAGGACGACGAGCAGTTTCATTTCTTTCTACTGCTTTTTCTATTGCATCTTTTCCGAGTATTATGAATGATCCATCTGTATCTTTAATAAATATTTTACCTTTCAAGCCTTTCTCTACCATCTTTGCTGCGATAGGAGTGGTTGGCTTAATTACATAAAAAGCATCTCTAAAATCTTTAAATATAATATTATCACCTTCATAGGAGGAGGCTATAATAAAACTTGTACCTACATCTAATCCAATCATATTATTTACCTTTCATACTTTTTAGTTTATTTACTGAACTTGATATGTCACTTTTAACTTTTTTAGAGTCTGCTATTTTATCAAATTTTTTCTCTAGTCCATCAGTGTCAACTTTAAGGACTACTTTTGTATCATCAATTTCTATTGAGTTGTTTTTAGGTTTTGGTTTACCCTGATTTTTTAAAAAACTTGTGGGGGCAGCAAAATCTGTTTGACTACTTCTTGGTATAAATATATAACCAAGTCCTGCTCCCAAAGCAAAAACTAAGATATAAGTACATATCAATACAGAACACAGGATAATAGTTAAGGCATCCATGATTACTTTCTGAATTTGTCCATATTAGAATACCCCACGACAGACTTTATTCTTTTACCTTTGCTGAAGAATATAGAATAAGGTACTTTACTTACACCATATTTACCAGCAAGCTGTCTGTCTTTATCTATATCAATAATACATATAGTTGTATCTTTAAATAGATCAGAGTATTTGGTTAAGTCTTTTTTAAGATTTTTACATGGCCCACACCAACTGGCAGTAAAAATTAGTATCAAATCTTGATTTAATGCTTTTGATACTGCTACAGCATCATTATAATTAGAATTAAAAATTGGTGGATTAGCATAGCAATTTATGCTTAATATACAGCATAATGCTGTCAATAATAGTGTTTTCATAATAAACTCCTTTTTATTATATACACTTTTTAGTTTACTTTACCGAGTATCCTACCTCTCTGTGTTCGTACTACATATCCCATGCGAACCATATAGGGTTCGATGCTATTCTCTATCGTTTCCATCGCTATGCCGGTCATACCAGACAGGCTTTTTAAACCTAGGGGGTTACACCTGTTGTTTTTTAACACGTTGATATATTTGATATCGTTGCAATCAAAACCGTGGTCATCAATCCCTTGACTATTGAAGATAGTATTTACATCTTTTTCTTCTGGATAGCTATTTAGATAGTTTTTATACCATTGCAATCTAGCATTTAAAATCCTGGGAGTGCCTTTACTACGTTTAGCAATTTCAAACATTTCTTCATCATTTAAATTTAATCCCAGCCTATCTGCATTCGACCCGACTAGTTTGGCTAGGACATCAGGACTATAAAAAGAAAGATGTTCTTTAATTGTAAAGCGATCATAGAACGGCTGACTTAAACTACCACCACTAGTTGTAGCACCAACCATTGTGAACACAGGAAGATCAATAGAATTTGGTTTGTTCTCTATCAGCATATTAATTTTATAATCTTCCATTACAGGATACAGAAACTCTTCTACTAGTTTGGGAAGCCTGTGAATCTCATCAATAAATAGAACCGAATTTGCTTCTATACCCATCAAGTAAGGCATAAGATTTTTGACACTTCTAACATTAGCTGCATTGACCGTGTAGAGATTAACACCCATCTCATTAGCTATGGCGCTCGATATAGTGGTCTTACCTAAGCCCGGAGGCCCGTCTATTAAAACATGAGGCAATACTTGACCTGAATTTTTACAACCGCTTGTCATGATCCTCAGACGCTTCACAACATCATCCTGACCTATGATCTCATCAAATGATGTTGGTCTCATACTATTGTGCATAAATTGCTCCAAAATTTTTCAAGGCATACTTAACTAATTCAGAACAGTCATCCGAATTAATTTTATCAAAAGATTGTCTAATCATATCTTCTGCTTCCGCAGTTTCATATCCTAGACTACACATAGTTTTAACACACTGCTTGATAGTGTCAATAGACAAAGTATTCTTAGTGACTTGAGGTTTGTCTTGACTATAAATTATATCTATATTAGATATGGTTTCTGGTTTAATAACTTCTAAACATTCGCAAATAATTTGAAAGTCTTTTGCTTGTGTTTCTCTTAAAAACAACCAGTGAGAACAACCACAATTTTCACAGATATATTTAAAACTAATATCATATTCAGTCGGTTTCTGACTCTTCATCTTCTTCCATCTCTTCTTCTGTTTTTACCCAAAATATAAAATCATTCTTTTCATTATCAAAGGCAGTATGTAGTACTCCCTTTTTAACCAAACCTTGAACTATATTGGAGATCATTCTCCTATTCAGTTGCATCAAGAAAGTATCATAATCATCGTCTGTGAGATATAATGAATTATCATCTATGAAGGTAAAAGAAGTAAAAATTATTTCACATTCATCAAACGGCAACAGAGTATCCATCTCAGAGTCATAGTCATTTTCTATATTATCAATTTTTTCTAAAAAAGTTACATCATCCATCTCTGCTGTTTCATCATCAAAATTATAGTAGACAAGTTTTCTACTAAAATTTATTAGCTTTTTAGTGTTGCTGACTTGAAGCCAATTTTCTTCTGGTGTCATCTTAACGCCTTTAATTAAGTATGTCGAACATACCTCTATAATGATTTGGTTGTTTTAAAACGTGTGCAGCATTTGCAGATAAATGATTTTTGTACGCTTGTTCCATCTTGTCGTTAATAAAGTATTTGGTTTTCCACAGACCTTCTGAGTAATGATTGCTCCCAAGGTACATAAAGTATTGATCCTTTGATGTACCATTGGAAGTCGAATCACTCACAGGAAACTTTTTGGATTTGTCTTCAAATGATGTATTGTATTTAACAACCCAAGTATTATCATTTGTTTTATAAATATCTTTTATTGTATCTGATAGCCACTCTTCCCAAGCCTCCCAATTAATTTTAAAACTGTTAGGATAGCCATGTTCATTATATTCTTCAGGATAGTTCTTGTGTTCATCGTCGTCATAATCATTATGTTCGGGGTCTTTACTATTATAATCATACATGACTTTTTTCCCTAAAGGACTGCGGGATACATATAGGTAATTATATTATACCCCGCAATCCTACTAAGACAAGTTATTAAAATTCATCATCATCATCTTCTTCAAACTGATCCCAGTAGTCTTCATCATACTCATCATAAATTGTTGAGGCTTCATCCTCATCAACATAGGAGTCTGCTTCAAATTCAGCCTTATATAGAGGCTTTGGTAGTTCTCCCTGATAAAGACCAACTACTTCATATTTACAGGTGCGAAGTTTTTCACAGTTGCAGTCACTAGGAACGCTGACAACATCTTCGGGATTGATTTTAACAATCACAATGTTATCACCAGCATCCACGCTGCCATAATTCGCAACATAATTCAATGCCCCGGCATGAAGCCCAGAAGAACATCCAGCTTCACGATTGTCGTCCACCTTTGCCCTACGCATTTCGCAGACTTGACCAACACTGTTATTAAATGTTCCTCTCCACTTATCTTTAAAGTCTTTACTAACTGCCTTGTATGCAAGGAAGCATCCATCTTCAGTGATAGGAAGGTTCTCATGCTCC
>Ga0307488_10001848_pt1 | contig 17847 bp, 14 predicted proteins | sample SB02metaG_FD_202248 | JGI IMG/M metagenome (GOLD analysis project Ga0307488, IMG submission 202248) | Sea-ice brine microbial communities from Beaufort Sea near Barrow, Alaska, United States - SB 0.2 | ecosystem: Environmental > Aquatic > Marine > Coastal | place: USA: Alaska | collected... | reverse complement strand
TTAGTCACATTCAAACTCAAATAATGCGTTGCCATATATTTTTTTCTGTACACACCTTCTACAGTAGCTACATCTCTTACATCATTCAATAACATCCAGATATTGGTATATTTTATTTTCCAAAAATTGGTACTTATCTTAAAATACGGAACAAGAACTGAATTATCCGACAAGAATAAAGAGCGATACCCATCACCGATAAAATTCTTCCCATGACCTAATTGCAGATTGAAAAATTTACTTGCTCTATAAGATAAATACGCCTCTGCAACAGGATAATCATAGGCATCTGTTTTAAAGTCTTTGGCAATTCCACGTCCTGGAATTATTGCAGGATTTCCTCCTGCATCATTATTGGCTGCTAAAGATTCTGCATATTGATTCACGTAATTGGCAAACCTTCCTTGACTTTCATAAAATGATGTTGAGAAACTTAATTTCTTCCCTAGTCCTCCTTGAAATTGAATTCCACGTGTATTATTATACGTGTAATCTATATCTGAATTGTCTTTTCCTACTTGTAAATCAACTATCGGATCCAATGTGAACCAATAATCTTCTCCTTGAACTTGCACCATGTGTTCGTTCAATAATTTTTTTCCAAACCAAGTAGATTTTGATTTCATCAATGCGTTTTTCTGAGCATCGAGATCTACATATTTCTCAATATCGGTATATGTGTATGGCTTGACTGCTGTATGAGAGTTGGACCCTCTGTTAAAATAACGCTCTATATTGCTATAGGCTTGATGTGTATAGGGAAGGTTTAATTCACTATGATGTTCCAATAATTGTAAAGAATCTGATTTAATCAATCCCAGATTTTCTTCTTTTATAGATTCGTCAACAATCAATTCTTCAATTTTAGGTTCACTCTCTAGAGACGAATTTAATGGAATTGTAATTGGTAATACGAATTGCATTTCAATATCATGATTATTATATTTGGCAGGAATAACTTTAGGCAATTCATTAAATACACGAATCACTTCAGTTTTCATTTCTTTATATGGAGAATTAACTTGTAGCACATTGAATTTTCCTTCTCTATCAATATAAAAAACAACGTTTACATTTCCTTTAAAATCATCTTTTATAAGTTCGTCAGGAAGATTGATTGCTGAAATTACAGCATCTGTAACTTTGGTTTTAAAACAATTTTTTAAATACTCATTATCTACGGATTCGCATCCTTCAAAAACTGGATATTTTTCTAATTGCGCAACGGTATTCACCGATACTAAAATAAATAATGCAGTAAAAAACAGGTTCTTCATAAATATTCTAATCTTTATTGTAACTAAATTTTTGACACTTTGTTATCTGACAGTTGATATTTTTCTAAACTCTCTTTACAGATTGCCTGTCCTTTATCATCAAATTCTAATCGATGTCCATACTCACTCACCCAACCTATTTGTTGAGAAGGGTTTCCTACAACCAATGCATACGATAAAACTGTTTTTGTGACTACTGCTCCTGCTCCAATAAACGAATATTCGCCAATATCATTTCCACATATAATAGTTGCATTGGCTCCAATACTTGCTCCTTTCTTTACTCTTGTAGTCTGATATTCCTCACGTCTTTTAATTGCACTTCTAGGATTGATCACATTGGTAAAAACCATTGATGGCCCTAAAAAAACATCATCCTCACATACAACTCCTGTATATATAGAAACATTGTTCTGTACTTTTACATTTTCTCCCAATACTACTTGAGGAGATACCACAACATTCTGACCTATATTACAGTTTTTACCGATTTGGCAATTTGGCATGATGTGACTGAAATGCCAAATTTTAGTTCCATTTCCTATTGAGGATCCCTCATCAATAACGGCTGTTTCATGTGCGAAAAATTCATTCATGCTAGTATCCTTTTATATTTTCACCATCTACAATCGATTTTGCCGATGATGTCCCTATTCTCGTTACTCCTAGTTCTATCATTTCAATAGCGTCTTGATGATTTTTAACCCCTCCAGCAGCTTTGGACTGCAATGGTTTAGCATTTTCAACAATTAATCTCATCGCCTCAACAGTCGCGCCATTTGGCTTTCTGCCTTCGGTTTTATAAAACCCTGTAGATGATTTAACAAATACATACTTCGCCTTTTCTTCTCCAAAACTTTCCAAAACAACATCTCTAATAATTTTAGTCAGTCCAATGATTTCTTCATCGTTCAGAGCGGCAATTTCAATAATCCACTTAATAGTTTTATTATTTTCTAATGCTAATTTCGTCCCTTTATAAATTTCTGATTTTACAAGATTGATCTGACCATTTAAAAACGCATTGTAATTCAGAACAAAATCTAGTTCGTCAACATTTTTATTAATTGCTTGAGAAGCCTCATTGAGTTTATCTTCAATTGAATTCGTTCCTTCATAAAAACCTATCACTGTTCCGACTAGGACTTGAGAATTGGCATCTTGAATCAATTTATAAGCAAGAGAAACAAATTCTGGACGTATCATGACCAACTTAAAATTATTCTCAATTCCTTCTTCAATTAAGGAGATCACATTTTGTTTGGTTTGGTCAAAAGAAATTGATGCTTGTTCAGCAGTTTTAAGGTAAGTAGAATCTAAATATTGTGCAAGGTTCATAAATGTATTCTATACCACGAAAATACAAATTAAAAATAAAAAATCCCGCTTAAAGCGGGATTTTGATATTTCTAGTTTTAACTAATTCCCTTCTATTGTACGTCGAAAGTAATTGGCAACATATATGTTACGTTTACAGCACGACCTCTTTGTTTTCCTGGTTCCATTTTTGGTAGTAAGTTTACAACTCTTCTTGCTTCTTTTTCAAGTTTCTTATGAGGTGCCCTTGCTCCAATGATTTCAATCCCACCAGTTTTAGTGATTTTAAATTGAATATAAATTTTTTGTTTACCAGACAATCCTAAATCACCTGCTAAATCACCATTAAATTTACGCTGCACATGTTTCTGCATAGACTTATTTAAACATGCTTTTTTCTGAGCTTTAGTCCCTTTACATCCTGGATAAACTGGCACATCTTCAATAATTGCAAATGGTACATCTTCATTAAAATCTTCCTCTTCTTCAACCTCAACAATCTCTTCAACTTCTATTTTCTCATTCTCATCTGTTTCAGTAGACTCAATTATAGTCTCCTCTACTTCTTTTTCATCTTCAACTATTTCAATTTTTTCTGGTGTTGGAGGTGGTGGAGCAGGAGGAGTAATTATTTGCTCAATTACTACTTCAGGAATTTCATCTTCATCATCATGATCAGATGTAACTAACGCAAGTCCATCAACACTTTTATCATACGTCTTATGTTCAATACCTAAATACACAGTTAATAAGGTTAATACTAAACCTAATAACAGGAACATTCTAGTATAACTTTCTAAATTTGCTTTTGCACTTTTTTTTACTTCCATATTTAAAAAAAATTTTTAATAGATTGCTAATTTAATAATTTTAACACAACTCTTGCAAGATAAGTTTGTTAAATTGTATTGTATAATCGTAATAATCTGTTAAATAAAACCATTGCGATGAGAATTCCAAAACTATTTGCCATAATATCGTAATAGTCAGCAGTTCTATATGTTGTTAAACTTGATTGTAATACTTCAATAATTATACCAAAAATTATTACCAAAAAAGCAACTACAATTCTATATTTAAAAATTGAATGTGATTTTTCAACTGCAAAAAACCAACTTAATGCTAAAAAAAAGTAAGCAAGACTGTGAAAAACTTTATCAAAATTATCAATTGGCATATTAATTTCAGAAAACGAATCCAAACTTAAATAAGCAATAAATGCCGTCAAGCCTGTAGCTATTAAATAAGCGTTAGCCTGTAATAAGTTTTTTATACGCATCTGCATCCATCAAATTATCTAATTCTGCTCCATCTGAAACGGCTACCTTAATCATCCACCCTTTTCCATAAGGGTCTGAATTCACTAGTTCTGGCTCATCTTCCAACACTTCATTAAATTCAACAACTTCTCCTGCCATTGGCATAAATAAGTCTGATACCGTCTTAACAGCTTCAACTGTTCCAAAAACGGCATCCTTATCTACTGTTTCATCTATTGTGTCTACATCAACGTAAACTATATCTCCAAGTTCTCCTTGAGCAAAATCTGTAATTCCTATAGTTGCAATTTTTCCTTCTATACGAATCCATTCATGATCTTTCGTATATTTCAATTCCGATGGTAAATCCATATTAGTTAATTTTATCTGGTTATTAATTTCCTAAATTATAAATAATCATCAAGCCTGTACTGAAAGAACTTCTAGGGAATGAAGTCGACACAGCATATCTTGAAGAATTCTGATCGTAATAAAACGAGGCTGTTAAATTACGACTTAATGTGTAATCTGCCTTGAACGTTAAAGAAAATAATCGCTGTCCTCCTGTCACTTGATCATTATCCTCATCTACATCACGAATGATAGTTTTATCATCTCTTAACTTCACATCTGCTCGTAAATTTAAATCCCCTTTAATTGTTTGGTTTTTCCCATCAAATTTATAGCGTACTTTTAAATCTTTAATTCGATATCCTACTCCTACAATATATTCTTTTCCTCTTATTTCCGTTAAAGTATTGTTATTGAAGTTTAAATTTAGGGCTCTATCTTTTCTGAGTTCTGCTTTTAAAGAAAGGGAATTTTTCATCTTCAAATCTATTTTCATTAATGGAGAAAATTCTTCAATCACATTGACATTAGACAATAATTTTTCATTATAAAAATTTCCAGATAAGTCGGTATCAATAAATTTGGTTGATTCACTGAACAACAAGTTATTGCTAAAATTATTGATAGAATATGAAGAACGATACCCATGAGAAAGGGTGAAACTTTGAAATGTTTTCTTAAACCATTTATTATTCATCAACCCTTTATATGTCATTGACCAGTTAGGAAATGGGATGTCTCTAAATGCATTGGTGTTTACAGATGAGGCACTGTTTCCTGAGTAAGCAGCGACAAAAGCTGGCAGCATTACTTGTTGGCTATTTGGCCCAAAACCGACTACAGTTCCGTCAGGATTGGTATTGGTTATATCGACTCCATTTTGCGCTGCTATTCTTTTAGAAACCTCTACACGATTGGCTTTAAACTCTTGGAATGTAGCATCTGCATCACTTCCAAACGCTGTTTTAATCATATTGAAACTCATGCTGAAATTTCCATATTCAGAAGTTAGATTGTCTTGAAATCTCGTTTCATTCAAGGTTAAATCATTCACAACATCCAATTGTTGTGAAATACTCTTAGTATATATTTTATTGGCACTTACTTCAATGTCCAATCCTTTTATTGGTCTTAAATCTATAGCTGCATTGAATTTGTCAAAATGAGTTTTAGCATACGTTCTATTATAATACGCCTCGTCATCTGCTCCTCCTGGATCATTGATATTTCTAGATATTAGCCATCCATTTTCTAAGGCTGTTTGTTGTATGTCTATTTGACTTCCAAACACAAACCCTAAAGATGGTGCTAATCCTCCTGAATAATTATCTCTTCCCAGAAATCCAACTTTTGGCACATATCCAGGTAAAAATATTCCATTATTATCTTGATAAGATATTCTCGCTTTTTTAATTGACATTAATATTCCTAATGCAGTCTTAGCAAAGGAATTTTTTTCTTTCTTATTTTTAGCCTTAGGAGCATTTGTAGTAGGTTGATTTTTGTTTGAAGTAGATTTTTTCTTTTTGCTGAGTAACTTAGTCAACCCAATATTTTTATAAAATCTATTAAAGTCTAGATCTACTGAAACATTGTGTGTATTGGAATTTTGAATCGAATTTCCTACTTGTTCAATATATGATTGCGAAGAGGCTTGCCAGTCAAAATCTGCTGTATAAGCATAATCCGCTCTTATAAAATTCAAAAACGGCAACTTATCAATTGGTATTTTATACGTTCCATTAAGTGTCTGATGATAATGTTGAGGCCTTCCTAATGTAAAGAAATTGTCGAATAATGCGATATCTTCACTTCTATCAAAATCATCATATACATAAGAGTTCAATGCTCTAAAATTAAATTGAAGTGATTTTGTCAAATTATAACCAATATTGTAATCCCAATCAAACATGAAGTTACGCTGCTTTAAGGTAGGTAATTCAGGTAAAGATTCTACAAGACTTCTAGCATTTTGCTCATTATAACTTCTGATAATATTAGAATTTACAGAAATAGTTGATGGTAATAAATTGAAATTGAAGTCTTTAATGAATTTTAAGTATTTATTCTTCGTTAAAAAACCCCAATTCTTAAACGGCTCAATACTTAATGGCTTAAAACTGTGATTATAATTGGCAGATGCTCGCACATTTTGATCTAAATATTTTTTAATATTATAATTTTTATGCTGCGTTTCATTATAAGCATAGGACACTGAAAAATTCTCTACATCGTAGAAGCGTTGTTTCTTGTCTGGATTGGTATTAGACCTTTCTTTTCTCACGTTGATCAGACTGATACTTTTTCGCTTGGTATAATCACGAGATTTATCACTATTTGGATTGATATCTTTTGCCTCATCAAATAATACATCTTGAAACTGTGGATCATATTTTGGATCACGGACTTCCTCAGAAATACTATAATTTAATGGCAACTGAATTCCCCAAGTCTTAGGTAAAACTTTTCCCAAATTGATATTGGTAACAACATCATATAGTTTTGTTTCGTCTTGACTTCGTTCATTTACACGTTGTTCTATTCCTCCAAAACCTATTGTTTCAACTCTTCCGGTGACTGAAACATCCGCAAAGTCAGCAAAATTAGCGTCTGCACTTACAACTGCAGCCCATCCTCCATCATTATCAAATTCTGACACTCTCAGCTCATTGAACCATATTTCACCACTAGATCTATGGTCTGAATTATTTTTTACTCCAAGCATAATCACCCTGACATTGGATAAACTCGGATTTCCTTTTACTCTTATTTGATATCCTTCCAGCCCTTCAATAGGAGAAACAGCACCGAATGCAGGATAAATAATATTTGGAGCAATTCCCTCTTCGAATCGCAACAATTTAAGTTTCCCTAAATGTTTTAAGACAACATCCATATTATTCTTCCATATATCTTCTGGAGAAGTGGAACTAAAATCTGTTACTTTTAATGGATATTCTAATTGATAGTAATTGTCGTTTAAATCACTCCCTAATTTTATGATTCCTTGAAATTCATCATCAATCAACGGAACATTAGAAACCAACCCTTCAGCATGTATAAACATTTTTAAATGCTTGTACATTCTTAAATCTATACTTACATTTTTATAAACCGCTCTAGTTTCACCTGCAGGAATACTTTTTACCTTCATTGACAACGACTGCTCATTCTGAAACTGAATTCTTGTGCTTCCTTGTAATTGTTCTCTATCTATTCCTGGAGGAATAACATATGGTATTGGTGAACGAGATTCATTTTCTTCAATATTTACAACTCCTACTTGAAAGTCTTGTAATTGACTAGGAGTTAAGTCTGGTGGATTTGGATTATTAGTTTCATCAATTACCTTGACATATCGCCTCCAATCTCCTCTTACCAAATCTAATTCTCCAAATCGTAAAACGACTGGCATTTTAAATTTGGTCAGGAACATTCTCATAAAACGAATAGAGTTAAATCCACTCATATCGTTTATCACTTCGTCAGGTGTATTAATAGGAATCCTAAACTGCAACCATCTAGAGGTTTGTTGACTCCCATCATTTAAAGTGACTGTTGATATTTTTTGATCAACAATATTATTTTGACCTACGACTAAATCTGATGCATTTAAAGAAACTTTATATTGATAATAACTTTCAACACTGTTCATCGTTTGATCCTTATTAATATCTTCCACATCAGGATAGGTCGTTGAAGAAGTAGGATATGATTCTGGAGACAAAGATGCGGTTGGTGAATTTCCTTGTGTGTTATTATAATTTTTATATCGATTTAAAATGGAAGCATTAGCAGCATCCAACTCACCTCCTCTAAAATAACTATAATTATCTGAAGAAGGGTCAGTCCCAAACGTCCCGCCAAAAAATGTAGTTTCTTCAACATCGTTCAACCCATCCAATCCTATATCTTGATTTATACGTGAATTGTCATTAATGTCAAATGTATATAACAAGGATTGTCCTTTAGGTATTTTTCCCCATATAGTTGTGTCAGTATTCGTATCAGAGCCATCATCTGGCATCCCATTTTCATACATTTTCCGTCCGTCTTTCAATACGTCTTCAGAAATATTTCCTAAATTAAAGTATAAATCTCCAACTTGGTTTGAAGGGTCTTGTGGATTAGTTCCTACAGGTAATCCTTCTTCTTCGGTTATTGAATAATGTTCATATGGGTCCAACATCCAAAACTGGATGTACTCAATATTTGCTTGTTCAAAATTAGTTACTGTCAACGGCCTTGTAATTCCTGCCCATCTATCTTCAGGATCCGTGAATTTTCCATCAGCACCTACATTATTGATGTCATAATTAAAACTTCCTCTTTCTGAAGGGTAATATGCAAGGTCTAAAGAGCGGATAACAGATGATTGTGTAATATCTAAATCTTGTTCTGGAAATAATTCATCAAATTGAATTCTACGAACTTCTGACCTTGATAACTCTACATCATTAATATTACTAGGCTGTAATGAAGAACCTCCATAAAATAATTGGTCAACATTATACCATGCTATCTTTCCTCTTTTATATCCATAATCTAACGTCAATAAATCACCATTAGTAGAAATCGTTGTCTGCCCTTGAGGCACACTAGATAAATACCATTGTGTTGGTCTTTTTAATTCTAATGGAATCTGTGCTCCTTCAAAATCGTCAAGATATGAAGTTGCTTGACCTTCCAATTCTACACGCTTAGGTGATCCAGGAAGTAAGTATGCAAAATCTCCTCTTACAGAAAAATTAGACTCAACATCTGTGTCCATATTGGGTAATTTATTTACCCATCGAGTGAATTTAGGAACTTCAGTTCCGTAGTCTGCTCGTAACCCAAAAATTGTATTGTTGATAGGTTCAGAATTAAATAGTGTTTTCTGAGTCAATGGTCTTTCTCTTAAGTTCAAGATCGTTGCTCCAGCATTAAATTTATCTGAAAATTTATGCTCTAGATCAACTCCGACAAAACGTTTAGACTGTAAATTAAACACAGAATTATTTTCAACAGAAACTTCGATAGGAGCATTAGATGCTTGCAATGAAGGATTGATAATCTGTACTCTACCTATTTGATAATCTACTACAAAATCAACTCCTTCAATTAATTCTCTTCCGCCAGTAGTTACTTTTACAGATCCTTGAGGAACGTTAAATGCTCCTAATGGAATTCCTCCTGCTTGTTCAGATTTGTAATATCCTTTGATAAAATATTTATCTTTGTTTTGAAAATTATTTCGTGCTTCAGATTGCGTGTTATCATATAATTCGTCGAAAATATAAATAGCATCATCTATATCTGTAAAAACAGATTGTAAACTTTCTCCAAATGGTTCTACTGAAGGAAATATTATATAACCTTGACTAGAATTCACAGTAAGACTTTCAATATAATCAAAATATCCATCACCTTCCGGAACAGAAAATTCGTTTTGATCTAGTTTATCAATATTAAACACATTCAACAGTGTTCTATCAGAAATTCCTGCTGTTTTAGCATTTTGAATAACGTTCGTTGGTACTCCTGTAGCATCATCACGGTATAAAAGTTCAAGTCGAAATCCTTCTTTAGACATTTGATATGCACCTAAAGAATAAATATTTTTCATCATCAAGTCCCATAAAGGAATTGTAGTATTGATGATTTCACTTCTCAATAATTTAACCACAAGATTATCTGGAGCGACAACTCCATCACTCGTTAATTCTCCAACTTTAAATACTTCAGGGCTCCCACTAATTGTATACTCATACGAAACTGCCAAAACATCTGAATCTGCAAGTCTACGGTTCAAAGAAATATATCCCAATTGAGGTTGAATGCTAAATTCTTCAGGTCGTAATTTCCGTGCATTTTCCAAAATTGAATAATCCCTTCCTTGGGTAATCCCATAAGACATCAGTCTTGTACTTACTGTCGAAATTTCTCTTACTGGATCTCCCAACACTAAAAGATTGGCTAAATCATTAGACCCGTTTGATGGGTCTTGGTTCACTCCAGGTGAAAGGATTACATTGGTTCCAGCAATATTCGTTGGGTCGTTTTCTGCAAGATCAGCAATGGCAACTATATTTCTAAAATCTTCAGTCGAAGATTGTCTATTGGTCATCCAAACCTCAACCTTCACAATATTTATCTGACTATTGATAAGAGGATAATTCACAAGAGCATTGTCATAATTATTTCTAAACGCTTGAGATAAAAAGAAATGACGATCCATATCATAATCTGTCGCTCTTAATTCAAATTCATTAATCGTTGCTCCTCCTTCAGCAGCAACTGTTCTAGTTTGTGATTTTTGCTCTGCAAATACTGTTGTAACACTTGTTTTCCCAAACTGTAATTCTGTTTTCAAACCAAAAAGACTTTGAGCGCCCGTCACTAAAGAATTTTTAATAGGCATACTTACATTTCCAACTTCAATTTTTTGCAAAATATCATCTTCACTAAAGGCAAGATCTGGATTGAATTCTAATTTTATTAAATTTTGAAAATCAAAGGTTGATTGTGTATCATAATTGGCAGTAACAGCAAGTCTTTTTCCTACTTTAGCATTGATACTAGCAGAAATTTGTTGGTCAAAATCAAAGGTTATACTTTTTCTGTTTCTCTCAGAAATTTGAGGGTTTTCAATTGTTTGAGATAGTACTCCAAGTTGTATTTGAACATCTCCTTGAACATTTACTTCAATTTCATTACCTCCAAATATCGTTTCAAATAGTTTAGACTTTACATAATATTTTGGCAATAAATCTTTTTGAGCAGCTTCACTTCCTGCTGCTCTACCTCCTACTGCTTTTAATTTTTCCTTATAATGAGCAAGTATATCCTTTTTCAATCGATATTCTTGGTACTCTTTATAAGACATATAAATAGGTTCACCTACATAATAATTTCCAATTTTTTCTCTTACAATATATTGTTGAGTCTCAGGATCAAAAGTCACTTCTTCCTCCTTAGGAGGGTTCAATGATAAATTTCCAGTTTGCGAATTGTTAAAATTATAAGGTAATAATACATCTGGAATTGAATCCGAAACTACCGCAATAGGATTGGTAGTAACCGATGTAGAATCTATTGATGGAGGTGAAACTTGTGAATAAACAAATTCTTGAGCAGAGATACTCAACACTAAAAAAACAACTATTCTATATACTAAAGAATTAATTTTCAATATCTATAAATTTTTTAATGATTGCTTTATTAGACCCTCAACATTTACAGAACTATCTTCTTTCAGAATCCTATCTACAACTTTCTCTGATTGTTTTCGAGTAAACCCTAAAACCTCTAATGCTGATAACGCTTCATCCTTAATTGTATTGTTTTGAAGAATTGAAACTTCGTCAATACCATATGTTTTAATAATCTTATCTTTCAAATCAATAATAACTCGCTGTGCAGTTTTCGCCCCAATTCCTTTAACAGATTGAATTACAGGCACATCTCCTGACGCAATTGCATTTTGAATTTCTTGGGTTGACATTGAAGATAACATCGTCCTAGCAATACTTGGTCCAACACCAGAAACCGAAATCAATAATTTAAAGATTTCTCTTTCCAGTTTTTCTGCAAACCCATAAATAGTCTGTGAGTCTTCTTTAACCGAGAAGTAGGTATATAAAAATATCGCTTCTTGATCTGGGATATTAGAATATGTGTTTAATGAAATATGAGCAAGATAACCCACTCCACTACATTCAACAATTACATACGTTGGGTTTTTTTCTACTAATTTTCCTCGTAAATGAGTTATCATTCTGTAACGATTTAGGTCAAATTTAATAAATTTTATTTCTTTTTTGATTTATTCTGAGCATCAATTACTGCTACTGCTGCCATATTCACTATTTCATCAACACTAGAACCTAATTGCAATATATGCGCTGGTTTTTTCATCCCAAGCATTATAGGTCCTATTGATTCAGCTCCATTTAATTCTTTCATCATTTTATAACTGATATTTGCCGAATGTAAGTTAGGAAATATCAATACATTCACTTTTTTATCAACTAATTTTGAAAAAGGAAATTCTTTTTTCAACATTTCAGGATTCAAGGCAAAATCTGCTTGTATCTCACCATCAACAACAACATTCGGGTAATTTCTATGAATAATCTTGATCGCTTCTCTAATTTTTGTTGCGTCTTCTGAATTAGAGGAACCAAAATTAGAAAAGGAAAGCATCGCGATATTAGGTTTCATACCAAACATTTTTACCAAGTTTCCTGTCAATTGAGATATTTTGGCAAGATCCTTAGCCGTAGGATTGATGTTTATCGTTGTATCGGCAAGAAAGATTGGACCACGGTTAGTCAACATTAGATTGGTAGCCGCAATTCTTGTTACACCTCTATCCATTCCTATCAATTCAAGCATTGGCTTGACAACAGAAGCGTAATTCCTTGAATATCCAGTTATTAAAGCATCGGCATCACCTTCATTCACCATCATAGCAGCATAATAATTACGCTCTCTCATTAGTTTCTGAGCATCTAATAATTTTGTTCCTTTACGCTGTCTCACTTCCCAGAATTTCTGAGCATATTCATGTCTTTTCTTTTTTTGCTTTGGTAATTTTGGATCAATAATTGGCACTTCTGCAGTAAAATCTATTTCTTGTTTTAATTCAAGAATAATCTCTCTATTTCCTAATAAAATAGGAAACCCGATACCTTCGTCATGCACAATCTGAGCTGCTTTTAGAACATCCAAGTGATCTGCTTCTGCAAACACTACTCTCTTAGGGTCTGATTTTGCACGGTTATGTAATAATCTAATTATTTTATTTCCAGTTCCAAGACGCTCCATCAATTCATCTCTATAAGCATCCCAATCTGTAATTGGTTCCAATGCGACACCTGAATCCATTGCCGCTTTAGCAATTGCAGGTGGAATTTCATAAATCAACCTTGGATCAAATGGTTTTGGAATAATATATTCTTCTCCATATGAAAGGTTCACTTCATCATATACTATATTCACCTGTTCTGGAACAGGATGTTTAGCAAGATCAGCCAATGCATGTACAGCAGCCATTTTCATTTCTTCATTAATTTTTGTAGCGCGAACATCTAGCGCTCCTCTAAAAATGAAAGGAAAACCGAGCACATTATTCACTTGATTCGGATGGTCAGACCTTCCCGTTGCCATGATAATATCTTTTCTTGTTTTTATAGCAAGGTCATATTTTATTTCTGGATCAGGATTAGCCATTGCAAATACAATTGGCTTATTATTCATAGTCAATAGCATCTCAGGTGTAAACACATCTGCAATAGATAATCCAACAAATACATCGGTATTTTTCACAGCGTCTGCTAGTGTATGCAAATCTCTATCTGTAGCAAATTCTGTTTTTTCAGGTGTTAAACTATCTCTATCTTTTCTAATAACTCCTTTACTGTCACACATCACGACATTATCCCGCTTAACACCAAGTTTCAAGTATAACCTTGTACAAGAGATTGCGGCAGCACCAGCTCCATTAACAACAATTTTAATTTTTGTGATATCTTTTTCAGCAATTTCTACCGCATTTTTAAGTGCCGCTGCAGAAATAATTGCAGTTCCATGTTGATCATCATGCATCACTGGAATGTCCAATTCTTCCTTTAATCTACGCTCTATTTCAAAAGCCTCTGGCGCTTTAATATCTTCTAAATTGATCCCTCCAAATGTCGGTGCTATTGCTTTTACGGTTTCAACAAATTTATCTACATCTGTTGCATCAACTTCAATGTCAAACACGTCAATTCCTGCAAAAATCTTAAACAATAATCCTTTACCTTCCATTACGGGTTTTGAAGCTTCAGGACCTATATTTCCTAACCCTAAAACAGCGGTACCATTCGATATAACAGCAACTAAATTTCCTTTGGAAGTATATTTATAAACATTGTTTATATCCTTTGCAATTTCCAAGCATGGTTCAGCAACTCCTGGAGAATAAGCCAATGCTAGATCTCGTTGGGTTGCGTATTTTTTAGTTGGGACAACTTCTATTTTTCCAGGCCTTGGTTTAGCATGATATAAAAGGGCTTCACGTCTTAGTTTAGAATCGCTCATGTTTGGTGCTTTATTTAACGAACAAATATAGTCTTTTAGGGCAAATGGCCGTAAAAATAAATGAATATTTACTTCTTTAAAAATTGAATATTTCTCTCTAATCCAGAAAATTTTGTTCTTTTTACGGCTGATTTCTTGAACACTTTTTTAAATACATCTTCAGTGATTTCTTCCCAATCTCTTTTGGTCATTTGAATGAGTTCTGGATGTGGAGAAAATAAAGGTTCTTGATGTGGTGTTGAAAAACGATTCCAAGGACATACATCTTGGCAGATATCACAGCCAAACATCCAATCTTCCATTTTCTCTTTTACATCATTTGGAATTTCGTTTTTCAGTTCAATTGTAAAATAGGAAATACATTTACTTCCATCAACGGTATTATTTGGCAGAATTGCTTCCGTAGGACATGCGTCAATACATTTAGTACAAGTTCCACAATGATCTGTTGTGAAAGGAATATCATATTCTAGTTCTAACTCCAAAATCAGTTCTGATAAAAAGAAATACGAACCCAATTCTTTCTGAATCAATAAGGAATGTTTTCCATTCCACCCCAATCCTGATTTTTCTGCCCAAGCGCGCTCCATAATAGGTGCCGAATCTACAAATGCTCTTCCATCTATTTCTCCGATTTCTTCTTGAATAAAATTGTGTAACTCTTTCAATTTAGACTTCACAACATGATGGTAATCCTCACCATATGCGTATTTGGAAAGTTTATAAGAATCAGAATTTTGTTGTTGTTCTGGAAAGTAATTATAGGAAAGTGAAATGACAGATTTCGCTCCATCAACCAATAATCGAGGGTCCAATCGCATATCGAAATGATTTTCCATATACTGCATTTCGCCATGATAACCATCTTTAAGCCATTGCTCTAATCTTGGCGCTTCATCTTCTAGATAATCGGCTTTGGCAATCCCACAAGTTGAAAAACCAAGACGTAGTGCCTCGGCTTTTATGAGTTGGGAATATTTTTGTTTCAAATCCATAATTAAAGTTCAAATATAAACAGTTATTTTTACTGAAAATATTCTATATGCAATTAGAAATCTTATTTTTTGGAATTACAAGTGATCTAATTGGGAAGCGGAGCGTAAAAATGGAATTTGAAGAAGGAATACATCTTGAAGAATTAAAGAAATCTCTTCTTAAAAAATTCTCTAAACTAAAGCATCATTCTAATTTTTCTATGGCAGTAAACATGGAATATGCCCAAGAAGTAGTAGTCTTGAAAAATAATGACATTGTAGCATTGATTCCTCCAGTAAGTGGTGGATAAGAGAACAATTACAACTTGACTTTATAAATTATTTTCGCTAACTTCGCTTCTCATCCGATATAATTCATTAAAACAAACGATATCTTAACGTTTGGCAAAATAAGTTGATATGACCAAGAAAAATAAAATAGTGACATTTCTTTTCGATAGATTTCTTTCGCAGAATACTCGCGGGAAAACTGAAAAAATCATTCTCAAAGTGGCAATGTTTAGTTTTTTTATCCATTTGGCGATAATCTATTTTATGAAGTTCGATTTTATAGATTTTTCATCAGACTCAGAATTACTAAAAGATCCTATATCAGCTGCTTACACCCCCTTTTCTTTTATTCTTATTTATGAGGTTTATCTCTTGATTTACTATTTACCAAAGTCATTTACGACCTATATAACCAAACAGTACGAAATTATAACACTAATTATTATACGTAAATTGTTTCAAGATTTATCAGCTTTAGAACTTTCTGCAAATTGGTTTGAAATTAAAGGAGATTTACAGTTTACTTATGATTTAGTTGCTTCTCTTTTACTTTTTTATTTAATATACCTATTTCAAAAGCAAGGAGAACAAAAACCAGTCCAGCAAGAAAGCATTAAACCTATTATTGAAAGATTTGTCGATAAGAAAAAATTAATAGCCGTTATTTTAGTGCCATTATTTTTTGTCATGGCGTTGTATACGCTTATCAATTGGTCTGCTGGAATTTCCATCTCATCTAACGAATTGCCAACATTTGAAAGTATCAACAATCTGTTTTTCGATCAATTTTTTACGGTACTAATTTTAGTAGATGTTGTTTTGCTCTTGATTTCCTTCTTTTATACAGACCAGTTCCATAAAATTATCAGAAACTCTGGATTTGTCATATCAACAATTTTAATAAGAATGTCGTTTGGTGTAAGCGGATTAGTCAGCACTATTTTAATTGTTGCAGCTGTTCTTTTTGGACTAGCAATAATAACAATCCATAACAAATACGAAAAAAAATACTTTGCCTAATAACGTGTCTGATTAATTGCTTAATATCTATATAATAGGACGATTTTACGGATTTTCCTCTGGTTCATTTCATTTTCAGTAAGTTAATTGCTTAAAGACGCAACTATCATTACACAAGGACGATATATAAAATTATTCGATACGCAATAATTACGACTTTCTCAAATACTTATTGTCGATATAAAAAGTTCCAAACGGAATGAGTGAAGCAATTAAAACAATTAAAAACGTTTTGTTATTCCATTTATAGGAAGACTTTAATAAAAATGCTAAGATGACATATCCAATAAATAACAATCCATGAGGCATTCCAAAGACTCTAATCATTTCTTCATCTCTCTGTATGTAGGCAAAATACATTAATACTAAATAAGATATACCTTCTAAAAGTGCTACAACTCTAAATATTTTTTCCATCTTAAAAAACTTGAATTTAAACTGAATGCAAAGGTACGATGCATATTTAATTTTATTAGATTTGTAATACTAATTTTTATCACAAATGTCAAAAAATAGTTCCATACACATCACTTCTGAAAAATTGAATCTACAAGACTGTTACGACTTTGTTCAAGACGCATCTTGTGGTGGAATTGCTTTATTTGTTGGGACTGTTCGTAATAAAACCCAACAAAAAGAAGTTACATTGTTGGATTTTTCTACATACAAGCCAATGGCAATGAAGGAAATGGAGAGTATTGCAACTGCTACTTTAGAAAAATATGAAATCTTAAAAATCGCCATTCACCATGCAGAAGGCGAATTAAAAATTGGACATATTCCTGTAATCATTGCGGTGTCTTCACCGCATCGAAAAGCAGCATTTGAAGCTTGTGAATATGCAATCGATACCTTGAAAAAAAAGGTTCCAATTTGGAAAAAAGAACATTTTATAGATGGTGAAGTTTGGGTGAATTCTACACCTTAGAGTTCGTTAAAAAACACTTACATTTGCACTATGGGACTTACAAATAATGACATTTTAAAAAAATTACGCGTAGCAAATAAGTTGCGTGATGAAGATATCGTAAAAATACTCGCTTTAGTAGATTTTAAAATCTCCAAAAGTGAACTTGGAGCCCTTTTCAGAAAAGAAGACCATCCAAAATATATGGAATGTGGCGATCAGATTTTACGAAATTTCTTGAATGGATTGATTATTCATCTTCGAGGTCCAATGCCAAAAAAAGATGCCCCAAAAAGTTAAACTTGGTTTAAAAGAGAATTGGTTACAGTTCACCATTTTGGTGATTGTAAACGCATTCGTTGGAGGGATGGTAGGTCTTGAAC
>Ga0307488_10001847_pt1 | contig 17854 bp, 20 predicted proteins | sample SB02metaG_FD_202248 | JGI IMG/M metagenome (GOLD analysis project Ga0307488, IMG submission 202248) | Sea-ice brine microbial communities from Beaufort Sea near Barrow, Alaska, United States - SB 0.2 | ecosystem: Environmental > Aquatic > Marine > Coastal | place: USA: Alaska | collected... | reverse complement strand
TCAGGAAGCTCAATTAACTCAGGAATGATTTCAATTGGTTATAATCAGATAATGGATAAAGTTAACCAGTCTCTTGACCAGTCTCTTGACCAGTCTCTTGACCAGTCTCAGGATAAGTCTTGTGATAAGTCTCTTGACCAGTCTCAGGATAAGTCTTGTGATAAGTCCTGTGCAGGATTAAGTACACCATTTAAAATAGCAATAATTACAATAGTTTCTCTTCTTTTATTTATACCTCTTGTCATGTTTGCTACAGGACATCTAACTCCAAATCGACCAGGACTTATAATATATATCTCTCTCGTTATTCTACTTGTGCTCATAATCAATTTTTTGTGAGATTAGTTTGTTCTCAAAGTACATAGGGGGAACCATTATTTCCCAATATAGGTTTTTCACATGTTGTATTATTCCAATTGCTGTCAGATAAAGGGGTATATTCAAAATGAACAGGTCTTCCATTAAATCCATGTAGTCCACAATTATACATACAGTATTGATCTTGACCTTCCTGGGTACTCATAAACTCCTTGCACATCTCATGTGTCTCACCTGACTGGTGCATATATGGTCCTCCTTGGCACTGTTTGGCTTTTGTTACTTCAAAGTGGAATGAGTCAGAAGATTTATTACAAGCTGATTCATATACTTTGGTTGTGTAATATACTATAGCTAGTACAATTGCTACTAATAAAGAAAATGGAAACAAGAGTAGTTTTCTCTGTGCAGCATCTTTGATTGTATTTGTACACAGGCATGTAAGTGCTATCAGGACAAAAACCAGGGAAAAGTATAAAACTTCTTTAGGATAAATTTGCATTTTATTATGGAAAATAAATTAATAAAATGTCAGATAAAGAAAGTATATCTGATGCTCTATGGAATAGTAAGTTAGAAGAGGTTGTAAAACATATAGGAGAGGATTCTAGAGGGTACAGGATTCTACACCAAAAGCAAGCAAAGAGAGCAGATGGAATATATAGGAAACTAACTTATATAGGAATAGTTATTGGACCATTAGGAAGTTTACTTCAGATACTTAACAAAGATATTTCAGGAGATTATAACAGCTACCTAAGCAGTATTGAGATAATGTTTGGGTTTTTATCAGGAATAATAGTTGGATTAATGAAGTTTGGAAAGTTTGATGAAGTAAGTAATGCTAACAAGGCAGCTGCAGCTAAATATACTAGTATTGAAAGTAATGTAAGAAGACAGCTAGGGATGTATAGAGAAAATAGACAGCCAGCTCAGTCATACATGGATTGGATAGAGTCAAAGTATAATGAGGTGTTATCATCGGCACCCTTTATTTCTTCAATAGTGTACAAAGAATTTACAAGAGAAGCAGAAATAAATGGTTGGAGGATTCCCAATAAGTACGAACATGAGATATTAGTTAGTTCATCAATGCTAGAAAAACACGTACAATCTCTTGATCAAGAAATTGTATTAAATAATATACATGTGAACGACTCTGTTAGTAGCTCTAATAGAGATATATTTGATTCTCAGACTTTCAAATCTCAACCAAATATAAAGGTAAAGAGGACAACCAAGATGGATACTTTTTCCGAAATAAATCACTGTTCAGATGCAATGTTAAACTATGAACTAAATAGAAATGAACAAAGATGATAGATTATATTAGAAAACTAGTGACACGAGATCTGAATTTTCTAATATCCCTAGTGACTACAAAGGTAGTATACAAAATATAAGAATAAAATAGCCATAGAAAGATGAAATAGCTGCCATATGTTACCTGTACTTCAATAGTACTTTTCTCGAGTATATCGATATTATAATATAATGCACTATTAAACATTACAAAGACTAGTAGTCTGAACAGTCCATATGTAATAATATAGCATGTATTTAGAGAAACTGTACCAATAAATCCTGCACATGCACAGACAAAATTGGCTATTATTAGGTTGGATACATGCTTAAGATATATTAAATTAAATAAGGCTAATATTATATCAAAAAAAGTAACAGTCTGAAGTGTCTTGAGGCGTGCAATATATCTGTGCACTGACAGACGGTATGCTACTTGTACCTCCGAATTTTCTGTGATTAGATTTGACTTAGCTCTACATAGCGGACATGAGCTATCAGTTCGCAACCAATCTTGGATACAGTCATTATGGTACATATGTCCACATTCAAGTACTTTATTATTTCTGTTTTCTTCCGTATTAATCTCTTCTAGACAAATAACGCAAGTACTGGAATTTTCATTATACATGATTATTTTCTTTTATAATAATAGCATATAAATGACAAATATTTTACTTATTTCTCTTATCATAGCTATAATAATACTTATCGTACTAGTCTGTCTTAGAGTACTTCCGGTATGGACTTTGTATGTATATATACTAGGAACTATGTTTTGTTTTATTACTTGGGAAGTTTGGATGTCATTGGGAATAGTTGACGGAGATTCCTATAGAGATAGAGGAGGTACTGGTTCATCTAATATAGTCAATGCTATTACCATGGCACTCGGAGATGGATTTTTAATTCTTGGCATGGTTGGAATATGTATTGGGCTATTTGGAAAATCAGCATTTAATTCTTGGAACTGGAAGGTATTTGCTGTATTTTTCCTAATTGGTTTTACTCAGAATATTATAGTAGCTTTAATAAAAACAAATTTAGTCCACGGAAAAGATTTATCTCTAGCTCCATTTATGCCAATTAAGACAGAAAGTATTATCCAACAACAAGAGACTTGGATATTAGCACCCATCTTCTTTTATCTACTTTTTATTAATACCAAAATAATCCCAAAGTCTTGAGGATCAATTGCTCAAGACTTGTTTGAAAATGGTTTTTAATTAATTAGAATAATACAAATTGTAAATGTCACAATATCATCTCGAAAATTTTGGTGTCACAGAGTTAGTAGGTGACAAAATTCTCGTAAGAGCAGGATTTGTACTATTATATAGCACACAGGACAATGTGTTATTAATGGTAAAAGCAAAGAGAAACAGAAAATGGGAAATTCCGGGAGGTCTAATGGATTCTCCTACATCTATCAATCAAGTAGATGAAAGATATATAATTAACCTAGATCAGAATAATACTCTAGTTGGTGTAACTAGAGAGTATAGAGAAGAGATGGGGAATATGTCTCTGGAGAGCATTGGGAATATGGCGATTTTATTTAATAATCCCATTCGGTATATTGTAATTCCTGATATACAAAATTCAGTAAAAATTATATATCTCTTAGAAGTCCCACTAACTGCCTTAGAAAGTATTGTATCGTCTTTTAGTGTAAACAATGAAATGATAGAGGCAAAGTTACAACCTATAACTAATGTAAAAGATTTGAGACTAAGAAGAGAATTTGAACATATGTGGACAGAGTATACGGTGGAATTATTGTACCCACCATTAGCCAGATTTTGTAATGGTGATCTTGAAGCATTTGATGATATAAGTGAACTAGTTAGAGATACTCTTATCAACCTATCATTTGTATGTCTCAATAAGAAAATAGGTAACCAAGAGAGAGCAAGATGGATACTACTGCATTCAAAGTTACTTTCAGAAATCAAACTTAGCAATGGCTCATCTACATTGGTTTCTAACCAAAAGATAGATGAACCATCCAGACTAGAGTCTTTGGTAAGGTATGGAGTTATGACTATTAAAGTATATGATCAAACTCAAGTTAAAAGTATTAGAGAAGAATTAAAGGAGACGATTGCAACTTTCCCAGAGTACCTTAGAGATCCAAAAGATCCATCTAAGAACTCAGCTGGCAGAAAGATGGCATATGTCTTAGGTGGTTTTGGTGCTTTGGGAAATCCTGCCTCCTTCCATAATACATGTGTTAGAAAAATCAGAATCAAATCTAGAGAAAAGGTATATAACAACTTTATGAAATTATACTCACAACAAAACCTTGAAATGCTTTTCGACCGGTTACTTTTCAGACAAAAATCCCAGAAACCAGGATCAGATCTTTGGCATAGAGATGTGATAGCAAATAACCTTGTTCTAGAGAATGATGAGCTATTTGGCGGATGGATCAATCTATCTGAAAATGACCAGGAGTTTTCCTGTATACCATCTTCACATCTTGGAATCCGTCTGAATACACTTCAGGAGGGATTTGCAACGATACCTCAAGATGATATCTCAAAGGTATCAGGATTTAAGCAAACCATCAAAATTAAACCGGGTCATATGATACTATTTCCACAGTATATCTTACATGAGGTTCTTAACAAACAAGCTCCAAGTGACCAGTATAGGTTGTTCATGGGATGGCGCATTACTAATTCAACTAATTTTTTACATCCTGATACAGAATTGGGGATGCAGACCCAGGCTGTAATGAGACTACCTTCAAGTCAAATTCCAGCAATGTATTCTTCAATGCATTATGGAAGGGAATTTAAACCTGTTCCAGACTTTAATTATTCTACAAACATAGAGACTTGGTCTCGTAATAGCTTTCAACCACAATGTGTTAATCATAAAATAGTAAGACGAGATAAATCTTCCTACTATACAATACCAAGATACATGAAGTCTCTAATGGAGTATAATCTGCTTATGTATCCAAAATATACACAGGAAGAGATTGATATGTATAGGCCTAATCCTCTATCTTAGTTTTGTAGTATTTCAAATATTTGGTGAATAAACATGTCCCAATAGTTAATCCCAAACTTAGCTTGATAGTTAATCCCGATTTGATGTAATGATTGTATTTCATTATTTCTTAGAATATAGAAATAATGAAAATATCTTACCGTCCCAAAAATGAGTACATTAGAAAATATCATCCATCCCAATAATAATTTTGCCGACAATGATAAAACTACATAGCTTTTCTCTTTTATTTTAGGTTTTACATCAGTAATGAGTTCTGTCAGTTGTATTATTTATTTTTTTTTTAAATATCTTCATTCTTCGAATCATTTTCCAAATAGAGTAACAAGTAATCTACACACTTGGGACCAACCCATTCCTTGTAAAACCCCAAATCTGCATCCTCTATACATAGGTGTGGAACAGCTGCAATGTTTCCACCATCTCTCACTTTAGAAAAAGTCCTAATTTTAGTATCTTTTACTTTACTATACTCTCTGATTAATGATTCTCTCTTAATAAATTTATTCTTTGCTACTACACAAGCTCTGCATCCAGGGCTAGTTGTTAGAATTACTGAACTTTGGAATGTAGATGCCAATTCAATTAATACTAAGAATAGAATCGTAATCATTTCTTTTTTTAGAAACTTATCTGTTTAAGATAAATAAATCAATGACAACACAATTCAATTTATTCCCAACTGAGGATGCTGGTCAAAGTACCGAGTCACAATCTGTTTTAGTATCCGGATCAACATTCGAGAGCACATCTCAAGAACCCTTTGGAACTTCACTAGAGATTGATAAAGGATCAACCATATCATTTGGTCTTACTTCCACTGTCGAAAACGGACTATCATTTAATGATAAAAGATGGAATAGTGTTGCATCAAATTATACAGAGCTATATACCAAAAATTCCGTTGATGGAGAGACAAATCTTCCAATGACAATTACTAATGTTCAGACATCTCTAATTACTAATGATGATGGAGCTGGAAGTGGTTGGATTGAAAATACCCTCTCTGGTAAGCAGGAATCCAGAATAATTGGAGGAAGAGTACGTTGGGTAACAGCACTTTCAAAGTGCTTTGCTGGAAGAGCAATTGCATTGAATGTAGTTGCAGGTACTATTGGCTGTGTTCCAATTGTTCCAGGTCCAGAGGAGAATTCAAATACACAAATGTTTGGTATTGCCTTACGTACAACAGAAGCTGGAGAAACTTGTCCACTAGCTATATCGGGTATTGTACCTATGATAGTGGGAGCTGCATTTGTTGGAGCTCCCGGTGCTACAGTGGCAGTGGTTACAGATGGTGTATTTGGTTCTGGATGTGGTACAATAACACCAGCTGTAAGTGATACAGCACTTGCAGGAATTGCAATTGTTGATAGTGGTGTAGTATATAATCCCGGAGATGTAATGTCTGTATATATGGCCCCTGCATATGAAGTATTCTAAAATTGAAAATCCTTATAAATTCTTTTAATTTAAAAAAATTAAAAGAATGATTGCACCTATTCTACTACGAGCATATGATATCCTAAATAGATCTTTTCCAGAGTCAAACAAAAAACATTCCCTTAAAAATCACTTTGAGATTTCTAGTGAGAATCATCTTGAATATATCCTAGGGATGCCATGGGGGATTGTAGTTATATCGACGTGGGAACCGAAGTGGAACTTAAAAGTGGATTGTGGTTTTGGAGGACTATTCGATAAGACCGAAGAAAAACCTAAATTTGAAAAGCTTCGTGATAGTATATTTGCAGGTAAATAAAATATCTCTATATTAATAAAATGACAGATACAACACTAAAGGAACAATTTGTAGATGAAACAAAGGATTTTTTGACTCAAACTATTAAAGAAGAATTAGAAGATGGAAAGGATTATCTTGTATCCCAGCTGGAAAAACCTGAGTATTTTAATGCTCTTGTAAAGAATTTAAATGATTCTGTAGATGTTCCATTAATATCTGAAAATACAGAAGAAAAAATAATTAGGGGTATCTTGAAGTGTGTGATCTCCTCATTAAAAGAAATGGACCTATCAAAATAGAGATTAGTATACAAGACTGGATTTAAAATCATCCCAATGAGTTATCCCATAGTCTTGCATACCTTAGAACGTCAGGTTCGGTTACTCCTTCTTGGGGTAAAAATTTCTTTACTACTTCTTGAAATGAATTCCTGAGTAGTCCTCCGCGATTTGCCATGTATCCCAATACGTATGCATATGGATTTTTGTACATTATATATTCTAATTCTGCTGACTTTTCAACCATTATTGCGATATCATTATTAGATACATATCCTTCGTCCATTACTTGTCTAGCATATGCATCTACCTTAATCTTAAATTTATCAAGCGGTGTTTGCAATATCTTATCAGCACTAACACCAAATAGCGTTGAGAAAGTAGCACGTTCAGTTGCACCTATCTCACTTAAAAATTCAATGTCAGGATCCATCAAAGCTATTTTATAACCCCCCTGATATTTAAATTGATATCTAAAAAGTTCTTAAAAGAATATTTAAAGAAATGTTAAAATTTCCTGATTTTGAAAATATTAAAGTATCAACCAAAACTTTTACGGCTGTTACAAATCTTGTTATAGATCTTGAAAAGGTTTATAATAATATTCCAATTACACCATACTTTGTACCACCCAAAAAACGTGGACGTAAACGAAAAGAGGAAGTTGGGGTTACAGAGTCAGTAGTTCCATGGGGATCTATCATTAAAGCAAGATATAAGGGTGAATTAAAGGGAGTAGAGTTGAAGCCGAAAAGAAATAAGTCTGATAAGATCAAATATGGATTTAGAAATTCTATGACACTTGTCATAGTCCTAGACAAACCAGTAAATTTTAAGATCTGTACAAATGGAACCTTTCAAATGACTGGATGCAAAAATAAGAAACATGCAGTAGAGTGTGTAGTTCAGACCTGGAATTTCCTTCAGGAAAATCCAGATTTCTTCACCTTTAATTCTGGAACAAGGCTTAATGCGCTATTTATCCCGGCTATGAGAAATATAGACTTCTCCTTAGGATTCAAAGTAGATAGAGAAAAGTTAAATTTATATATGACCAAACAAGAAGACTTTCACTGTCTTCTAGAAACTTCATTCGGATATACAGGAGTTAACATCAAGGTTCCTATCACAGAAGATATTTCCCAGATGAAAATTCTGGAAATACAAGAAAATACTAAGGGAGAGATTATTCACTCATCCACCACATACCAAAAGTTCCTAGATAAACTAAATGTCCAAGATAGAAATAATAAAATGAAGGCTATCCGATATAATACATTTCTAGTTTTTCACAGTGGAAAAGTAATTATGTCTGGGTTAACTAAAAGTTTTATGAAAGATCAATACTTTAATTTCTTATATCTTATCAAGTCTGGCCAAAATCAAATAGAAGAAAAGTTAGAGAAGTAAATCCCAAATCAATAATTTTAAATACAATATCATCAGATATTGTATTTGGAATAGAGTATTTATTTCAAAACCGTAAGCAAGACGACTAATAATACTCTACAATACCACCACTGAGTAAAGCAATATCTAATTCGTGGGATGACTTTGGTGTTGGTGGTTTTTGGGATGGTGTTGGTTTTGGTTTTGATATTCTACGCAATCATTTCAGTCAGGAAGACCCCGTATCTGCTGAGATGGGTATTATATGGCGACAGTATTGAAAGACTATTGAGAAGACTACAGCAAAAAGGAGAGAAAAATAATCCGGTGGAGGGTACAAACTTTGATTGTTTTCGAGATGTTCAATATCGTACCTCTATCTCTAAGGTACCTGTAATTGGTTGTATATCAATGTATTCTTTTCCATCAACAGTTTTCTTAATATCGTAATCATTACCACCTACACTAACTTTAGTAGCTCCTGTAAATACCAAGGAAATTTCACCATCATATGCATATGTAGTTTTTAACTCATACGTTGCTTGAGATTCAGATGAGCTTTTAGTAGTTAATGTAGAATTATCTCTGTTATAGCAATATGCGGCTAACTCCCGTTGTGTTGCAAACCAAAGAGAGTCTTTGTCTTTCTGTATCTTATTAAATAGAGTAATTATTGTAGTTCCAGGTGTTGCCACCCAACATGCATCACAAGATTGATGGCACGTTGTAGATTTACTTTGATTCCATTGTAGATCACATTCTCCAGTTGGTTTACCCCCTTCTACTTTAGGATCACCAGAAGGCCTCTTTTCCCAATCTATATCAGGAAACTTACCAGATGTTTTATCGTATAATGGTATTGACCCATTCCACTCTGGTTTGAGAATGGCTTCGCACTTAGGATTATCGCAGCATGCACATGTAATCTCTTGTACGGACAGTGGTGTGACATCAGGAGTATTATCACACATCACATCTTTTCCTGTTTGAGGATCTGTTGGGTTAAAATCATGTCCAGCAAGAATTATCATACTGTTTGGTATATTCATGGCAATGTCATACTGACGCAAGTAGTTGGAAATAATATCATCAGTATCAATACCATCTTCGAGACCGTGATTAAGATCGATCTGGTATGGCCATGACCAAACAGGATCTATACCTACAGCCATTATTCCTTGCTTATATATACTATTGGTAATATCAGCACCAGTACTTGGAAGAGTATCTGTTGTATTTACTGTTCCTTGGTAAGGAGGCCAACTAGTAATACCTAAAAACTGATCAGTAGACACGTCTGTAACTGATCTAGCAGTAATGTAGTTTTCCTGAAGAGCTTTAACAAATGGGACAATTAGATAGTTAGCTGTGGGGCCTTGGGCGTTACCAATACCTCCACATCCTCCTTGACCACCACATGTTTTACATCCAACTGGTGCGCCGGCCGCCTGACATTCTTGTGCACAGCTATCATACCCAGATTTTGGTTGGTTACAATCGGTATCTTTACTACAGTCCTTATTATCTCCAGAACATTTTCCATTTACACATGTCTGTAGGCAGTTATAGTCAGTGTGACAAAAACTATCCCCGCAAATGCCATTATCTCCGGGACTACCTCCAGACTTGACAGATTGTCCTTTTGCAGCTAGTATCGGAAGAGTTCCGTGGGGATAGGCATACGACAATTGCTGGTTAGGATTCTGGTATACCTGTTCTCTCAATAACTTGGCGCAATAAATAATATTATCGCTTATATATTTTTCTGTTATACTACCGTCCGAAGCAGTAAGATGTTCGTGTCCATGACCTCCTATTTCATGTCCTAATTTAACCACTGCACGAAGCCAGTCAAGATCTCTTGTTAGCCATAGAGTATTGTAATAGAAAGAGAATTTAACATCCCAGTTGTTCTTCTTCCATTCATATAATAGCCAACGCCAACATTTGACTCTTGCATCATCAAAACACGCGTTCAATGCATGTGGTTTTCCACCTTTCCAGTGTGTTATGGAATATTCATGTTGAGATGAACTTCTTAATCTAGTTCCTAGATGCACTGATAATACAATTAAACTAATAATACCTATTGCAAACACTGTGCCTAGTAAGAACTTAGCAAACATGCCAGATACTGGTTTTAACGCAGAGTATATAGCTAATGCTACTGCAACAAGAATGAATAGTGTACAAATAACTAGTACGGGAATTGAAGGGGGGTAAAATATTTTCCCTGTTTTTACCCCACCTGGAATACCAACCAAGTAAGGTTTATCACCAGAATTAAGATTAAATACATTATAAGCCATTGATATATTGGAGGAAGGATTAGCTCCTTGATAAGCTATACCTAATAACTTTTCGTTAGAATTACGTACTTCATAATACTCGATACCTCGGATAGTTCTCCAATTTAATTTAGCACTCATTTCACCTTTGTCATTAGTGAAAGAACTAATAGAAGGGTTGACGATGACTGTGTTGCGTGCAATCTTAGATATCTGTATACCACCAATCCTTAGTGTGCTTCCTACTGTTGTATCAATTGTTACTCTTAGCCAAATACAAGCCATTCTTCCTGTATTGTAAAAATCTACAGTACCTTGTTCCCATTTATTAGAACTAGAACCTTTACTATTGATAATCCATTTAGGAGACATTTCTGCCCCCTTATTTGATATTCCAAGTTCGGCAAAACTTGTTCCAGATGACTTAACAATAAGAGACACCTTGTACTTTCCCGGTGGAACATCCATAGCATATAACATGTAAGTGCTACTAATGAAAGGGCCCACAGCTGGAGGATTCGAACTGGGTTTGTCTGTTGGTTTATAACACCATGGACTTCCATCACTTTCTTCATAACAGCACCCTTTCTTGTCACAGTCTCCTTTTACGTCGCTTCCAGAATAATTAGGTAAGCAATCTTGTCGTTGAGCATTGGGTATATCACATTTTCCACTAGAACCATCTCCCGTATTGTATTGTAAAACACTTCGCAACCAATCCGAAGGATTAGGTGTATACCTGAATAACAGACAGTTTCCTTTCTGATACGCATCAGATATGTCATAGGATATACGAATGTACTGTGCCATTACTGGATCGCATAGTTCGGGTCTCCATTGCCACGTCGGAGATATGTCCTGTAAGGACCAATTACTCCACGGGCCGAAGGGTACTTTTACACCATCTCTATAGTAGTTATCTCCAGTTCCAATCGAAAAATATGTGGAGAAAGGTAAGGATGTTTTAACACATCTTTCGGTAATGATATGACCAAAACCCTTAAAATTATTTACTGATGATGAATTATCTCTAAAAGGCTTTCCGAGTAAGTGACCACCAGTCCAGGAAACAGATGATACCCTGTCCAAGTAATCTACCCCTATGGATTTATTTGGAAAATTCTGTAATATAGTACCAATAGACTGTATACTATCACCTGAACTGTCGAATTTTAGAACACTAGATAATGGAAAACTAATAGCTTTTCTATCATTAACACACAGTCCTCCTTGTGTCCTGTCAGATCCTTGTATACCACAATATATGTCTTGTTGCCACATAGGCGAAGTTGAACCACTATTAAAAGTAGCATGTGCCGAAGAAAGAACTTTCTTAAAATTTCCTGATAATGCAACATCTGAAAACTTTACAGGTTGCAAGGGTTTATTTAGACCTTCCCATTGTATTGTCTGATAATAATCATATGGTCGCCCTAGTCCTAATTTAATATTATCGGGTCTTTTTCCACTATTGATGAAGGAGCCTTCATAATTATTAGGGGTACAATATGTGGATTTAGGATCAGTAAAAGGAGCCCATCGGCTTACTCCACCATCACAATCTCCTGTTTGTTTATTAATATTCTCAGGGTTACCATCATTCTTGAATCCTGGTTGTTTGGGTCCAGTATTATCTGGCCAACCAGATTTCTGGGGTAAATATGTTCCTTCAATATTTTTGAAACCCTCAACAACATCATTATTGTTACTCAATGTGTATGTTGAGGTGATTCCTTGTGGAATAACACCTAGAGAACCGGTCACATCCCCAAAATCTCCCGAGTTCATGTCGTATATCTGATCCACTAATGGAGTACCGTCGTCATCTACCCATAAGTTAAAATTCCCATAACATGTGCCTTGCCCTTTCGGTGAGCATCCTCTACCTGCAGGAGGTAGTGTTATTCCTCCAGCTAGAGGACCTCCAAGTTGCTCTGTATCGTACATCAGGATTTTGATATCTACACCTAACTGGTTCTTATATTTCTTAAATTCTTGCAGAAACATCCTGAATTTCTGTCTCAATGCTATAGCATTAGTAACCTGGGTGTCATACTCTTCTTTCGTGATGTTCTTAGGTGCCCAGGGAGTTGCCTGACCACCAGCTCCACCCGAAAACTTTAACGAACCTATTTGGTTAGGTGAACTAGGGTTCTCACATGTCATGGGAAACGTGGAATCATATGCAGTTCGACATACCTGATCACCTACTTGATGAGACAAAGGATTTCCGTCAGCGTCCTTGTATAACAACGTGTTGTCCCATTTACACTTATGTTCTGCTGACATAGCATTACAATTCTTCTTAAGATCGTCCCAGCCTCCTCCTTTTACATAAGCACTTGAACAAGCTGTCGAGTAACCTCCTACCTTGTTATCTTCATTGGTTACATACAAGCATGTACCTGCACTTTGAGGAGCATCTTGAGGGTTATTTTTATCTGCACAGCCTACTGGTCCTGACCCACATGTAGTACATCCTTCGCATAAGTCACCCCCATGCATCCTAAAAGCTGGCATACTAGAATTGCTAATCATGTTTTTCCAGTAATTTGAAGATAGTTCTTCACCAGTAAAATAATTCTTTCCAGCATATATTTGACCTGAGTAACCAGGCGAACCTTCTTTCTGTGTTCCACCCCATGTATAACCAGTATCAGTCACACCAGTTTCAAAATTTGTCATCCACCCATCAAAACCATAAGCCACCGCAACGTCTATCATCTTTTTGGCTAGTAATTTAGGATCTGCAAGTGCTTGCATAAACCAGGAATATTGTCCTCCATAGTATATTTCCTGAAAGAATAACCCACACCCGTAAATCTTTACTCCATTTTTATGTGCAGCATCAATCATATACTTAGGAGGAAATGTGAATCTACCTCCCTTTCCTGTACCACTAGTTCCTTCCACTATCGAACCGACAGAGCCTGCTCCGTTAGGGCAGTTCTCTCCAGAAGGACATGGTCCTGGAATATTAACCGATGGGTCACACATTCCAATACCCATATTCTTTGCATCTATATTGTAAAGTTCAACGTCCGCTCCAGTACCCTGATCGCCAGCAAAAAGACTATAGTTATCAACATATTGCCAGTTCCACATAAAAGGAAATCTACCAGGACCAACTAGTGTACCTGACAAATATTGTGTAGGACATCCTGAAGCATCAGGAGATGAGGTTGAATAAGTAAAATATGGGAGATACTCTTTATTTGGTAATATTTGTAAATTCTTATTCACAATACGCGTAGCAAGAGGAACGGTGGACCTAGCATACTCCAAAACCCCATCATTTTCTTCACTCCAACCGAGAAGCTGAGAGATACTCCAACCAGTTCGGGAAGGTACTGTATATTCCATATTTTCAGGTGACTCTTGAATAATAGCAGTCCAGCATATTGGTGGAGTCTTCTTATCTTTTCCTGTTACATACGTTCCAGTACATAACACCTCCGACTTAATGTTATCTGGGATCTCCCCAACAGTAACAGAATTGTCATCTTGTATCGTTAGATAAATATTTCCTGTTATAGGAGTACCTATTCCTGGTGAAGCCTCGATTGAAATGGCTAATCCATCTGGTTGGAAAAAACCTTGTTGGTCACAAAAGTCTTTACCAATAACGTACCTACAAGTATAACCACTGTTACATTCATCTGACGGATCCGGACTAGTTGCCCCAGGTTTCCATGTTAATTTACATGTCTTAGTAGTATCTACGGTTATATCTGTATCACTTCCTTTTACACAATATCCGGTGTCGAGGTCTTTAGAAAGATTTTTGCTAGAGGGGTCATCTGACAAATATATATGTCTGTTACCGTCCAGTCCATTCCATACACAACATATATCGGAAGAAACATTTGTAGTTTCCCCTTTTTCATTTATAAAGGGTAATTCAGATACATCTATGAGTTGTAACTTGCCGTTTTTTCGTGCTAAGTACTTACCGAATTTAATATTATACAAAAATCTGTTAGAATTATCATTCTTCCATACTATCATTCTCCACTTATCATTAGTACTTGATGCAGTAGTTATTTCTTGTGCTATAATAGTCGTTAAGTCTTTAGCAGCAAGAGCAAATTTCTTTCCATCATATGCTCTACAAAGACTAATTATCCTGATAGTTCCAGGATAATACGTTGGAATACCATATTGCATACTACCTTTCATAATACCAATTGGATTAATCTGTGATTGTAGTTCTCCAGCTTGTTCCATTTTATTATGACCAAGAATTACCTTTATAAAAAATTCACTCTTTCTTGGAAATAGAATTTATTTTAAAACCGTAAGCAAGACGACTAATACTACTGATACTACAACACCACCACTGAGTAAAGCAATATCTAATTCGTTGGATGACTTAGTTGATTGTTTTGGGGATGGTGGTGTTGGTGGTGTTGGTTTTGGGGATGGTGGTGGATAATCTTTGCAATAGATTTTTCTACCAGCTGCAGACCCTTCAGATCCACACTTTTCACATAGATCAGATGGATATACTATTCCACTAAGCGGAGAACCTTTGGCACATACACCGTCAGTATTAAAATATTATTCGGGTTTTCCTGTTACATTCGTGCATGCTTTGATCGAATGATCCTTTGAAATGTTCCAGTCTTTGATCGTTTTATCATCTTTACATGATAACCATTCATTTCCCGTTGGATGCCAATTCTCTCCGTTGTCAGTGATCGCAACTGTTCTTTTCGCACTATACATCGGATTATAAGCACTACAATCTTTCGGTCTAACATCGGGACCTCCTCCTGGTATAGGAGTAAAGGTTCCGTCTTCATTCCAATAAACATTACATTGTGGTCCTCCAAAATCATGAGAGTATGCGGGAGTGCTTGGCACCCCACTGAAATAATCCACAACCAAATCCGTCATAGCTTTGAGCATTGGGGTGCCAAGCACTTTCGTTTTATGTAGCACCTAATGCTATGGGACAATTCTTAATACATGTTTCATTATTCTCACATGCTGATATCCATGCACATGATGTAGTATTTGCGGCAGTCTGTAGTTCGTTATCATCTCTGTTGGGATCACCTACAACCATACCACCACTTTGTCCGACGGCATCACCTCCCCATTCATCTTTATTATAGAAATACAGATCGGTATTCTTAGTCCATTGATAGTTCATTTTATTTTTTTACTATTTTTATTTATTTTAGATAAAATGAGTGGTTCACAAAATGTTATGTTTATGAGTTTTGTTTTCATTATTGGATTTATACTACTAATAATCTCCCAAGCTATCGATAATAATATATCAGATAAATGTAAAGACAATACTATACGTGTATGTAATAAGGCTATTTACACCATTGGAATATTATTTATTGTTCTTCCTTTCACATTCCTTCTATGTGGAAAGGAGGTTTCGGAGAGCTATAAGAATACCCAACTAGGATTCTTCCTGCTACTTGGGTTTCTGTTAATAATTCTTGGATCCATAATAATGTCCAAGGCAACTGGTGACTGTGAGGACTCGAAACGTCATGGAGGGGCCATTTTGGGAATAGGTATTACCTTCTTTGTACTTGTTAGTATATATTTAGGACTTACAAAAACTTCCCAAGGTAAAAGCCTTCAAGAGAAGTCTGGGCTAAATCTATAAGCCTTGGGAAAAATAGATCTCTATAAATGCAATTGGAAGCATAATCAGAAATGCATGTATTGCATTTATCTTAGAATGAAGCTTAAGTGTAGAAGCAAAGGCTGGGATATCATACATTATAATTAAATAACTTGTACCAAGGAGAATAATAGCTGTTATTGTAAACCCTCTAGCTAGGTTCTGCCATTGTTTTCTATTTTCTTTTCGTTTCAGACCAATTATATGAAATATAACTGCTAGTGTATTACAAAGTAAACTAGTTATATCTATAGCTACTGATAACATTGTAAGTTGATTTATTGTAATAAATCAACTTAATTTTTCCTAAAACCTATTAAGGTAATTTTATCAAAATTACTTTTCCTTTTCTGTATTTCCACTTGGAAATAATGTTTAGACTTAAAGTGTTTTTTGAATGTTTTGTAAAGAATGGCATTATCTATATCAAAATTAGAAAACATTTTGGCATCAAAGGGCATAATGATAGTTCAAATATATACTATTAACAAACTATGTGTCTACCTAGAACTATTCATTGCATCAACTGGTGATACTGCGATGTTATACATTCCAAGTAAATATGATATACCATGTAATGATAATATTCCATCACAAAAAATTAAATATATTGATATCACAGAATCCGGGAGCATAATAGAAGACTCAACTGAGGAAGCTGATACTGATAAAATATATGAAAACGTTATTCTCACATTGGATAGTCAAAGAGATATTTCGGATCAAATAGCATCTAGTTACAAGAAGGATATATCACTCTCGCAGACAACTTCAGACAATTCCATTGAGATTAAAGAAATATTTAGACAACTCAAAAGACTTAGACTATGTGTAGAGAATATAAGATACAAGATTTGTATCTTCTATAAATCTTTTATATGTTGTATAAGAAGAGATGATTCTCTAGAATGCTTCCAAACCGTAGAAACTAATAATTCACACAACTCACATGATCTTAGATTTGCAGTCACCTTAGATCTAGAATTATTTTATGATAAAATAGATAATATAGTACTCGATATTAAAACTGTAAGACATGGTATATATAGCGTCCTCGATAAAAGTCAAAGACAACAAACTGCTTATTCAAAAAAGATGTTGGAAATTAAAGTAGCACAATCATCAAAGGAGAATGAAGTTATACACAGAATACAAAAATTAGATAGACAAATTGATGAAGTAGAGACACTACTAAATGATCTAAATAATACATCTAGGAATATTCCACTTGAAGCATTAGAACAGGAAACCCAACTAAATACAAATGGTAATAACTTAGGAATATATGGGGATATAGAGAAAACAAAGATTCAGACTCAAGCAACACAGAAATTGGCTCAAGTTAAAAATCTACAGCAAGACACTATGAAACTTCTATATACCATCAAGGCTAAAAGAGAAGATCTAGCCTTACGTTTAGATCGCATTGGGTTTGATAATATTGTGATTCTAAATTCTCTTTCGAAAAATTTCCAAATATTTGCTTCATTATAAATGACTATGGATTTCCCTTTACCTGTGCTTATTTCTCTCATTATTATAACTATTCTGATTGGGATCTGGTTTATATATAGTATATCTAGTCCAAAAAGTGCAAATAAAAATAATTCTTTTTAAGGTAATAATGGATAAATGTTTTGAATCTGCCGATGCAGGGGGTAATCTGTTACTACCAACTGAATGCAATAATACAAAAGTTCAAGAAACATGTCAACCATGTTGAATGAAATATGCGACAGTAAACTGCAAAATATGCCGAAGTCGATCATGATGGCTGTGAATGTCAGCGCCACCTACAATCACCAACTCCTCCAACTCCTCCAGGGCCAACTCCTCCACCAGGATCAATAAATCATCATCT
>Ga0307488_10001846_pt1 | contig 17857 bp, 14 predicted proteins | sample SB02metaG_FD_202248 | JGI IMG/M metagenome (GOLD analysis project Ga0307488, IMG submission 202248) | Sea-ice brine microbial communities from Beaufort Sea near Barrow, Alaska, United States - SB 0.2 | ecosystem: Environmental > Aquatic > Marine > Coastal | place: USA: Alaska | collected... | reverse complement strand
TTTGGGCAGAGGCCACTGGCCAGCTCAATGTGTATTTCTTGCAGTCAGAACAAGTGCGCAAAGTTAATGTGGGTTTATTACAAGACTTAGACACTGTTTACGCCATGACCATTCACAAAACCCAGGGTTCGGAGTTTGATCATGTCGCGTTAGTGGTGGCCCCTCAGGCTGAGCGGTTGTTGTCTTCCCAGCTGCTCTATACTGCCATTACTCGTGCAAAAATGACCTGCAGCATTAAAGTCAGTGAAGCCGTCTGGTGCAAAGCAGTAGGCAATAAGACCCAACGTTGGTCTGGACTGCGAGCATTACTTAGTTGAGCAGAGCAGAGGAGAGCCGAGCCGAGCAGAGGTGAGGTGAGGCGACTAAAGCGGTATCTTTTCTGAAAATAAGGCAGCAATGACACTGATCTTAGTCAGCTCACACTGCCTATAATTGAACCCACCTGCCGTTGATATATTTGGCAGAAAAATGGCCACCCTTGGATATTGGGCCGGCGCTGCCATTGTAATGCACAGTCACTGGCCAAGTTGATTGCACCGTTAAACGGAAAGAACGCCCCTCGAACAGAGGGTCTTGCGGCAGCTTAATGTTCCTTGTCCAATGGCCGTCTCTGGTGAAAAGGTGCACCTCAGCATATTTTTTAAAATGCACAGCCAGCTTATCTGCGTTTGACTCAAGTGCCCGAAGTGCCTCATTTTGCGATATGGTAATACTCTCGTTTAATGAATAAAAAGGATACTCGGTTACAGAGACCACCTTAGGTGTTGGCTGTTCGGGGCTTTTGTTTGACTGCCCAGCGATGGCATGTTGTTGTAAATATTTGTGCCACTGTACGGTCGACTGTTTCATGCCTCGTTCAAAGCCATTATTAACTGCAGTTAACATCTTAACGGCCGCTGGGGTTTTTAAAAACTCACTATACTGTTGCAGATCTTCCACATCTAATGGCAAAAATGTATGCAGGGCATTATTCAGTAGCTTTCTTTCAAACACGGGGATCACTACACCCTCGGTCTCATATAAAAAATCATCTTTTTGGTGGCCAACCTCGGGGTTTAAGATTTCCAAGGCCTCAAATACAAAGCCTGAAGCGAGGTGAAGGCGCCGCACTACCTCATCGGAGGCATATTTGGTTTGCAGAAGGTCTTTAACGCGATCTTTTCTTTGTTGGTCGATCCGACTGTCGGTAAATGTGCCAGAGCTTTTGCGTAAATGCTCTTCTGCAACCAACAACCTAGTGCCTAATTCAGACTCATACCACGCGAGCACTTGCTCCAACTCATCTGAAGTCATTGATTGACGAACCGAGCGTTTGACTTCTTTTAAAACGATTTGGGCATCAAAACTCAGGGCAACACTTCTTTCTAGAAATTCTTTTTGTGCTGGCGTCAAGTTGACCACTTTTTGCCGCTCTATCGACAACCTTATCATTTTAGGAATTTCATCAGTTTTATTGTATAAACTCGTGAGTTCGATAAAACGGTCAATATTTTGTGTTTCCTTGTACTCTTCGGGAATGGACGCGCAGCCAATAAACAGCAGGCACAAAGTGGCAAGTACCCATAGGCGTAGACGAGTTATTTTTGAAGATAGCATTGATGCTCCCAACTGGATTTTGAGTCATTCACTCTATTCGTGATGAGCTTACATCTCCCAAGGAGCTTGTATTACCCTAGGCATTTCATGGCGACCTTGATTGATCAAAAGCTCGAGGTGACTCAGTGTTAAATATATAGTGATGGTCTCTTATCATTGTTCGATGGGTTCGTCTTGGTTAATCTACAGGCCAATACAGTAGATTAAACGGGGCAGCCTTTGCCCTAAAAACGCGACACCTCGAATGACAGTGTTAAGGCACAAGTTTTCAACCTTTGTCTCTAACCACCCGACTGAGTGCTGCAGGCCTTAAGCCGCCAAAATATGGCTGATGCTTTTGCCTATGGACTCAAATAAAGACAAGGCCCGCTCTGAAGGAACCAAGGAGCGCTGCCGAGAATCTTGTGTTGGGTCAATATGTAGGTAATCTAAATTAATTAATACTTGAATCGATTTACGCAATGTGTAGCGCGAGCCTAGGTGTTTTAGGCTCATGCCATCTTCCATAAAGACACGCCTGCCTTGGCTACTTTCACGCGTCACATGTTCTAAGATTTGTAATTCTCGGTCGTCTAAGCCGCCGCTATTATCAGCTTGTATGCTGGTGCGAATAACTTTAGAAATGCGTAAAGCGATACTTGAATAGTTTTTTATTAACATGATACTTCTCCTTTAATCAAAATTATCATTTAAATGATATCTCTGTTTTCAGATACATGCTAGTAAATCGAGAATATTTTTTGTAACTATTATTTGAATGGAATACTTAAATATTGTTAGCGTAATATGCGGGTGGTTAATATGTGCTCGAAAAGCAAGTTTAACTCTGGGTCTTTAAGTTGTTGGTTGAACTCTTGCTGTTGAGTTACCGAATAGGTTTTTTGGCGGATAATTAAGTAGGGTTCGGCTCCTTGCTTAAGGCTAAAGGCCACATAAGGAAAGCGGGTCAGGCATTGGCTAAAAAAGCTGATGTTATTGGCGATCGACATGCGCTCAGCAGTGGGGTAGACCTGCTGCAAACTTTGAGCGTAAATATTAATTTTTTGATAACGCACAATGTTAATAAAGACCATAGGGTCAAACACCTGCATGCCTTTTTGATTACCTGTGGCGCTAGTTAACGGAAATTGTCCATTGGGCACGCTGTTGTCAAAAAAAGTGAATTCATAACGTGGGCTGGTATGTGCCAACCACTTAAAAATGAGTTTAGGAATGCCTTGATAAGCCTCTACACTGTGTCCTAAAAAGTCTTCCACAGATTTGTATCGGCCACGTTGTTGACCTCGTATCCAGCCTCGCTCTACGGTTTCCTCTGGTGGTGTAATGACAAAATACATGTACATGGTATGAGCGTATTTGGCATAGGTGCCATGCAAGACCTTTCGGACCTGCTCGGTCGAAAAACTGTCAAACCTAAAACGATCAACTAAAATATTGGGGATGGTTTGGTTTTGTTGGCCATTGCGCCTAATGTAGCGGTCTAACTTAGCGTCTATAATGTTGACTTCATTGCTAGTAAAGCGGCCTGAGTATTTATAATGAGGGCCAAGTGATTCATAGTCTAATAATTGGCGACGCCAAATGTCTGGGCTAATAATGCCGTATAGGGAGGACTTGATGCCACGTTGCCCCATGGTTTTCTTTAATAAAGGCCTGAGGGTGCTCTTACCCGCAGCAGAGGCGCCTTTTAAACTGATAATGACCGGATTCGATACCCTTGGTAACAGCTGGTATGAATGGGCGGCCACGGCTAGATCGATGGCCGGTTCAATCAGTTTTCCCACCATAAAACTACCATAGTTGTTGAGCGTATGACGACAAATAATGCGGCTCATGAAGTCTCGATCATTACCAATTAAACCTCGTGTTGAGGCCACAGAACCTAGTATTTGATAGCTACTTTTGTAGACCGCTTTAATCAAAGGATCGACTTGGGAAAAACCTGATATTTTAAGTTGGTTAATGGCTTTAAATTGGATTTCTTCACCACTAAGGGGCAGTTTCTTGGTGGGCTGCTTTTTACTCCAAGGCCATAAGCGTTTTTTTATGGTTGTATTTTGTTGTGGATCTAACATCACTTCTTCAACCAGTAAACGGTCCACTTCTAACTTAACCGCTACAGACAAGCTTTGAAATGCATCTTCGATATCACCGTATAAAGGGGCGATGTGTTGGTCCAAGATGTTGTTGATAATGCGTCTAAAATTAATGCCAAAGTCTTCTTCTTGCTCAGCCTCTGGAATGTGAATATTGGCCCCTACGCGCACAATAAGCTCATGCATTACCAAGCGCCGTGAAGTGAAGCCCACAAGATGTTCTGGTTTAAGCCCGGTTAGGTGAGCGATCTCTTGAACTTCATCGTACAAAGTATAAACATTGGGCGCCTGAAAAATAGTTTCGAGGCTACACAGCTCTTTGGGTAAATTGGCACTTAAACCTGGATTCCATGCGCTGTATTGTTTTTTCTTTGTCATTTAACACGTGTAGCCTGTTTTTATTAATCATATTTATAGCAGATTTTCCCCAGCACGTCAGTGCCAATGCTAGCTACCGTTGCCCGTCCCGTGGCACAGGTGGCTGCATAAAGGACATGTCGTCTAGTGGCAGGTATTTAGTGCTTGTGAATTCACCAACACTCGTCTTTAGCCCTTTAAAAATAGGTTAATAGCCCCCATTATACAGGGGCGAATATAGACTTACCCAATGATAAACCAACGCCTATGACTTACGCCCTAGAAATCAGCCAGCTACACAAAATTTATGACAATGGCTTTGAGGCCTTAAAAGGCATTAGCTTAAAAGTAGAGCAGGGTGACTTTTTTGCCTTACTTGGCCCTAATGGAGCGGGTAAATCTACCACCCTGGGCGTGGTGTCTTCTTTGGTGAATAAAACCTCAGGCTCGGTAAAAGTCTTTGGCCATGACTTAGATATCGACGTTAGTCAGGCTAAATGTATGATGGGTGTGGTGCCGCAAGAATTTAACTTTAATATGTTTGAGAAAGTGCAAGATGTGGTGGTGCAGCAAGCCGGCTACTATGGCATTCCTCGTGTTGAAGCCTTAAGGCGCACCGAACAACTGCTTAAACAGTTAAGCTTATGGGACAAGCGTGACGATGCCTCGCGCAATCTATCAGGGGGTATGAAACGCCGTTTGATGATTGCCCGCGCACTGGTGCACCAGCCTAAGTTATTGATCTTAGATGAACCCACAGCGGGGGTTGATATCGAACTACGTCGCTCTATGTGGGCCTTCCTAACCCGTATTAATGAGCAAGGCACCACCATCATTCTCACCACCCATTACTTAGAAGAGGCTGAAAATCTGTGCCGCAATATTGCTATCATCGATCAGGGCGATATTATTAAGCACAGCCCTATGAGGGAACTACTAAAAACCATTAACACCGAAACCATTGTGCTAGATTTGAAACAAGCACTCATACAAGCGCCAGCGATAGAAGGCTACCGATTACTGTTAGTAAATGATACGCACATAGAGGTCACCTTGCACCGAGGCCAAGACATTAATAGTTTGTTTGTAGCCTTGACCGCTGAGGGTATACAAGTGACTAGCATGCGTAATAAGACCAACCGATTAGAAGAACTGTTTGTTAACCTAGTTACTAATAACAAGACCGATTTGAAAGGAGTAAACGCCTGATGTCGGCCTATGAAATCTATATTGCTTACGCCACTATTGTACGCAAAGAAATTCAGCGCTTTATGCGTATATGGGTGCAAACTTTGTTGCCACCTTCCATTATTATGGTGCTGTATTTCATTATTTTTGGCAACTTAATTGGCACTCGAATTGGCCAAATGGGTGGCTTTGATTACATGCAATTTATTGTGCCCGGTTTAATCATGATGTCGGTGATCACTAACTCCTACGGCAATGTGGTCTCGTCCTTCTATAGCACTAAATATCAAGGTAGTTTGGAAGAGATGTTAGTGTCGCCCATGCCTAATTGGGTCATATTGGCGGGTTACATTACAGGTGGAGTAGCCCGTGGTTTGGCCGTAGGAACCATCGTCACAAGTCTGTCATTATTTTTTACCCAGCTGGAAATTTATAATTTGGGTATTATCGTACTCGTGGTACTAATGACCTCTATTTTGTTTAGCTTGGGGGGCTTTATCAACGCCGTGTTTGCCAATAGCTTTGATGATATATCCATTGTTCCTACTTTTATTTTAACGCCTTTAACCTACCTTGGTGGCGTATTTTATTCCATTGATCTACTGCCTGATTTCTGGGCTGGAGCATCACTATTAAACCCTATTTTATACATGGTCAATGCCTTCCGTTATGGTATTTTAGGAGTTTCTGATATTGCGGTGGGCTATGCGTTGTTGGTTATTAGTGTGTTCATTGTGGCCCTCTTTAGTTACTGCATGCACCTATTAAATACGGGCAAGGGCATTCGAAAATAGTATTGTGTTTTGGAGATAAAAATGCAACAAAATGACTTTATAGAGGCCTCACCTTTAGGTGACAAAAGTGCCTATGTCAGTGAATATACGCCAGGCTTATTGTTTCCTATTCCGCGCAACAAGCCTTGGCATCCAGAGTTTTCCTCGCGGCCCTTCTACGGCATTGATGTGTGGAACGCCTTTGAGGTGTCTTGGCTCAATGCCAAAGGGTTACCCATCATGGCGGTGGCTGAATTCCGTATACCGGCCGATAGCTCACATATTATTGAAAGCAAATCATTTAAACTGTATTTGAACTCATTTAATCAAAGCGTCATGGCTGACACAGCGCAAGTGCAGCAGCACCTGACTGAGGACCTAACCGCAGCAGCAGGTGTGCCAGTGCAGGTCACTTTGTTTAATCTAGGGGATAAGGCCATGCCAGTATTGCCAACCCCTGGAGTAAACATCGATGAGCAAGATATTGATATCACCACTTACTCGCCTGATGCCAGTTTGTTGTCGTCTGACATTAGTCGCTATCGTACGGAAGTTTTACATAGTCATTTACTTAAAAGTAACTGTCCCGTAACAGGGCAACCAGACTGGGCAACCTTGGTTGTCGAATACGAAGGTGCTACTATTGATCGGGCGGGACTGTTGGCTTACATCGTGTCTTATCGTGAACATGGAGACTTCCATGAGCAATGTGTAGAACAAATCTTCCTCGACATAAAGGCGCAGTGTAAGCCGGGTCAACTCACTGTGTATGCCCGCTACGTCAGACGGGGTGGCTTAGACATTAACCCCTACCGTTCTACCCGGCCTTTATCACCTAGCAATCACCGTACCGAACGCCAATAGGCATCTGCAGGACTTTTTATGGAACTATTACAAGGTTTACTCAATCGCGTGTCGATTCAACGCTTAGAATCTCCAGCACCAACCTCAGTTCAGTTGGAGATGATGCTGCAGGCTGCTTTGAGGGCGCCAGACCACGCTAACCTAAAGCCATGGCGCAGTGTTATGGTGGCTGGAGAAGGCCTTACAAAGTTGGGGCAAATCCTGCACCAAGCGCAACTCGAGCGTGCTCCAGAAAGTGATGCACAAACATTAGAACGGTGTATCAAAATGCCTCACCGAGCGCCTAGCATTTTGGTGTTGGTTGCCAGTCCTAAGGAGCACCCAAAAGTGCCCGAAGCGGAGCAAATACAAGCCACTGCGGCTGCGGGGAGTGCCATTCTATTGGCAGCCCACGCACAGAATATTGGTGCCGTGTGGCGCACCGGTTGGGTAGTCAGTCATCCGATGATCCGAGAGGCATTTGATATTAAAGAGCATGAGCAAATCATTGCCATGATTTATATGGGAACGCCATCGGTAACGCCCAGACCTGCACCCACAGTTAGCAGCCAAGATTTTATTAAACACTGGCATTAATGCGTTGAATTTTATTGCTTTTTATGGAGTAAAAGCATAAAATTTCGGCGTCCAAATGGTGAGGTGTCCGAGTGGTCTAAGGAGCACGCCTGGAAAGTGTGTGTACCGCAAGGTACCGAGGGTTCGAATCCCTCCCTCACCGCCATTATTCACTGGTAATTCCCAGATAAGTTATTGAAATATTTACCGTATTAACTCCAACCTTATGGAACGGTAGACATAACTGATGACACAAATCCCCCCTAAGCATCCTGCATATACGTACCTAAAGGGTAATGTGTATTACTTTTCACGTGTTATACCTGCAGCTTTAAAAAGTTACTACAGTAAGCCCCGTATAATCCAGTCCTTTCGTACTACGAATTTTAGACATGCAGTGCATTCATCGCGTTTATTGTCTGTGCGTTTGGAAGACTATTGGCATGATCTGAGGTTGAGGAGTACTGAGCCTCCTTGTGCTCACTTACTGACCAGAGAACATCTACAGGGCAGCTCAACAGTCATAACACTCATTCAAGCATTAGAACTCTATTTAAGCGTTAAAGGAGCAGGAAGAGCAGACATGTTCCTTCGTACTGCAAGGCGTAACATTGATTATGTAATTGATTGTCTATCTGATAGACCGCTAGATATGTATAAGACCAGTGATGCTGCTCAGCTTAGGCAATGGTTGCTAGAGAAGAGCTTGAGTATAAATTCTGTGCAGCGAACCTTTGGAGTTGTTAGGGCGGTGACTAACTTCAGCTGGCCAACGTGGGTTAAATTTAAATTCTAAATCTTGGGCTCGTAGCGTTTAAAGGCGGAAATGAAACGCACCAAAATAAAGTGCAACTAAAACACTATTTCGAGCAAAAGCAATTAAAAATACTTTTATATTGATCTGAGCATATGCTTCTAATGGCGGTGAAAAATAGAACCATGATAAAAGGCCAACCAGAACGTAAAATAAATTCCACGGCACAAAATACCCTGGAATGGAGAATACCCATTTGAGTGCACCTATTGGTTTAAGCGGCCAAACGAATACTGGAGGATAACTAACCCGTTCACCAGCTTGTAATGTCCTCTTTTGTCGCGATGCCCATAGTCAGATTCAACCAAAATTAACCATAACTCCGTTGCTAAGGTTTAAATTCCTTGCAAATCAGGTAATTGATCCATGGCTCTTAGTAATACTGGTGCCCCCACACGGGGTTCGATGCCTTACCAAGGACCTTGGTCCGAGTGCAATCATTGCAATATCAATATGTTAGAAAAATATAAGTACAAGACAAGACAAGACAAGACAAGTGCCTTGTTTTTGTAAACCCAGCGGTACTAGGCTCCAACATCAGAGGTTACTTGAGCCATTTTATTAGAGTTAGGGCGCAGAGCATCTGACCTACACCCTCTAATCTGGGACCCTGCGCCTTGAATACGGGGTCTTTAGTGTTGGGGTCGTGGATTCATTGGGGGGTGGGTCAGGAATTTTTGTTCACGCACTAATTTTAAGCTAAACCGTGCCGCTGCTCTAGCTGAGTGGTTTTAATTATTGAGCGCATAGATTTAGGCTGTGGCAGCAATTTTCTGCGTGTCCTCGTTAGTTTAAAAGCATCAGACTAAGTCAGGAAGTACAGCGTAGACGCGCTTTTTGATCTGAGACTCGCGGGCGTTTTATTCGAATTACAAAAGTAAAAACGTCAGGCGACCTTTGCAGGCCGCCTGAACGATTAATTAGTTTGCAGGTATGACCACAGCGTCGATCACATGGATCACACCGTTTGAGGCAATGACATCGACCGTCACAACATTCGCCTCATTGATTTTCACGCCGTTTTGCGCGTCAACCGTGGCTTTGTCGCCATTCAGCGCATAGTAAAGGAATACACATGCCATATAAACTAAACAACTTCATAACAACACTAACACATTGCCGCTTACCAATTACCTTCACAATTATAATGTTAGGAATAGTAATGAGTACCGCTAAACACATGGACACTAGATCTCATATGGCCGCCCAAGGGGATATTATAACTTTGAGTTTACCTTATAAGCACATGTTAAATATTAATAAAAATATTTTAGATATTCGAAAAATGGTAGCAGTAGAAGTCATGAAAGGAGGTAAGTAATATGAAAAAGACATACTCACTGAAACTCACGCGTTGGGTATTAGAAGCTATAGTGGACCACCCTAACGTACATGTAACTGGTGTGTCTCAGAAAATAGAGACCATTCTCAGGGAATACCTTAAAGGGTCTAAGTAATGGCTATTTAATGTGGATTTACCGTCGAGTTCACAACCGCAGTGCTTAAAAACTACAGTTAGTGGCTCATAAAAGGGTTATCCCCGGAAAGGGCCGTTTGGCAAAGCCTCGTTCGTGGTTAGCACCACAAGACGCTGCAACTGACGGGCCCACTTTCTTCCTTCCGCCGTCTGTTCCAGGAAGTGTAATGCCGGGCCCAACAAAGGTTCGACAAGGCTCTGAAAAAATTTAGGGAATGCGTCAGCCATGTCGAGCGCTGATCCGTAACCTTGGGCACCCGCAGCACCCGTCTCAAGCATTTCGTAATAAAGATTAGTCAATTTCTGAGGATACAGCGGGTCTGCCAATTGGCCAATAAGATCCGCAGCCCGGACTAGGCCCGGCTCACTATCCACGTCGCTATATCGGGGATCTTCAGGGGCTGGAAAGCGCGTGTAGTCGATTGCAGCTGACAGTCTTTCGGAATTGACAATATCGGAGCCTGCGAATTGCTCCCTGACGAAAATCATACCGCGATCGACGTGGTGTGGCGCCAGAATTGCATCAGATTTGCCTGCCTCAGGAAATAGCCGACCGCCGTTATGATCCTTAATTAGAACACCTTCGATATCATCCCTGCAAGCGTTTCGACAATAGCCAATGTCGTGAAAAAGCATCGCTGTAATGCTGTGAATCCAATCAGTGAGCTCAACATGTCCTTCCAACGCCTTTCCGCGAAGGATGTTTTGGCCAGCAATGACAACCATGGCCGTATGGTCAGCGTCGTGATACGACGCGCTTGTCTGAGTCAGATGGCTCATTGCAAGGGTTACGGCATCACACAGAAAATCCGAGTGTTTGCGTTTGGCATTGGGAAATTGATCGACAAACGAACTGACTAATTCGTCACTTAGAGCATTCGTCAATATCTGAGCAGGATCAAAAGCCATGTTATACAGTTCCTTTTAATATATTTTTAGTCCAAGCGAGTGGCGCTACCGTGACAGCGCTAAGACAGATTTGTTTGACCGCGCCAGTCGCTCGGCCATGAGTCTTACGATGCAAGACGAAAACAACTCAGCCTGTGTTGGATTGGTTTGCAAGAATTTGTGATAATTCTTGATCGACAACCTGAACAGGACACTGTCCCGTTGCGCCACGGCAGAGGCGGTCCGCGGGGCACCGGTATAGACAGCCATCTCGCCCAAGATGGATCCAGCGCGCATTGTGCGAACAGTCATAGGTTGCCCATCTGGCAAGTTGATGATGATAGAGATTGAGCCACCCAAAATCAGATACATTGAATCGCCAGAATCACCCTGCTCAAAAAGTGCATCTCCAGAAGATACAACCACCTCCTCGAAGTAATTTGATATCGTGGTGACCGCATACTTGTCATCAATCAAGTTGTTCAAAAGCTCGTGGGGATTCATAATTTGATGCGAGGGATTACTATCTACATTGTCGAGCAGCATTTGATCGTCACACCACCCAGCTGCGGCATCCAAATCACTAAACACGTATAAGGCACCATCGGGAAGTTGCAACTCGTCTCCAAGGTTTGAAAGCCTTACCAAGATTGTAGATTGGTTACCCACTAAGCAAAGTATTATATTTTCCCGCAGGCAAACCCGCATCAGTTTAGCAAAGCTGTTTACAGCAGAGGAATCCATTTCGTCAACGCGGGTGAAATCAATGACCAAAAAGCGTTTGATAGCCGTATCACCACCATCAACAACTAGCATTATTTTTTCAAGCAAGCGGCTGGCGGAGCCGAAGAACAGAAAGCCTTGAAGAACAAACAGCTGAACTAGTCCACCGTGCTTATCCAAATAAGCCTGATCGTCTTTGTGACGATCAACATTGCTCACATGCTCTGCACCATCCATTGCGGACTTCACGACGCTGAGCTGACTGTACTTCTGAACAAACAGGACAGTAGCAAGGAGGACACCGATCGCCACGCCTTCTAAGATACCAAAAAGTGCAACTGTCACCAAAATAATACAAATCACAAGCACATCTACGAACGGTAGCTTGAGTCGCTGTTCCCAAACCCACTTGACCAGAAAGCCCAGGCCGATATATATTAAAAATCCAGCTATAATTGGTAATGGCACAAAGGCAACGGGGGCTGGTCCAACAATAATTACGGCCAAAATTAATATGGTATAAATTGTGATAAGCAAGAACTGATCACCGCCCAACTTACGCACAACTGCCGTGTCAGCAGCAGCGCCAAAACCAAGTGGGCTTGTAGCAAAGGTACCAAGAAAATTGGACAAACCAGCTGATCGCAGTTCGCGGTTTGGGTCAAGATCGCGGTTGATTAAAACTTCAACACCTGAAATGTCCAGAAGCAGCATGATCACGCTGAGAATACACAATAAAATAATTGTGCCGAATTGCTGGGCGACAACATTCCAATCGACAAGATGCAACTGGCTAGGCGAGATGACTGGGAAAAAGTTTGCCGTCGATGTGTCAAAGACTGTGAGCCACCCTAGTTGGGTCGCTGTTTCAACAGACGAGCCTGTCGCAAATAGGACAAAGTAGAACATCCCCATAGTAGCAACGAGGAACGTCGGGACAAGTGCCCAGTGGTTGATGCGCTGCTCCATCAAGAATAGAACTACCCCAATTAGAATAGCTGGCAGCAAATGCATAATTACTTCGGGCGTAAAAAAAGACACAAAGCTTGCAGTGTCGAGCAAAGGCCCAACGGCAACGTTGATACCACCTTTTGCAACCAAATAGCCAAGCCCTGCAAAAAACCCGCCCATGACAGGAAAAGGAATATAGCGCGCTATGTTGCCGACCTTGGCAAAGCCAATTGTATACATAAACAAACCAACGATCAGCGTTGTAGTCAAGATCGCCCCGACTACTGTCACCGCAATCGTCTCGGTCGGTTGTCCTTCCATAGTAAGGGCAATCGTCGCAGCCATCGCGGCAAAAATCGGCGACTGACCTAGACGTGGCCCAGCCATCATCGCTTTATATCCACTGGTGGCCGGTATCATGAAGCCACTGAACGCAGTCCCAACCATGAAAAGCCCAATGCCTAATGATACAAAAGGGATAAGTGCTCCCGAAAAGACGAGCGTGCCGATTGATACAGCTGTTGCGATATTTAGAACAGCAATAACAGTCGCAGCTGATATGCTGCGCAATAGAATACTTGGCGTAAGAAGTGATGTCACGAATGACTTAGGAGGGTTGCTCATGGGACCTACTCATAACTCAAATTCATTTAATTTTCCTGACATTCAACAATTACTAACAACTAAGTTTTATCAGCGATAAGAATCGCTGTATTTGACTGTCCCGATATTTGTTCTACGCGCTCTGCCGCATTGCGCAGGACATCCACAACTTCGGTTTGTTCTTGGAGGCTGAGTTTGCTGATATTCAGATCAAGGCTGAAGTTTGGGCGGCTTTCATGAATTGGACGCACTTCTGCCTCCATGTTCTCAAACAAGTCGGCAACCTGAAAGGTCGTCACCGGGGCTGAGATACCCTTCGCTCTAATCTGATCAAGTTGCTCACAGTGAATTAGCTCTTTGACATGCGCGTATGTCTCATAAGAGATCAGTATTTCCCCCGGTGCACACGCACTTTCAAGACGCGCTGCCAAGTTTACACCACCACCGATGATGGTGTAATCCATGCGGTCGTCACTGCCAAAGTTACCAACCGTACAAAGGCCCGTGTTAATCCCAATACGGCACTGCAATGGCTTTTCCAGTCCGCTGTCTTGCCACATTTTTTCAAGCTCTTTCATCCGTTTGCGCATGGCAATCGCCATTTTTACGCACTGAGTAGCATCTTCCTTTACGCCTAGCGTTTCCGGATCACCAAAGAAAATAACAATAGCATCACCGATAAACTTGTCGATTGTGGCCCCATGTTCGATCGCGATTTTAGACATTTCAGTCAGGTATTGGTTCAGAAGGTGGGTAAGATCTTCGGACTCAAGCCTTTCAGTGGTCTCGGTGAAGCCGACAAGGTCTGAGAAAAAGACGGTAAGCCGTTTGCGTTGGCTGACAAGTTTTACCTCCTGCTTGCCCGAGAATATCGAGTCATAGATTTGTGGTGAGAGGTACTTGGAAAGTTGCTTGGACAAGTTTTCAAGAGCTTCAGATTTGTTAGATAGTTCGGTTTCCCGCGCCTTGAGGGCTGTGATGTCTGAGTAAATCGCCACCGTGCCTCCATCCCCCGTCTTGCGCTCAGTGATAAGAATCCACTGTCCGTTGATATTGGACTGGAGGCGCGGTTCACCCGGTTCTTGGTGGCACGAGATTTGCTCTTGCACCCATTCCTCTTCGCGATTTACCGCTTCAGTTATAAAGCCAATTTTTGCACTTTCCCGCACCACAGTCTCAAATTCAATTCCAGGCATGACTTCAAACTCGCCTCCAGGAAACAGCAGGTTCGAATAACGAGAATTGCAGATTACTAAGTTCCCATCTGGATCGTAGAAGGCAAAGCCTTCAGAAGAGTTTTCAATAGCATCAATCAAGCGCCGTCGCGCTATTTCCATCTCTTCTAAGTTTGATTTTCTAGCTTCAATAGCCGTGTCCCGGAACACAATAAGGGCTTCACCCATGCGTCCTATTTCATCATCAGTGCCGGGCTTTGGTAGTCGCGACTCAAGCTCACCATTAGCAATTAACAGCATGCTAGTACTTAAAGCTGTGAGGCGGCTTATAAGAACGCGGCCAACGTAGAGCCAAACGATTAAAATTGAACTAATAAGGCTCAAACCTCCAACAGCAACAAGAACATTGAAACTTAACTCTTGAACATCTGTCGCGGTTTCTCTTGCAGTCGCAATTTCACCTTTTGCGTTATCGACAAGGTAGTTGATTCTATTAGTCAAAAAGTTAGCTAATACTGCATTCGCGGCGAGAAGCTCTTCTGCCAATGCAATCGTACGAAGCTCCTGTTTGCGAAGCTCAGGAATACTATTCTCACCTTCGGACAATTCTCCCAACGCTTTAAAAAGGCGAACCGAACGACGCTTCAGCTTTGTTGGCATTTCATCCATTACCGCACGAAGTTCCACGAGTGAAGTGGTTAGGCCAAACATTAAAACCCCAATCTCTTCAGTAGTTTCAGCGTTCGAAATATTTGACAATGAATTTCCAACGCCAGCGATTTTTGCTGTAAGGTCTTGTTGTGGCAGAATTTTAATTATTTTTTTAGCTATTGCACCTTGGTCAGCATTGATAATACCTGCTTCAGGTGCGCCACTTCGTTTCCACGATGACAATTGGGCTCCAAGTTGCTTTTCCCCTGGGGCCAGCAGGCGTAATGCTCCATTATTGACTGTCTTAAGTTTACGAGACAAAGCTTCGCGCTTATCTGTTAATTTGATGCGCTGTGTCACCAACGCATCAAGTTCAAGCAGATTGCGGTCTAGCTTCCCAACCAGACGAGCAACACTGTCTTGCGATTTCCCATGTATTTCAGCACCAGTTTCAGTTTGTAAAAGGGTTACGTTGAGTTTATCAACTTTGGAGCGGACCGTTTTAGAAACCTTCGCGCGCGAGGCCTCCGAAGTAACAACAAGCAGAGCCGGTGCTGCATTCAATATCCGCTCAGATTGGACTGCCACTTCAACAAGAGCCAAAGCCTGTGGCACTCTTTTGTCAGCAATTTGACTAAGTGCACTATTCACACGATCCAATGAAAACAGTCCCGCCCCTCCCGCTATTAGGGAAAGCATAGTGATACCGGTAAATGCCATTATTAAGCGTCCACGGACACTTCGTGAAAACAAGATTGGACGCAATGACATGACTAACACGAATCCAGTTCAATTATGGGCGCTGGAAATAAGTTTCAGTACCGTATTCGTAGATAACAAAGTTACTAACACCTGTAACATCACCCTTTTCGTTGAAACCAATTAGTCCAATGATAGTATCAAATTCATGCGCCTGCAGGGCCGAAATAACTTGGCCTTTGTCAAAGGAACCAGCTAATTCAACTGCCTGTGCCCAAGCTTGGATCACGGCATAGCTATAGAGGGTGTACCCGGCCGGATCGTAGAACTCTTCATCACGGATAGCCGCAGTTACAACAGCAGCAGAAGGTAGCGTTCGCGGATCAGGGCCAAAGGTGAACAGGGTTCCTACACCGGCATCACCAGCTACAAGTAAAAAATCTTCGCTGGAGAGAGCATCTCCAGAAAGAAATTGGATATCAGGAAGGGCTTCACGTGCTTCAAACGCGATCAACCCCACATCTCGTGGGCTGTTACTGACTAAGTAAGCAACATCAATTTGCGCTGCAACCAACTGATCAACTAATGATGCGTAGCTACTTCTATCTGTTGCGAAGGACAAAACAAGTTCTGGAACGACTTCCCGCTTCGCAAGCTCTCCAACCAAGCCTTTTGCAAGTTCAGTTCCGTACGGGTTAACGCCACTAACAACTGCAATTTTTTTTCCTGGAAACTCCGCAACGATTAGATCGGCAGCGACAACTGCTTGGTCATCGTCTCGGCCAATAACTCTGAAAACATTATCGCCTCCCTCATCAGTTAACCGCGGGTTTGTAGAAGCCGGCGACATCATGATAATGCCAGCCTTATTATATATCGGACTGGCGGCAATAGAGGTACCCGAACACATGTGACCGTTCACAAAAACCACTTTAGCAGAAACTAATTGTTGGGCAGCTGCTAACGCTTGCTGCCCATCGCATGCATCGTCAACCACAATTGTGTTAATAATTTCGCCAAGCACTCCACCGGCTGCGTTAATGTCAGAAATTGCCCGCTGCGCACCAATTTCTTGCTGTTCACCTAAAAATGCCACGCTTCCAGTTGCTGGGCCAGCTATACCGACATTTAAATCTGCAAAAGCACCACTTGACAAGGCAACGCTCAATGCAACTGTAAAAATTACTTTTCTTGTTCTTAGATTGATCATATTTTTTCCTGTATTGAGGCTTTGGGCCCAGAAGCCCGTTCCACTCTAGTCGTTAAATGTTAAGAATGTGAAACTTTTGGTGTTCAATTACGGAACATATGCCTAAATTCACTATATATGAAGGATTAATGATGGTTTTCAGATATGTTAGAAGGGCTACAAAAAAAATCTTCTCGTACCGCCATTATTCACTGGCAATGCCCAGATAAGTTGTTGATATATCTACCACAATTCAGTCCAATCAATGGAAGGGTAGACATAACTGATGACACAAGTCCCCCTAAGCACCCCGCATATACCTACCTGAAGGGTAATCTTGTGAGCAAATATGACAAGATCCCGTAACCCAAAAAACAACATTACGAGGTTTATGATGGCCGAATCCAGTGTCAACTCAGATACTTTTTAGCCTAGTTTAAGTATGCGCTTAAGCTCTTTCTCTAGCACCTCAAGCTCCAAGGGCTTACTCATTGTGGCATCCATACCCGAGGCAATAAATAGGGCTTTCTGCGCTACATCTACGTCAGCACTTAGCGCCAAAATAGGCACAGCTGCACGTTTTTTATTAGCACAATTATGTATCCTTCTAGTGGTTTCCAAACCATCGATGCCTGGCATGTGCACATCCATTAAAATAGCATCATAATCGTTGTTAGATGCCATTTCTACAGCCTTGTAGCCATTTTCTGCCGTTTCTATGATGTGGCCTTTTGGTTTTAATAAGGCCATAGCCACCATTAAATTTAAAGGCACATCATCTACTACCAATAATTTAAGAGGGGGCACCTCAAAGCCATCTGAATTATCAAAATCGAGTATTTCAAAACTTTTAGGCTGTTGCTCTAAATATACGGTCACTTCGAATATAGACCCTTGGCCCACAATACTATTGCAACTGATTTCACCACCCATCAACTGCGCTAGACTTTGCGCTATGTTAAGCCCTAAGCCACTGCCACCAAAAGATCGAGTTATGCCGTTATCTTCTTGAGTAAATGGGTCAAACAGCGTCCCTATGGCATCTGCGTTGATGCCTTTACCAGTATCGGCAACAATAAACATAATTCCTAAATTGGGGTTGGGGTCCATCCCCTGCGCAACGTAAGGTACTGCTGTGAGACTAATGGAACCCTGTTGTGTGAATTTAACAGCGTTGCCTAGTAAATTATATAATATCTGCTTTAAGACAGTAATATCACTTAGAACTGGATAGGCCCCTTTAAGCTGATTATCAATA
>Ga0307488_10001844_pt1 | contig 17860 bp, 20 predicted proteins | sample SB02metaG_FD_202248 | JGI IMG/M metagenome (GOLD analysis project Ga0307488, IMG submission 202248) | Sea-ice brine microbial communities from Beaufort Sea near Barrow, Alaska, United States - SB 0.2 | ecosystem: Environmental > Aquatic > Marine > Coastal | place: USA: Alaska | collected... | reverse complement strand
CCACCATACAAGTCAACATGACCAATAGGGTCTGTAATTTGGCCCATACTATGATTAAGCCATAGGTCTGTGATCTTGTGTCTATCGTTTAACTGGGCAGTAGTAAGATAACAGAAATCACATGCAAAGTTGCAATAATAAGTTGGATTAATCGATAGATTCATCAACATAAGGCGTCACCATATCTGGACCCATTCCATTTGTAGCAAGTATTCTTGGAGCGAGTGTTTTCATTCTACGACAATGTTCTTCAACAGTGCCTTCTCTTTTCATATCACGAACAGTCTTCTTACATCCATTGCAAATCTCAAACATAGGGCAAGTGTAACAAGACATCTTCATTGTTTGGATTGTAGGATCGTTTTGCAAAGGCGTTTGCATTTCGCCGTTCATTTCTTCTTCGAAGTTGATAGGGTAATCCATATCATCAGCAAAGGAACCACACGAATAGTAATCACCTCCGGGGTTAAACGCACGAATGCCAGTGTCACACAATCTATTCTGTGGGCAGGAAGTAGCAGAGCCACCAAGACGCTTAATCATCTGCTTAGTGTTATATTCGTATTCGGCCAAACCAAGATCATAAATCTCAAGGTAAGTCTCATAGATTTTACTTAACTGAAATGTCGAACCTTGTACGCCAGATGCCATAGCATAGTTCAACTTGCACTCAACACCCATCTCTTTAGCAAGACGAACGTTATCAATAGCAAGGTGGGCATTCTCATCAACGATAACAGAGATGAAGTCTGGGCGCTCTCCTGTGTGCTTCAACATAGCATTAGACACCATCCAAAAGTCTTTCTCAGTGAACTCAGAATAATCACCTTTCAATCGACCACCACCATATTGGAACGAAGTGGCACAGCCAAACCGTTCGTTCTGGAATATAGGCAACCACTTCTCTGGGCGCATTAGGAATGGCCAAAGATTAGAGGTAAAGCTAATACTTGCTGGATAGTCGTGTTCGTCAAGGTGATTAATCAAGTCCCAATAGTACTGAGGCTTGACCATAAGAGGATCACCACCGTTAACAATGATTGTGTTTGTGTCAGGATACCGTTTAAGAAACCTGAAAATAAACTCCAAGTCTAACAACCCAACTTCATTTGGGTCGATATCAGTTGAAGAACAGAACGTACATTTAAAGTTACAAGCCTCCGTTGGCTTAATGATTAAATCCATCCTTTGTCCTTCGCAAGTTTCATCATCAATGTTTTAGGCGCTGGGCATACATCCCCCATCCATTGTAACTGATGACAATCAGAATGGCAATAGATAAACACAGGACAATCATAGCAGCGTGGGTCACGCTCATGAGTTTCACATGCAATAACTTCCATACGCTTGGGAGACTGCCGTACAGTCTTTGCTGGCATACTGATATCACCATACCACTGCGTCGGTGCTGTGTTGGGACAACCAGCAACAGTACCATCTGCGTTGATTGTGTGAATTTTCTGTTCGCAATCACGACAGAACGTGCCATTAAAGAATTGACCTTTACTAAACTTATCATACACTGTATTCATATAACTGTCATATACAGGATGGTCTTTTGTGGTTTCGTGAACTCTCATCCAAAATTCGTCAAGCTCAGTGTTGTGTGGGAAAATGTCTAGGTTAAGCTCAGCATTACCATCGTGTGTCAGACGCTCATAGTTAATGGCTCCAATGCCAAGTGAGTGCATGTAATCTGAAATCTCAAGTGGGTCCATCTTCACAACGTCTTTGGACGCTGAAATAAAGCACTTAACAAAGCACCCTTCAGCCACTAATTGCTTTACATTGTTTTCCCAAAGAGTACGCTGTTTTTCGTTAGTAAAACGAATGTTTGGGTCCCATGATGTGCCAATAGAACCAGAATCCAACATCTTAAGAAACTCAAGTCTTTCGTCGGTTAGCTTATACACCAAGTTGGTAGTAATACCATGTGTACATCTATCCCCCCAATACTCCTTGGTGATGTTGTAGAACTCCATCAAGTCTTTCATAGGTGCAAGAATAGGCTCCCCACCATGATACTCAAAATGAATTTGGTTATCATCTGTCTGAAGTTCGTTGCACCAGTCAGCCGTTTTCTTTGCATCAAAGTAAATTTTACGACCTTTTGATCCAGATGTAAAACAGTGACTGCAATCTAAGTTGCAAGTCTCAGTCGTTTTTACGTATACTACTAGATGTTTCTGTGTCGTAAATGCCATATGATACTACCAATGCCTTTTCTTTATTTAACGCTCTATGTGGGGTATTTGCGGGTACATACGCAATCTCGTGTGGTCCAAGAAACATCTCATAGCCTTCAACTTCCAAGTGTTTGACGCCAGCCAAACACTGTATAAACACATCAACTGGATCAGTGTGGATGCCGAATGTGCCACTATTTGCTTGATTATAGAAAGCATGTGCCGTGAAATCATCACCAACTTCCTTTACAACAAGAGGTAACATTAGGTTCTTCTCAGTGTTCATGAAGTCTTCGAATTGCTCTATCTTTATAGTAGTATTGCCTGTCGCAATCGCCGCAGTTATTTGGGAGAGATATATCATGTATTCTTTATTGTCTAAGTAATGTTGAAGACCATCGTTGTCAATAATAGAGACATCATTATTCTTAAAACAATCTTCAGTAACAACAAATTCTTCTATTAAACTGTACCATATAGAATCATCTTCCATGCGTCACCCCTTTCATATTGTGATTGTATTTATAGTATCACTGGTAAGATAGATTGTAAAGGTTTTATTTTTTGCCTAAATAAGATTATATATTATGAGGAGATTGAAATGGATATTCTTAATCTATGGCCCACTCAAGTAGGCAGAGGGCAGTTTGACACAAGCGGCCTAGTAGAACATATCTTTGCCACCTATGATTTAGAAAAAACTGGTGAAATATCTGGGTTTAATTTGTTGGATGATAATTCTGACGTTATGCTTCGGTTCAGAGATTTGATCTTGCACCTATTTGATAAATATCTACAAGAGACTATCGGCAAAACTATAGATGATTACAAAAGTCATGAAATGAAGGCGTGGATAACAGGCCACGGCAAAGACTACAACATGCAAATCCACAACCACTCTGGCGCACACCTTTCTGGTGTATTCTATTTGTTAAGCGAAGAGCAAGGTGCTGGTGGAGATTTGGTCCTACATGATCCAAGAACAAATGCCAACAGAGGTTACGATGACAGCTTCGATCCAATGTTCGAAAGAGAGAGATTACAACCAAAGACTGGCGACTTTATGATCTTCCCTAGTTTCACGTACCACCACGTTAACCCCTATTATTCTAGTCTCAGAATATGTGTTCCCGTTGATCTTTATTTGTATAAAGGATAGATTATGCCGAATTCCGCCAGACTAATACTAATAACTGAGGTTATTGAGCAAAAATTAAGAAAAGAAAAAGAACTTGAGTACTATCTCAAAGAACTAGAAGAGATACAACAAAAAATAGGATACCTTCAAGGTGAAGTAAAGCTTACTAATACTATTATTGGTATGATAAAACATGAATTAGTATACGATATTAAAGAGAAGTTTCTCGACAACAACAACGATAAGCTGATTGACGGCTAGACCTGATTCTACGCGCAGCGGCTAACGTATAAATACAAGTACAAATAAAACTCGTGTTTAGATAAATAAAACACATCACGTAATTACATGGAGATTAGAAATGGCATTTACATATACGTACACAGTACGCAACCTTAAAGTAAAAGACGAAGTGAACGCAGATGGCGTCACACTAACAAACGCAGTAGTCCAAACATATTGGTCTGTTACTGGTACAGACGAAGAAGGCAATGAAGGTAAATTTTCAGGTGCGACACCATTCTCAGCAGCTAACGTTCCCGCTGGTTCTTTCACTGCATTTGCAGACCTAGAAGAAGCTACTGTGATTGGTTGGATTGAAGGTGTAGTTAATGGTGATCTCGACTACAAATCGCACATTGATGGTCAAATCCAAAAAGATATCGACAGAAATGTTGCTACAGAAGTATCTGGCGAAAACTTGCCTTGGGGCGAGGCAACTACTGCGCCAGAATAATATAGAAAGTATCTAGCATGAATTATACATGGCAAATATTGCAGCTTGGGAAACTTGACCAGACTAATAGCGACGGCGTAGTTCTTGCTGATGCGATTGTTTCGGTTAAATGGAAAAAGATTGCAACTTCGGACACAGGGGTAGTAGCAAGTTATGTTGCTAAAACAACTCTTAGCGTAACGGACACTACTTTAGCCAACTTTATTGAGTTGGATGACATAACAAAAGATATTGTTGTCGGTTGGATTGAAGGCAGTCTAAGCGAAACGGAAGTAAGTAACATTAATGGCATTTTAGCCAAAAAAGTTGAACAAAATGCAATGAGTACGTTTACACCTAACTGGTAAACACTAAAATTGGTTTTTTTATAATGGAGATAACATGCACGACTTGTACATGGGTGGATTGGCGACTTATGCGTTAAAAAGAGGGGGTTCATTGCATCCCTTGATAATCCCAACAGAAGTTCTTGGTAACGAGACTGGGATCATGAACCCCTCTATCTTTGCTCACAAAGGCAAGATACTTGTCAATGTGAGGCACGTAAACTACATTCTTTATCATAGCGAAGGTAAACAGTTTCCTCACCAGTGGGGTCCTTTAGTGTACGTACATCCTGAAAATGATGTCACACTAAGAACTCACAATATCATGTGTGAGCTTGACAAGAACATGAACCTTGTAAACGCCCAGCGCGTAAACATGGCTTTGGACACTGGCAAGCCTACATGGAACTTCATTGGTCTTGAGGATGCGCGTCTATTCAGTTGGGACGATAAGCTATTTCTTTGTGGTGTTCGTCGTGATTGTTATGATGATAAAGGTAGAGGCCGTATGGAGATGGCTGAGATCGAATTCATCAATGGCGAGTGGACTGAAGTTTCTCGCAACCCAATCCCAACACCGGGGGATGATTCTAGTTACTGCGAAAAGAACTGGATGCCTGTCCTTGACATGCCATACCATTTTGTCAAGTGGACAAATCCAACTCAGGTTGTTAAGTTTGATATTGAGAACGGCACTACAGAAGATGCCATTTACGATAAGGACAAGTACATTCAAGCCAACAAAGACTTTCGTGGTGGCTCTCAGGTAATGCGTATCAACGACAACCAGAGAATGGCTTTTATTCATGAAACAAACTTATTGCGTGATCCGTTTGGTCGCAAGGATGGCAACTATGCCCACCGTGTAATCATTTGGGATAATGATTGGAACATCGTACACCAAAGCCGTGAGTTTCATTTCATGGGAACTTATTACGATCATGTGAAGGCGCAAGATTATAACATCGAATTTGTCACAGGAGCCGCTGTTGTTGGTAATGATATTTTGATATCCTTTGGGTGGCAAGACAATGCATCTTATGTTTTGAGAATGCCACAAAAAGTGTTTGCTGAATTTTTGGCAGGAGAATAGATTATGAAATTTAAGAATATGCAAGTGTTAAATGATGTTGTTATGGATTATTCCAACCCATTCAAGATGTACGCCTTGGCTCGTGAGTACGACGCCCTGAAGCAAGGGGCGGCTGCATTTGGATGGTATCTAAGGGCTGCTGACTTTTGTGCTGGTGAGACATATGAAGAAAAGATGTTGCAGTATAAATGTATGATCCTATGTGCAGAGATATTTGATAGATCAGGTGATCGTGGTCATTCAGTGATGGGACTTCTCAAGATGGCTGTTGCTACAATGCCAGAAAGGCCTGAAGCATATTATTTTCTTGCCAAGAACTCCAAGGCTACAAGCAACTGGCGCGACTCATTGATGTATGCCCAGATGGGGTTGAAATGTGATTTGATCGAAAAATTAGATAACGATCTAGATTACCCCGGTCAAGTTGGGCTAAAATACATCTACGCAATTTCAAAATGGAAATCAGATGGTCGTGATGACTCAAAGAACTTCCTCTTTGATCTAAAGCACAAAGAGCTACTACCATCTGATATTAGAGATGAAGTCACTGCATTGCTGGACAAGATCGGTTACCCAAGCACTTTGGCGTACAAAAAAGCTGACGTGAACAAATATAGATTTGCATTCGAAGGGCTTGATGACATCGAAACAAACTATTCTAGGCACTTCCAAGACATGTTTGTTTTGTCAATGCTAAACGGCAAGCGAGAAGGTACTTTTGTTGAAATCGGAAGTGGTCATCCCACACTGTTCAACAACACATATTTGTTAGAGAATAAGTTTGGTTGGAAGGGCATTTCTGTTGAGCATTCCGAAAGAATGTGTGCTCAGTTCAGTAGGGAAAGAACAAGCAACATCATATTTGATAACGCAGCAACTCTAGACTACGGCAATCTATTTAAGCAACACTGCTTAGAACAACACATCGACTTCCTAAGAATTAACAGTGACCAATCATCGCTCAATGCAGTTAAAAGCATACCATTCAACAAGTATGAGTTTTCTATTATCCAGTTCCAACACAACGATTGTTGGTGGGGTCCTGAGATTAAAGAGATGTCAAGAAAAGTATTGAAAGATATTGGTTATGTTCTCTTTGTAAATGACATCGCAATTGATGGTAAGAATAGCTACGAAGATTGGTGGGTCCATCCTGCCTTTATCAAGTCTGACCTAAATAACAAGATGAAGTCGAATAAGAGCATAAACTTTGCTTGGGATTATATGATGAAGGAAAGAAAATGAGAGCAGTAATCGTTACAGGGGGTTTCGACCCGATTCACTCAGGACACATTGCTTACTTCAAGGCGGCAAAAGAATTAGGTACTATTCTATATGTTGGCGTCAATAGTGATGAGTGGTTGACACGCAAAAAGGGCAGACCGTTTATGTCTGTCGAAGAACGCATGGCTATTATTAAAGAAATTGGTTGTGTAGGGCATGTGTTCACTTTTAATGATGATGACGATACTGCCATTAAAGCTATTGAGTATGTAAAGGATGTTACACCCAAGACTGCTTCTATTGTATTTGCTAATGGTGGTGACCGTACAAAAGAGAATATTCCAGAGATGGTATTTGATGATGTAAGCTTTGCCTTTAGTGTTGGCGGTGCAGACAAGAAGAATAGTTCATCATGGATACTAAGTGAGTGGGACAAGCCTACTACAAAGAGACTTTGGGGAACATATAAAAACTTGGATCAGAATGGTCATTGGAAGGTTAAAGAGTTATCGATTGATGTTGGTAAGTCATTATCAGATCAAAGACACTTTATTCGTTCAGAACATTGGCATATTGTTTCTGGTAACCTTAAGATGAACCTAGAGTTTACTAATGGTTATGCAACATCTAACATCTATAAGACTGGTGAAAGTATAGACATTCCTGTTAGATGTTGGCATCATGCAACTAATGTTGGTGATGATCCTGTTAAGGTTATTGAGGTCTGGATGGGTGATACTCTATCTGAAGATGATATTGAAAGAAGATATCAATAAAGAATCTAATGTTATATCATAAGGCATAAGCCTATTATACACGGTATCTGGAAGCTGTCAAGTCTTTTTTATAAATACACTAAAACAATGTAACAAAGGAGAAAAAGATGGCATTTCAGTTATCCCCTGCCGCAAGAAACAGTACGCTCCAAGCAATCGAAACAGCAGTTGGCATCAACCCAATTCTGACGATTGGTACGGGAACAGTCCCAACTGAGTGTGCAAGCGCAAACACAGGCAATATCGTAGCAACAATGGTGTTGCCTTCGGATTGGCTTTCAACGCCAGCACTTGGTGTAATTCAACTATCAGGAAGTTGGCAAGATTTGTCTGCTGATGCTTCAGGCACTGCTGGTTACTTTAGACTTCATAATAATGCTGGTACAGTTTGTCATATGCAAGGAACTATCTCTGCATCTGGTGCTGGTGGCGACATGCAGCTAGACAATACCAACATTGCTATTGGTCAACAGATCACTATCACAACATTCACAATTACTGCTGGTGGTGCATAAAGGACGTTTCTAAATGTCTGCGAACGGCGTATTTACATCAACAATAGATTATAGCTTCTTCGGAGGTGGTTACTCAACCATTGAAGGTGGGGTTAGTGGCGCGATAGATGTAGCATTTACATCTGACGTGATTGTTCCTGTTCAGGCTACCTTTGAGCATATTTTAGGGTTTGGTTTTGTTGGGGGTATCGTAACACCCACGGTTTACGCTGAAGCTGCTGGTGATATTAGCTTTACCCTGTCAAATGCGTTTATAGAATTCGGCATTCAGAGCTACCTATTTTCTGGTAATAACGAAATTAGCTTCACGGGTTCTGCAACTGCTCTTGCCCCAATTGCTGTATCGTTTACGCCCACATTCGATATAAACTTTTCTGGCACAATGGCTCAGTTTTCGTTGGGCCAAACTACAGGTGCTTTTGCCTATGCATTAAACTCAAAAGGCCAGAACTACACACTCTTAAACAAAAGTAGACCAAACAAGAAAAATGGCATCAACTTAACCGATGCCCAACACAACGGTGTCACTCTTCGTATGCAGCCAAATGGCGTGAAAATACGTGATAACGGCACTAATTATGTAGAAATAAGATAGTTACTTTTTAGATAAATAAAAGTAAACACAGACGGAGAGATTAAATGTCGGATAACTTCTATATCAAGCAAAACGATACTGCGCCATCACTTGAAGTTGTTTTGACAAGTTCTTCTGGTCGTGCGAAACCTATGACTGATGCTTCCGCAATCACGTTCAATATGTCAACAGATGCTGGCGTAAATGTAATTACTGCTGGTGTTGGTGCAATAGTTAACTCAGCTAAAGGGATCGTGTCATATACATGGCAAACTGGCGATACTTCAAACACAGGAATTCACAATGCTGAATTTCAAGTCGTATACAATAACGGTCAGATAGAAACATTTCCCAACTCTGATTACATCAAAGTAATCATCAAAGGCGAGTTGGCGTAAGGAGATACACGAGATGGCAACCCCGACATCAAAAGAAGATTTTAAAGACTACATCTTAAGAAAAATCGGCGCACCTGTTATACAAATCAACGTATCAGATGAGCAAGTCGAAGATCGTGTTGATGAGGCGGTTTCGTTTTGGCGTGACTACCACTATAATGGTAGCCAACTGATCTATCTTAAGCACCAGATTACACAAGCTGACAAGGATAATGGCTTTATTCCTTTGCCACAAAAGCTTCTTGGCATTTCCAAGATATTCTCTATGGGTGGTTCAATCTCAAGTGGTACTGGCATGTTCAATGTCAACTACCAATTTGTGCTGAACAACGTTACCGAAATGAACAGCTATAGCATGCAGAACTACTACATGACTATGCAACATATCGAGTTTATGCAAGAAATTCTTGTAGGTCAACCCCTAATTCGTTACAACAAGCATATCAACAAACTTTTCATTGATAACAACAAAGCTCTTTGGGTAGTTGGCAATTACATTATTGTCGAAGCATATGACATCATCGATCCTGATGAGTACGCAGACGTATGGGGTGACCGTTGGTTGCAAAACTATGCTGCTGTGCTTGTTCGTGAGCAATGGGGTCTCAACCTTACCAAGTTCACACAGATGCAGCTAGTGGGCGGCGTCCAGTTCAATGGTGAGCAAATCCTTGCTGAGGCTAGGGCTGATCGTGAGAGAATGGAAGAAGACGCAATTCGAACACTACAACCACTCACTTATAACTTTATCGGATAAGTCATGGCAACTAATGCATTTTTTAGAAATACCGACAACAATTATGAACAGAACTTAATTGATGACTTGGTGATTGAGTCAATCCAAATCTATGGCATTGACGTAAAGTTTATCACTAGGTTGAACGCTAATGTTGACAAAATTCTAAACGAAGATGATACTCCAATATTTGACAATTATTATGATTTTGAAGTTTACATCAAAAACGTAGACGGCTTTGAGGGCGAAGGCGACTTCTTGAGTAAGTTCGGCCTACAAATCCGCGACTCGATTACCTTTACCGTTGCAATCAGAACTTTCGAGAGATTTGTTACACGCGAGAATGATACTAGATTACGTCCCGTCGCAGGCGAAGTAGTTTGGCTACCACTTAACCAAAAGATGTATAGCATTCAGCATGTAGAGCACGAGAGTGTATTTTACCAAGGTGGTGCATTGCAAGTTTATGACATGCGTTGCGAACTTATGGAATACTCTGGTGAAGTGTTTGACACTGGTATATATGAGATCGACCATTATTTTGATACCATTGATACCACGGCGAATACAGTCAATACTCTTACGGCTCTGTCAAACGTCGATCCTCTTGCTGACAACTTTGCATTCGAAGATGAGGCTGATGACATTTTAGATTTTTCTGAATTTGATCCATTCAGCGAAAACATTACAATACAGGACGTGTAAGATATGGCAATTGCAAATTATTTTTACAACCAAACTACTAGGAAATATGTAGCTATATTTGGCACTCTCTTCAATCAGCTTAAGATTGAGAGAGCGAATAGTCTTGGCGTCAAGCAACAAGAAATGATTGTTCCATTGTCATATGCTCCTTTCCAAAAAATCTTGGCTAGGGTAACGGCTGATCCAGATTTGATTAATAGTAGAAGACCTGCTATGACGCTACCAAGAATGTCTTTTGAAATTATGAGTATGAGCTACGATCCAGCCAGAAAATTGGCAACAACACGCAAGATGTTGAAGCCAAACAAGGCTGAGGGCGATGACACAAGAGATTTTCTTTATTCTGGCGTCCCATACAATCTAGAGTTTTCTTTGTATATCATGACAAAGTACGCAGAAGATGCCACAAAGATTATGGAACAGATACTTCCATTCTTTTCGCCTGATTGGACTGTCACTGCAAAAATGGTTCCAGACTTGGACCCAATTGATATCCCTATTATCTTGAACAGCGTCACTACTGAAGATTTGTATGAGGGTACTTTCGAAGAGAGACAAGCCATTCTATACACACTTACCTTCACGCTGAAGGGTTGGTACTTTGGTCCAGAAAAGACAAAGAAGGTTATCAAGTTCGTTGACGTCGATATCTATAATGGTGTTGGGTCGGATGCTCCTTTCTTGGAGGGGGTTGACATCAAACCGGGCCTTAGTGCAAACGGACAGCCAATAACTACTGAAGGGCAAGTTGCAACTGCAAGGGCAAATCTATTAAACGGTACTGTGGGTTCTATTACCTTGACAAATGATGGCGAAAATTATAACGCAAACACTACTGTAACTGTATCATCTCCTGATACAGCAAATGCTGAACTGACTGCTGTGATGACAACTGGTTCTGTGACAGATATTACTGTGATAAATGGTGGTGGATATTTCACATCAAACCCAACAGTCACTTTCAGTGTGCCAGATGAGGCTCCTGTAACGGCAACTGCCACAGCTACTGTTGTTGGTGATAGCATTGATAGCATTGCAGTGAATGTTGCTGGTAAATATTACAACACACCAACATTCACAATTAGCCCACCCCCAAACAAAGCTGCTCAGTTTAAGTTTGGTGATGACGCTCTTCCTCATGGCGAAACTGATGTAACTTTGCTGCATACGTTTGATGGTTTCTTCAGTTCTAATACAGGATATAAAGTTCAGTTTTGGATTTACCCAACCTCATTCCCAACTGGCAACCCACTAACAGTTCTGTTTGCTCCTTTCTCTAAAATCTATATGGATTCTACCACGGGGCAAATGGGCTTCCAATACAGTTCACAACCAGTAGTAACTTCGGATACTAACGTAATTTTGAACCAATGGAACCACGTAATTCTAGAGCATTCTGGTGCAGACATAAGAATTTCTGTTAATGCACAGCTTGGAACTACAGAAACTCGTGGTGCTGGTAATGTTGCACTACCGGGCCACACATATAAAGCTGGTGACGCGCAAGGAAACGAGTCGGTGTTTGACGGCGCTAACCGTAGCTTTATAGGCTTCTTAGACAACGTGACGTTTGAGACGCAGCCTACTTTAATAGGCACTGACGGGGCTTCCTATGCGCTCCCAGTGGCCCCTACTACAGGTGACATCTTTACACAAGACTTTGATAAAACACTTCCCACAGCTACTGCTACAGTAGTTACAGGTGAAGTGACTGCTGTTACCGTAACAAGTGGTGGACTTGGCTATACTGGCGTCGTTCCTACCGTTACGTTTGATGTGCCAGACGATGTGCCTTCAAGCTTTGCTGCAACCGCCACCCCGAATATTGTTGATGGTGCTGTCCAAAGTCTTAATATCACAAATGCTGGTAAGTTCTATTCTACTACGGCGATTATTAGTGTATCGTCTCCCACCGCTACCACCGCCACCGCAATAGCAAATGTTGGCTCTAACGGTGACGTTTCCTCAGTTACGGTAACTGATGCTGGGCTAGGCTACAGAACAGTTCCAACCGTGACTATATCACCACCAGACTTTGGTTCAATACCATATACTGATATTGAATTTGACGATGATTGGGGCATTATTAAAACCATAGTGAGTGAATAACAATGAATGATAAGATATCGGAAAACCTTGGTATTAGACCTCTTTCTGAAGTGCATGCAGAAGAAATGACACAACTTCCAGTAGAAGTAGTTGATGAAGTTTCCACGGCAATTGTGGAAGCTGATGAGCCTGTTGACACTGAAAATCTTGATGACCTTGCAATGGTTCGCGATAACATAAAAGGCGTCATGGCCGTTGGCGAAGAAGCGGTAAGAGAAATGCTTGAGATTGCAAAACAATCTGAATCTGCAAGAAGCTTTGAAGTTGTGTCTACTCTAATGAAGACCTTGCTTGATGCTAACAAAGACTATGCTGATATTTCTGCTAAAAAGAAATATGCCAGAGAAGAAGTTATGGGTCCTAAAGAAGCAGCACAAACAAATGTTATAAACAACAATTTAATTGTATCGACTGCTGATCTTCTTAAAATGATGAAAGACACAAGTAATGGGTGAAGGCTATCTAGGCAACTCCCACCTCAAAAAGGTATCGCAAGATATTGAGTGGACGCCTGAGCTTCTTAAAGAATTTATGAAGTGTGCTGAAGACCCAGTTTACTTTGCCAAAACTTATATCAAAATTGTACACGTTGATAGGGGTCTTATTCCTTTTAATATGTATTCATATCAAAAAGATATTGTTGAACAGATTAGTAATAACAGACGTGTTGCTGTTCTGACCGCTCGACAATCTGGTAAGACTACCACTGCTGTTGCTGTTATTCTACATTACGTTCTATTCAATGAACATAAGACTGTTGCCATCCTTGCAAACAAAGGGGATGCCTCAAGAGAGGTTTTGGCACGTATTAAGCTGGCGTATGAAGCACTACCCAAATGGCTTCAACAAGGCGTTGAGGAATGGAACAAGGGTAACATCGAATTAGAGAACGGTTGCAAAATTCTTGCTGGTACAACATCATCTTCTGCTATTCGTGGTAAATCCATCAACTTTCTATACCTAGACGAAGTTGCATTTATTGAAGGCTATGATGAATTCTTCGCCTCAGTTTATCCTACAATTTCATCTGGTGAGTCTACAAAGCTTCTTATGACATCCACTCCAAATGGATTGAACCACTTTTGGAAAACTTGTAAGGGTGCTGAGGAAGGCACTAATGGATACAAATTTACCAAGGTTATGTGGGATGACGTCCCCGGTCGTGGTGAACAATGGAAACAAGAGACATTAGAAGCACTAGACTTCGACATGGAAAAATTCAACCAAGAATACTGTTGTCAATTTCTAGGTAGTTCTGGGACACTTATTGATAGTGCCAAGCTAAAAGAATTAGCACCATCAACCCCCATAGTACAACAAAACAACATCTGTCAATACGAAGCTCCAATTGAGGGGCATGCGTATGCAATGACATGTGATGTTTCAAGAGGCAAAGGCCTAGACTATTCCACCTTTAACCTAATAGACATAACATCAATGCCATATAAGCAAGTTTGTACCTACAGGGACAACATGGTAACACCCATTGACTTTACGGCAGTTATCTTTAGGATGGGTAAACTTTATAATGAAGCAGCGGTACTCATTGAGATTAATGATATTGGAGAACAAGTCTCTGATACATTACTCATGGATTACGGCTACGAAAATATGCTTTCAACAGAAAGTGCTGGTAGATCGGGGAAACGTATCTCAGCAGGCTTTGGTAAAAGTGTAGATAGTGGAATACGAACAACCAAAACCGTGAAGGCAGTAGGCTGTTCTATATTGAAAATGCTGATAGAGCAAAATCAATTAATAATACAAGATTTCGAAACAATTCAAGAGTTATCAAGATTCTCCAAAAAAGGCTTCTCTTATGAGGCTGAATCTGGATGGCACGATGATTTGGTGATGAATCTGGTCATATTTGCTTGGCTGTCTGACCAGATGTACTTTAAAGACTTAACTGACATAAATACGTTGATGAAATTGAGAGAAAAAACAGAAGAACAGATAGAAGAAGAAATGCTTCCATTTGGATTTGTAGATGATGGTTCTCCTGATGATGCATTTTTTATAGATGAAGAACGCCAAGGTTGGTCACTCCATTAAGATGTGCTTTTGTATAAATACAGAAAGAATGTAAACATAACTAAGATCAACCGCGTTTTCAACACATAAAGGAGAAAAATATGGCTTTTTCCGTAAGTCCTTCCGTTATCGTTCGAGAAGTGGACGCTTCACAGGCAGTACCAGCCATCGCGACTCCACCAGCCGCTATAGCTGGTGTTTTCAGATGGGGTCCAACTAACGAGCCGATACTACTTTCATCAGAGAACCAACTCGTAGACCGATTTGGCGCTCCCGATGCTGCAACATATGAAACTTTTTTCGTTGCCGCTGACTTTCTATCCTATTCTAACGCTCTATACGTTGTACGTGCCGATGACGGTTCGCTAACAGCTAGTGGAGATGATTTAGTTTTGGATGGGAACAATGCTGTTATTGAAGATAGTTCCACATACGGAGCATTCGCAGCAAAATACCAAGGTGCTCTAGGCAACTCAATTGAGGTAGCTTGGGTTTCATCTACTGGTTTCGAAAATTCAGTTCTTGCTGCTGGTGATATTCCAACAAACAAGGTTTCGAACAACCAAATTGACCAAACAATCTCATTCAACTCTGCTAATGTGCAGTTTGAAGTCGGTAATACAGCACAGCTTGCTGCACTTTCGATGGGCGATGTTTTGGTTATCGGCAATCAATCTATTGGTTACCAAGAACTTAAAATTGCTACGTTCACAGAAACAGCAGGTACTGTTACTGAAGGCGAAGGAAATAATGCTGTAACATATGTTGAATCGTATGCCTATGACATCACATTTTCTAACAAATATACACTAGCAGAAACTGACTTGTTCAAGCTATCTATGACCCGCAAGTGGCAACACAACGGGAATTTCTCAAGAAAGCCAGATGTAGGTCACATTCACGTTGCTGTCATTGATAAACTTGGCACAATTAGTGGAACACCATATTTCATGCTTGAAAAGTTTGAAAATGTTTCTACAACGGCTGGTGCAGTAACTGCTCAGGGAACTACTAATTACTATCCTACAGTAATTGATAACTTCTCATCTTGGGTCAAAATTGCAAACACTGCCGTAATTGGCACAGCAGCAACAGCACTATCACGCTACGAAAACATGGCTGGCGGTACTGATGCAACAACCGAAACGACTGCAACACTAGCACACATCGGTTTTGCTTTGGACACTCTCAAGAATGCAAATGAAATTGATATTTCTTTTGTTCTTCAAGGTAAGGGCGATAACGATGCAACAAGAGCGAACTATATTGTTTCAAACGTTTGTGAAACAAGAAAAGATTGCGTAGCATTCTTGTCACCATCTAAAGAAGCAGTAGTAGATGAACTTAAAATGAACGCTAAATTGGCAAATGTCATCGCGTATCGTAATAAACTTCAGCCTTCTTCGTATTCTTTTATTGACAGTGGGTACAAATACCGTTATGATAAGTATAACGACGTATATCGTTGGACACCTTTGAATGGTGATATGGCTGGCCTTGCTGCCAGAGTAGAACCATGGGAATCCCCAGCGGGTTTCAGAAAAGGCGTAATTAAAAATGTTGTTAAGCTGGCTTTCAACCCAGACAAAACAATGAGAGACGTTCTTTATGGCTCAGATGTCAACCCAGTAATCTCGCAAACTGGACAAGGCATTGTTCTATTTGGTGATAAAACTGGGCTTGGTCTTACAAGTGCATTTGATCGCCTAAATGTTCGTAGACTTTTCATCGCAGTTGAAAAGGCTATTGCTACAGCCGCCGCAAGTTTCTTGTTCGAACTAAATGATGATTTTACTCAGACACAGTTTAAAAACATTGTTGACCCGTTCCTACGAGACATCCAAGGCAGACGTGGCATCATTGATTACAGGGTTATCTCTGACAGTACCGTCAATACTCCTGAAGTTATCGACCAAAACAAATTCCGTGCAAGCATCTTTATTAAGCCAGCGCGTTCTATTAACGTCATTGAATTGACATTCGTAGCAACAAGAACTGGCATTGAGTTTGACGAAATTGTTGGTCAGCTAACTTAACTAAATAGATTTAATATAGGAGAATAAAAGAATGGCATTTAATATCAACCAGTTCAAGTCAGAACTCGTCGGTGGCGGTGCGCGTCCAACTTTGTTCCAATGTCAAATCACAAACCCGATTGCCCCAGAAGCTGATATCAAAGTACCATTCATGGTACGTGCAGCGGGAATTCCAGAGTCTACTCTGGGGCAATTCACGGTTCCATACTTTGGCCGTCAGGTCAAGTATGCAGGTGATAGAACATTTGCAGATTGGGCAGTGACTGTTATCAACGACGAAGACTTTGCTATCCGTAACGCAATGGAAGCTTGGTCTAACGCAATCAACTCGCACGACTCTAACACTAGAGCCTTGCCACAAGACTACAAATCAACTGGCCAAATTACTCAGTTTAGTAAGAATGGTTCAGTGCTTCGTACATATATTTTTGAGGGAATGTTCCCAATTGGTATCGACGGTATCGCCATGGACTGGTCTCAAACTGACCAGATTGAAGAATTTGGCGTTACTTTCCAATACGACCTATGGCGTGTTGAGGGTAATACTGGCGTCCCTACTACTTAAATACAAAATGAGAAAGTGATAACATGAAAATTTTTGGTTTTGACATCAAAAGAGACTCAGATGAGGATGGCTATGTGCCGTCCTCATTTGCAGAACCGTCTAACGATGACGGTGCTATTACTGTTGGTAACGCAATGGGTGGCTTCTACAGCACCCTATTGGATATGGATGACTCTGCCAAAACAGAATCTGAACTAGTTACAAAATACAGAGGTTTAGCACAACAACCAGAGATTGCTCAGGCTGTCGATGAGATCGTAAACGAAACGATTAGTATCGATACTGATGAACAGGTTGTCGAGATTGTTCTTGATGATACTGATATGCCTGATAAGGTAAAGAATAAAGTTATAGAAGAGTTTGAAAATGTTCTTGCACTTCTAGATTTCTCCAACAGTGCGTATGACGTGTTCAACAAATTCTACGTTGATGGAAGAATTAACTACCATGTGATTATTGATAATGATAATATTTCAGATGGTATCCGTGAGTTGCGTTACGTTGACCCACGCAAGCTAAAACTTATTCGTGAAATTGCCAAAGAGAAAAAAGACCCACACTCTGGTATCCCAATCAAATCTATCCGAAATGAATATTATATGTATTCAGAAGGTGGGTTTGGGCAGGACAAATCTGGTGGTTCTAGCTCTGGTACACAAGGTTACAGGATTTCAAAAGACTCAATCGCGAGAGTTACTTCTGGCTTAAT
>Ga0307488_10001843_pt1 | contig 17863 bp, 34 predicted proteins | sample SB02metaG_FD_202248 | JGI IMG/M metagenome (GOLD analysis project Ga0307488, IMG submission 202248) | Sea-ice brine microbial communities from Beaufort Sea near Barrow, Alaska, United States - SB 0.2 | ecosystem: Environmental > Aquatic > Marine > Coastal | place: USA: Alaska | collected... | reverse complement strand
TGGGGGGGGGGGGGGGGCGGGGGGTGGGGGGCCGGGGGAGGGGGGGGGGGGGGGAGGAGGAGGCGGTGGCACGTTGGGCGGAGTCGGCGTACGGCATAGAGGGCTGCGTGCGCGGTACTGATGGTATCGCCGCCGCCAGTCACGGCGGAGGGGGGACGGGGCGGCAAGTCTGATGCGCGGCAAGCTTGTACTGCAAGCGGTAGAGTGCGCCTGCGGGCAGCGCGAGCGCGAGCTATGGTCTACACTGACGCAGTGTTGTGTGGCCCTCACTGAGTGAGGTCACGAGCTACTCATACTGAGACCAGTCGAGGGACGCAGGACGGGGTTTCCTCGGTAAGTTCCGTAAGTACGAAGGTTAATTTGTCGGCCCCATGGCTGACTGTTGGTTTTTGACCCACCGATGCTGACCAGTCAGCCGCTGGCCTACCTACCTGCGATACCCAAGCACACACACAACATGGCGCGCGCTTCCCGCCCGCGCCTCGCCGCGGCCCCCTTCGGGTGGAGGGCAGCGGCGCGGCTCGTACTCGCCGTAGTGCTGCTCTTTCCTGCGCCGGCAGCGTGCCAGGCGGCGGCGCCGCGCGACTACACCGCGACCTCCACGCGTGGTGCCCGCACGAGCAGCAGCAACCGCGCCCGCGCCGACCCCGCCGCCGCCGCCGCCGCCGCCGCCGCGCGCGACACCACCTCCTCCGCCGGTATCGGCGGCAGGATGCGCGTGATGGAAGGAGCCGCCGTGCCCGACGCCACCCGCGTGGACTCCCCGAGCGGTCGGGCCTCCGCCTCTTACGTTCAATACATATCAGCTTATTTGTTTATGCGGTCGCCGCTACCCATCGTGCCCCCGACGCCCTCTACGGGGAAACATCGGCGGCGGGGGTCGCTCGACGAGCCCCCTTGGCACAGGCACATAGTCCAGCAAACGGGCGCCCTCGGTGGCGACCAGACGGGTGACCGGTCCGGCTGTCCGGGGTGGGCCGCGTGAGAAGTCAGGAACCTAAGTCGTCGAGTCCCTGACACCTCCACCTCGAAGGTGCCTCGAAGCCGCTCAATTGAAGCGACCACGGGAACGCGGCAAGGCCCTGTCCGGCGGCAGCGCCGGTAGCAGCAAGTTCAGTGGCAGCAAGTTCGATGGCGGGGCATTACATTGTGTTCGCGTGATAACTTACCTATGGCTTCCTTGAGGGGCGACGTGAGTGGCTTCGGGGAAGGGCAGACGGGTCGAAACGGGTGCGTGGAAGTTGAGGTGGAGAGGGAACGAGTCTGGGGCCCTGCTGGAGGGCGTGTGGAAGGCGCTGGAGGTGTGCCGCGGCGAGATAACGGCAGGCCCTCCCCTCATACGGCATCTTACTGTTCAGCTCAACCTGAGCCGTGCCGGCCTAGTCCGCTTTTGAACACGCACGCACACACACACACACTTTCAGCTGTGACGAGTGACGGCTTCAGCAGAAGTGAAAAGGGGACACCGCGTCAGGCCATAGATTGCCAAGGACGAGGATGCGGTGAGTGTGGACCCCTACGCTATGCACCAACGGACAGGGCGGCGTGTGAGGCCACGAGTGTGGATGCGGTGAGTGTGTACCCCTACTCTACCCACCAACAGACATGACGGCGTGTGAGGCTCTAGGAGGATGCGGTGTGTGTACGCCTACTCTATGCACACGCGGACAGGACAGACAGGGGCGCAGGCGGCGTGTGGCGGCCCTGGACGCGGGTGCGGCGCGACTTTCGCGACTACTCCACCTACGAGCTCGCCGCCTACATGGCGGGGTGCTGCGCAGCTCAGCCTAAGACCCACTGCCGTGTCTGACTAAATACCTATGTGTGATGTTGGGTGATCTTACCACGTGTTGCGAGCTCGCCGCGTACATGCCAGGGTGGTCACTGAGTCACTCTGTATAACACGTCGGTGGTTCGTCTGACTACCTGCCTGTGTGTGATGTTGGGTGTTCTAACCGCGTGGCAGTAGCGTGCGGTGACCCGGCACGGAGGATGCGTTCCGGGCGCTGCATGCGCGCGGCGTGTGGGACGCGGTAGGGCCGGCCAGATAATGCTCGCCACGTCATAGGGTGCAATTCAACTCAATACATGAGGGCATGACATGCGTTGGATGACGCGACAGGCAATATTTGCTAAAGCTTGGCAGATATTGTTTGACACATCATAGGATGCGATTCGATTTACGAAACCAGGGTTCATCATGCGTGTCGATGATGTGGGTCGCAGATGTTGATCGCGAAGCCGCATGATGCCATTTGATTCGACAAGTGAGGGTCAACAATGCGTTGGATGACGTGGCGGGTGATAATGGGTTGTCCCTGGAAGACGGTGGCGGATGCGCACGCGTTTCTGCGGCAGGTAGGGCGGTGCAGATTGACAGTATCAAACCCGTGTTCAAATCACCTATGGTTTCAGCGCTTAAAACTAGGATATTATAACTGCTTTCGACGTTTGCTTTCAACTTCAACTTGCGCCACTACAGCCAGGGCGACGCCAGCAGCTTCGACGCCGGCGCCGGGGATGCCTCGCAGGACATTCACTTCTCCACCAAGGTGAGAGCGAACCGACCAGAGTGTGATGACAGGTGGAGGGTTGAGGGCCAGTGATTGGCTCCGTGTGATGACAGGTGGAGGGATGAGGGTCGGTGATTGGCTCCGTGTGATGACAGGTGGAGGGTCCCGTGGAGCAAACACCTGGTCGTTGAGTCATTGCCTTGACGCCATTATTTCAGCATACGCGTGTGAGCCGTGAGAGCCGTCAGACGTGTAGAAGTGCGCAAAGGCTCCTCCTCCGCTTCAAGACCCCCCTCCCCCACCTCGCACACTCACCCCCCCACACTCCCTTCACTCCCTCGCAGTTTTTCCCATGGCACCGCGCGTACCTGCGGCTGGTGGAGATCATGGCAAGGGCGGTGCAGGTTGACCCCAGATTGACCCCAGCTTGACAGCGCCTGGTTTCAGCACGTGAAGCTAGAATATGATGAACCGCTTTTAAACTTTGCTTTCAAATTCAACTTGCGCCGCTATATTATGCTGCAGCGGGAGATCATCGACGTGACCAACGACAGCAAGACATTCTGCCGCGTCGGCATGCCCTACTGGCATGGCCCGCTATCACACGAATCATTTACATCCATTCGGTCAAATTACCATATTCAGCGTCGCAATATCAGATGGAGTGTCCATACTGACGCGAGTGATATTGGTCAGATGACTAGATTCAGCGCGGTCGCTTGACGAGGTGAAGTGACCATGGTGACGTGGATGATACTGCGCCTTACGTACTGGAACCTGGAGCTGGACGCCGCTGTCGTCATGGCGTCGCCCATCTTCGACGCACTCAACTACGGCGGGATGGTAAGACGGTGCAGGTTAAACCGATGAAACCCGTGTTCAAAGCGCTGAGATCTTTGCTCTTGAAATTAAGATATGATGGACCGCATTCAAACTTTGCTTTCAAATTCAACTTGCGCCGGTACAGCATGGGCAGCGGGGCGGCGGACCAGAGCTGCTCGCAGGGGTGGACGGCAGCCAACTCCTTCTTTCCCTCTCAGCAGCTGCATGTTGACCCCCGCGGGTGCCCGCCGGTCACCACGGGGCCCTTCAACGACTGGTGCGACCCCGCCGACGCCACCGCCACCGCCACCGCTACCGCCAACAGCACCGCTGCGCCGTCGTGGCGCGGCTGCCTGCGCCGCGGCATGCCACCCCCGGTAAGGCTCCACGCATGACATCTTTACAATGAATAGGGTATTGTAATGAATGGGGTATCATGTCTCCATATACATATCTTTGGATGCCACATACGGACAGGGAGTAGGCTTTGTGTGAGAAGGACGGGGTCCTTTTCGCTTCAGGTCTCAACACCCGATATGCGTATCCCTTCCTTCCTTTAATTGTAAGGCCAGTTGGAGGCGAACGTCTATGCGTCGACCCAGCCTCGTGTTTTAATTTGAACGGCATGCTGTGACGTGGCGAGCATCAGTCGGCTGACCCTCGCCCCGGAACCAGATGTCCGGCACCATGCTGAACCGCCCCATGATCGAGGCACTGGCGTTTGGCTTCAGTGGCAGCTTCGGGTACTACCGGTTTCAGACCATCATCGAGAACATGATCCACCCCATCCCGCACATGTACATCGGAGGCCAGGCCCGCTATCATCCACTAATGCCACTCCATCGATAACTACTCCTTATCATACCGATGACTACTTTAGATACATTACAATGGAAGAATGGATGGTACATGAGAACATAGTGTAGTGATGGGCTAGGTGACCATCTCATCCACGGCAAGTCGCCTAAACGGTGCCACTCGCTATGGTCATATATTTACCAAAATAGACCAGTGGTTTGATATTGTGGTCGGGCCTTTGGCGTGGGGTACATGGGCAGCCTGTCGCACTCGCCGTACGACCCGCTGTTCTTCGCGTTCCACGGGTGGATCGACAAGCTGTGGTTCGAGTGGCGGGGCCGCGCCGCCTCAACGCCACGTCAAACACCTCACAGTGTACCCGTGCTCGCCACGTCATCCACCACACAGTGTACATGTGCTCGCCACGTCATCCATCTGCTCGCCCCGTCATCCACCACACTGTGTACAGGTGCTCGCCGCGTCATCCACCACACTGTTTACCTGTGCTCGCAACGTCATTCACCATGCTGTGTACCGGTGCTCGCCAAATCATCCACCACACAGGGTACCGGTGCTCGCCACATCATTCACAACACAGTGTAACGGTGCTCGCCACGTCATCCACCTCGTGTGTTGAGCGCACTGACGCCCTATGACGTTGAAAGCGTGACCCGTCAGTCCCTGAGCAGCGGCAGCGGCGCAGTCCGCTGAACGCCGCCGCGGTGAGCCCGTTCAGCGACCCGAGCGAGGAGCTGGACTTCCCGCCCGGGGTCAACGCCCCGGGTGTGTCGGACATCGCGGACCTCGCGGGCGTCGACCGCATCACGGTGGGCGACGTGCTGGACGCCACTAACCAGCTCGGATACGTGTAAGTGCCCATTCCCGCTGTATGTATGACTGCATTGTACCCGATGAGTCATTCATCCAGTCATTGAGCAGCAAGTGAATGACATGTTGAGGCAGTGAGGCATTGATGCGTTGATGAGGCATTGAGGCATTGATGAGGCATTGAGGCATTGAGGCGTTATCATTGAGCCCATCAACAGATTACACACATTGAGTTCGTTTTGCCAGAGAGCGAGAGATGCTTCCGCGTGTACCAGAAGGCACCAGGCTTTCGCCCTGGCCCACGTTGGTTTATTTTGCCATTGAGCGAGTGACTGAGTCGTCTAGTCGTTTACTCTGCTCCACAGGTACTGCGACGCCGCCGGCGAAGCCGCCGGCGCCGCCGCCGCCGCCGCGGACCCCGCGAACCTGTTTCTGCAGCAAGGTTTCAACGCGCGGTGCGTGCCACTGGACGACCGCCGGCAGAGCGCGTTGACCGCCCTCGACCCCGAGGTGACCACCCGCCCCGCCGGCCGACCACCACCCGGCACCAACGAGCGCATACGGGCGAGACTCGGACACGGCGGTGCCGTGGTCCCGGTGGACCCGGTGTCAGCGGGCCGCAGTGCCAGCTTCGGTGGCGGCGGCGGCGGCGGTGGCGGCGACGTGCGGCCCAGGCAACCGGCAAGGCCATACACTGCTTCCATTTCCAGCTGGCACTCAAGTTGTCTTGTCTGGTTAATGCTCACCATGGGAGCGCCTGAGGCTCGATGAACGTTTCTCGTAGCTGAAAACTATAAATATCCTAGACCATGACCACTCAAGTTATCCACACTCAAACCTCGAGGATGGCTGCTTGAGTTGAGGTATCCCGGGAACAGCGAGTGCGCGGCCCTGGGCACCGGCGATGGCTCCTGAGGACATCGCCCGCACGTGCCCCCTGCCCAGCCGCGTGGCCATCGAGCGCTTTATGGGCCGCGCGGGCGGGGCCAGGGGGGGGCGCGGTCCGGCAGACCGGATGACGGCGGTGCAGCGCACGATCATCGACGACGCGTGGCGCACTCTGGAGGCGAGGCCTTTCACCTCAACTTGACTGCTCGAAATTGAAGGTGTATTTACTCAAGGATTGCCACCCGGTCGGGCCATTTGCGAGTCGGTCGTTGGGATTTTCAGATTGGACAGTTCTGCTTGGTTTTGAACGGGATTCGATGCCACATCTTCGATAACATACCAGACACTGAGTTTAAGCACCTCCGAGGGATATCTGTCAGTGATTTCACCCACAAAGCAGCTGCCAGTTGAGCTGAAAAAGGAATCAGTGTGAGGGCCCTGGGCGGAGACCATGCCGGTGGCGGTCGGTCGGGCCGCGGACGGCGGTCGCTGCTTCAGCCTCGACCAGTTCGCTCACGATGACGCCTCCGGCGAAACAAGTTTATAAATCACACGGCTCGGCTGATATTCAAAGGCTCTACTTTCCCTAGCCCACTAGACCAATCACGCTTGATGCATTCTTCCCGCTCCCCTGTTCTCACCCACTAGACCAATATAAGGATCCTTAATATATTGAAGGTACGAGTGAGACCCATCCCCTGAAAAAATGAAAGTTGTGCGCCCACAATCGAGTTGCATTACACGCCAGCAACCGAGCGTTCACTAAAGCAAACCGCCGGCGAATCAGCGCGGCTGGCCGTAGCTCTTGGTGCCCTCGGCGCTTCTCCCCACCCCCGTCTTGCGTACGGGCTCCAGCAGGTCCTCCTGGCGCAGCACCCGCCGCAGGCGCCCGGCACCGTCCACCACGGCCACCGGCTCGTTGTGCGCGGCGGCCGTGCACAGCACCGCCACGTCGCCGATGGTGGCCGTGTCGCCGTCCACGCACACCGGCATCGGGCCCATCACGGACTTCACCGTCACTGCCACCGCCGTCGCCGCGCCCGCAGCCCCCATCCCACCCGCCCCTGCCCCCCCCAGTGCCTCGGACGCCGCCACAAACCCGTCATCGTCATCGTCCACCGTGCCGTACACGCTCGACCAGACCCGCCCCCCCGCACCCGCCCCCAGCGCCGCCGACGCCACCAATGAGGGCCTGGCAGAGTATCTACTGGCCACGTCACAGGACGCCATTGAAGCTCAAGAGACCAGAATTCAAATTCGAATTGTGTGTCGATGACCGGTGACCGATGACATGACAGGAAACATTCGGTTGTCCCTACCGACACGAAGCCATCGTCGTCGTCATCCACCGTGCCGTTGACACTGGACCAGACCCGCAACCTCGAGTTGGCGTCCAAGTTGGCGCCAGACCCCGACCCCCGCAGCGTCCCCACCGGCCGCATGTCTCCATCGATCACCACCGCGATCAACCCCCGCGTCAGCGCCAGTGCGGCGGTGAGAGGCCCCGCGGGCTCATTATCACGGACCACCCAGCGCACCTCCTCGCTCCCGGAGAAGAAGCCCCCGCCCGGCGGCACCACCGGCACTTCCATCATCGTCTCCTCGTCGTCCTCGTCCACAGTCACGTCCATGCTGACGTCCATACTCAAGCCTACCAGCGGAACGTCGCTGAGCAGCGCAGTGGGATCAAGCGCTCCGCGGAAAATGAGCGGCTCGGCCTCGCCTGCGAAGAGGCGGCTGGCGGCGCCGGCCCACAGGCAGGGGCTTACACTCGTCCATGTTTTCAGCTCAACGTGAGCATCTTTTGAGGGACACGCTGGCTCGCTGGGTGGTTAAAACCGTTCAGCGACGAGAAACGGCTCACGTTGAGCCAAGACGTGGACGGGTGTAAGCCCCTGCCCACAGGTCCAGCGCGTCCGCCGCCTCCATGGAGCGTAGCGCGGGAGCGGGGGTGAACGCCCGCGTCGTCGAGTAAGCGTCGCGGGTCTCACCATTCAGCTTCACCGCCGTCTTCAGGAAACCGCCGAAGCCGCCAGCTAAGGACTTACAATTTGTCTGTCTTCAGTTTAAGGTTTATCGTTTTCGGTTTCTCCGTGACCTCCACCCTGACATATCACCCAAGTAGGTATTCTAAGTCGAGCTGAAAAGGGATCGATTGGAGGGCCCTGCCGCCGGCGGCGGGGATGGGGATGTCGTCCTCGTCCAACGATGGGAGGAACGCGTCGTCCTCGTCCAGCGACGCGAACCCCCACGCGCTGTCGATGAGGTCCAGCGCCTGCGTGATGCCCCACATCGACTTCTGCTGATCGACACCGCCCCGGGCACCGCCGCCATTTTTCGCAGGTGCCGCGCCGCTGTTGGCCGCGTCATTCTCCACGCACGCCACGCCCTCCACGCCCTCATCGTCCTCAATGAGCATGCACTCCTCAGGCCCGGGCTCGGCCTCGCTCTTCGAAATAAACGCAGAATCCAGCACCAGATCCATCCGGTCTGCTCCCAACACCTCCTTTTGCTCCGCCCCCTTCTCCTCCGCCAGGTCCCAGGGTTGGACTGGTATAGTCCGACCGGCAGCGCTGGGACCCGACCGACCGACGATGTCCTTGACAAACAGCGACACGAGTAGCTCAGTAGAGCGGTCCCGCAGCACCTCCGTGAAGCGTCGCAAGTTGAATTAGAAAGCACAGTTTGAAGGCGGTTCATCACATTATAGTTTCAAGTGCTGAGTACCCAGTTCCAGGCGCTTTCAACATGGGTTTCATGGGTTCAACCTGCACCGGCCTACCTTGGAGGAGGAGGCGAAGTCAAGGGTCTTGAGGCGCTCCAGCGCGCCGCGCGCCGCAGCGACGTCGCCCGCCGCCGCGTGGGCCTCCGCCTCGCACATGACCACCTCCGCCTCCACCGCCGCCGACCATCCGAACCCCGCAGCGGCGGCGGCGGAAAACCCGTTGTTGTCATCGCCGCCGCCACCGCCACCGCCACTGGCACCGCAGCCGGCAGTAGCAGACGCCGCAACAGCGGCAGCAGCACCAATGCCATCAGCAGTACCAGCGGCATAGCGCACCGGTACAATGCCAGCAGTAGCAGCTGCGGCGGTGGCGGCAGCCGCAGCAGCGGCGGCAGCGGTGGAAGCAGCGGCGGCGGCAGCAGCATTTTGCACCGGTTCAACATCAGCAGTAGTAGCGCCAGCAGTAGCAGCGGCGGCGGGAGCGGGGGCAGCGGCATGACCGTCCCGGCCCTGCTGCTCCACCTTCACCTTGGCCTTCCCCCCCTTCCCCCGCACCCCCTTCGACGTCATCCTATCCGCCGCGCGCTGCTGCTTGCGCTGCGACAGCTCCACCTACATGTAGTGGCGCAAGTTGAATATAGAGCAAAAGTTAAAAGCGGTTCATCATATTTTAGTGTCTAGACATGAATTCCAGGCGCTTTCGACTCGGGTGTCATCGGGTCAACCTGCACCACCCTACCTGGAGGCGTTCCGCTAGCAGCGCCACGCCGCGCACGTCGCCGGTCGCCGCCTGCGCGCGCATCACCCCCAGGTACGCGCGCGGCGACAGCTTCACCCCGGGCGTCGCCTCCGCCGTCGACAGCGCCGCGCGCGCGTTCGACAGCGCGCCGTATGCCACGAAGGCGTCCACCAGGGTGTAGCGGCGCAAATTGAATTTGAAAGCGACACTTGAAAGCAGTTCAACACATTATAGGTTTAAGCGCTTTGTTCCAGGCGCTTTTAACACGGGTTTCATCGGTTTACCCTGAACCGCCTTACCAGGGCGCCGTAGCACTGCGGGTCCGGCGGCGGCCCCACGGGCCCGCGCACCTCCGCCCACATGGCCTGCACCGCGGCCAGCCCCCCCGCGTGCTCCGCCCCCGAGAAGCCGCGCGCCGCCGCCGCCTCCGCCGCCGCCGCCGTAGTGTAGCTCACTGCGTCCGGGTACAACTCCGGATCCCCACTGCTGCGTGTGCCAGTTGAAACCATGTCAGTCGTGTGTTGATGGGATGTGTCGCGGATGTTGGGTACACGTTGGTGAGAATTTGGTTCACTTCGATGGAATGTAGGATGGGCTTCTCACCGCGCCGCGATGCGCCTCATCTGCGCGATCAAGTCCCGGGCCCAGTCCGGCCGCCCGCCACGTTGACACGCCAGCAGCCCGATGTTGTACGTGCACTGTGAGGGCGGCGCCGGGTGCAGAGCGTCGTCCTCTATCCAGGGCCGTCACCTAAGCAGTTTCAAGGCTCAACTATTGCATCTTTGAGCTGTTCAGCGGGATGACTCAATGTACTCAAGTGTTTCAGGGCAAGCGGCGGACAAAATGCTTAGTATAATTGTCATCCCTGCCTCCATCTCTTGCAGCACGGGGAGGCACGACAGCGGCTCCGCGGAGAGCGCGTGCGCCTTCGCCACGCCGTTCCACGCCACCTCCGCGTCGCTGACTCCGTCGAAAGCCACGCGGCCGTCCACCACCCGGCCCTCCCATGACAAAATGCGATCCTTGAAAACGCGTGCACGCTGCGGGTCGCCACAGCTGGCGCACGCGTCGATCACCGTGATGTAGGGACGGGGAGATATTGCTCGCCACGTCAAAGCATGCAGTGCATCTTAAGATGCGAGAGCTCAATAAGCGTTGCATGATGTCGTGAGGGTTCAAAACGCGTCGGACGACGTGGCGAGGGTTAAAAATACGGTGGATGAAGCGGCGATGGTTCAAAATGCGTGTCGATGACGTGGCGAGCAAGATCTGGCAGGCCGTACGGTGAGGAGCATGCGCGACTGGGCGACGCGCGGCGGGTGCCACACGGTGCCCATCTCATCCTTCCACTTCTCGCCGCGCAACGGCACGTCCTTCTTGCGCCATTTGCCTGCGGCGGCCACGAATATGGTGCCGCTGCGCCCCACGCCGATGGTACTACCCCTCGGACCGCGGCCCTTCTCCCAAGCCCCGAGCCAGAGCCTTGCACCAGTACCCTTCGGAGCTCAACTTGAGCACTCGGGCCAGGAAACATCATGTGGCGAGTGCGTACGGGTAGACTGGCATGGCACACTATGATCAAACAGTCAGGTTGAGGTGATGAGGGGGAGCGCCGTGTGAGGGCCCACCTCGAGGAGCAGCAGCGCCTCGCGCAGGCGCCCCGAGCGGCCGTGCGCCTGTATGAGAGCACAGTACGCGGGGGCGCCGGCGCCGACGCCGCCCGGGCCGTCCAGCTGCCGCACCAGCGCCAGGCCGTGCCGCAGGGCCGTGCACAGCTATCGTGGCGGATTAACAGTGGTTCCCGAGGCACCTTCACACTTACCGTGGCAGCTTGAAATTTGTTCCTCTGGCAACTTAAGCACAGTTCATGCAGCACCTTGACCCATTGAGCATCTTCGAGGTGATGAGGTGGGATGAGGTGGGATGAGGTGCGATGAGGTGGGATGAGGTGAAATGAGGTAGGATGAGGTGTTAAGGTGGGATAACTTGAGTGGATGAGGGAAAGCACCGCAGGTGCGCCGGGTCAAGTTGAGGTGCAGGGAGTGAGCGACGGGTGCGGCCCTGCCTCGTTCCAAGTCGCCGCACTTGCAGCACGCGCCGACGATGGCCCCGATGGTGATGCGGCGGCCGTTGGTGGTCTCGGGGATGGGGGAGGTGTCGACCAGCGCGAGGACCAGGTCCAGGCGCCGCGCGTCGCCTAGCTGCTTGATGCGCCGCGTTAGCCCCTTGCCGCGGAGCACCTGCCCGCGCCCGCTGCCCCCGGCGCCGCTGCCGCCGCCGCGACCGCCGCCGCTACTCGCCTCGCCACCACGCTCGCTCTGCTCCAGTTCCCCTGCTGCCGCCGCCGCCGCTTGCCTCCCCGCTGCACCCGCCGACGCCCCCCTAACCACCGCCGCCCCCGCTCCCTCCGTTGTCCACGCCGTCCCCCATGCCGTCTCCGCCGCCTCACCACCGTCCTCACCACGACCGTCATCCCCGGTCGTCCGATCGTCGCCGTCGCCGCCCCCGTCGTCGACAACGTCGCCGTACCCGTCGTCGGACCCATCGCCGGATCGCCGGGCCCATTTCCTAGAAGACGTCCCGCAGTCGCCGAGCGAGAGCGGGTCCCCTGCGGAGGGCCTGACAGATATTGCGAGCCACGTCATAGGATGCCACGTGACTCAAGCAACGAGGGTTCGACATGCGTGTGGATGCTATGGTGGTCACTAGCAATATCTACCAGGCCCTACCCCGGCGTCGGCATCGGTGACGCGATTGGTGGATCCTGCGGGGTTGCGCCGCGTCTGCTCGCGCCATCCCTGTGACGCAGTGGAGGTGGACACGGAGCCCACCCGGTCCGCGCCGCCCGGCCGAGGTACGGGGTCCGCGCCGCCAGGCCGGGACACGGATACGGCTTTGGTACTCCCCGCGCCGCTGCTCCACGGGTTATCCGTGGGCTGCTTCCATCGCCGCTCACGGCTCGTGCGGCGGCGTCGGTGTTTCGTTCCGAGCCCTGGTCGATACGACTTGCCCTCGGCCGTCGTATCGCCCGCTTCGAACGGGATGGGATCGATCGCTTCACTCTGGCGATCGGGTGGGAGCGCGTTCCGGACCAGGCTCCGTCTATGCCCGCCGCCACCGCCGCCGCCGTTATCGCCGTCGCCGGGCAACCGGCGCCACCCCAGCGATCCTCCCGAGCCCATTTCGCGTTGCAACGGTGGATGTTGACACGGGGACGGGTCCTTGGATGGTGACGTCGCCACGGCACCCCTCTTGTGCCCCGCCGTACGTGTCGATGACACCGCCGCCGCCGCCACCGCCGCCACTTTATGCCTCGGCGACTCCCTCTGATTGAGGCGGCGCAGGCAGCGGGTTACCGGCGCCACCCCGCGCCCGGAGGTCCCCGCCACTCCCGATATTGACTGCCATGCCATCCGTCGTGGCACTCCAAGCGTGCCGCACGGGTGCCCAACGCCCTGCATCGCCGCCGCCCCGCACCCGCCCCCGCCTCCTACTCTAAATCTCAGTGGTGCCCTGAACAACACAACGCTAACCCGCACGTGTTCCCCCGGCGATCAGACGCCCCCTCGCGCGTTCCTAAGTGCCTGCCGCCGCCGTTCGCCGCGCTGATAAACCATTCCAACGAAACCTGACACGGGGCAAAGTGGATGGAGTAGATCGCCTTCTCTGCCAAGTGGCCAATGGGGAGACGTATTTGCCCCGTGGCAGAGAGGGTGATCAACTCCATAAAACTGTGTTGACTCCCCCCATATTTTGTTGACCCCCCGCCCCCCTTCCCCGCCGCCCGCCCCCCCACCGGATATGCGCAGGTTGAGAGAGCACCCAAAGGTCGCCTTTCCCTCGGCGTGTGTCACTTCACACAGACGCCCGAGGAGGCCCGCCGTCGCATGAACGACGTAGAGTTGCAGGGCCCCGCATCCTTCACGACCTTCTCCACCGACTCCGACTCCGACAGCGCCGCGCACGGCTCCGGCTCCGCCCACAGCTGGCATCAGCACCGCCACAAAATGATCTCCCCCGCGGCAGGGGCTTACACTCGTTCACTTCTCAGCTCAACTTGAGCGCTTTCTGAGGGGTACTGGGTGCGCTTAGGGGTTGTTGAGGGGTTGTTCAGGGGGTCTCACAGGGTGTTAGAACGTGTTCAGGGTGTGGAATGGGCTCAAGTTGAGCTCAGAAGTGGACGAGTGTAAGCCCCTGCCCCACGGACGATCTGACCGACGTGCTCACGCAGCAGGTGCCGTGGAGCACCTTGGTGACGTCGCGCCTCATCACCGACGCGGACCTGCAGCTGCTGCAGCGCTACGACAAGAAGGACGAGGACGAGCAGAAGCGCCTGCTCAATGAGGTGCGTGCCGCCAAGAGCGAACTGTCTCCACGATCTGGCCAGTGCAAAAGGTTCGAATCGTGGTTTCAGACCTAAATTGTTTATCCTTGGCGGTAACAACGCCGCGTCGTTGGTACTCGCAGCACCAAGTTGGCGCTGACCTTGTTTCCGCGCGCGCGTCTGACGGGGGCCGAACTGAACCGGACATCTGCCCGCCCGCACGGCACGACGGATCACCCTCGCGCGCGAAGCTCTCCACGCTGACGACGCACTGACGCCGAGATCCACCCCTCCCTGTCATTCAACCCACCCAGGCCGGCCCTCGGTACGCCGGCGCTTTCCTCAATGTCCTGAACAACGTGACGGAGCAGCGCACGGTGCAGTACACGCTGGCGCTGGTCGCCACCATGCTCGCCGCGGACAAGTCACGTGGCGCACTCTTCCACCAGGCATGGGGGTTGATGAGAACCAGCACTCGACCGACGTTGAATCGACGAAACGAGTCCGCGCGTCTGTGTGAGTGCTCACCAGAAGGTACGAGGTAAGTCATGCTCATATCTCGGTTGAGGTGCTTGTTCACAGTGTCCCTGCTGCCAGGCCACGGGGCACGACGCGTACATCACATTCGCCCGGCTGCTGCAGCGCCCTGATTGGTTCACGCAGGAGAAGGCGCTGTTCGCCCTTACGCGACTGGTCGATCAGCGCCCGGTGCGGGACCTTGGGCTGGCGGCGGCCGACGCGGGCGGCGCGTCGGGTGCCTCCACGTCGGCGGGCGCGGCGTCGGGCAGCGGCGCGCAGACGGTAGGGCCTGGCAAGCATTACTCGCCACGTCATCGACAACCATTTGCAACACTGGTTTATAGAGTCACCTCGCATCCGATGACGCGGTGAGCATTATCTGTGCAGGCCCGAGCAGACGGTGGTGGCGCTGGTGCAGTGGGTGTGCGGGCAACTGCGGTCCCCCGCGCACGTGGAGCGCTCCGTCCCCTCCGCGGTGTCCGCGCTGAGCGTGCTGCTGACCGTGCGGGACGTGCGGCCGCTCGTGACGCGCAGCGGCGGCGTGGAGCTGCTGGCGCCGCTGCTGCGCTCCTGCACCGGCCCTCACAACATGCAGCTGCACTACGAGGCCACGCTGTGCGTGTGGCTGCTCACCTTCCACCCCCCGGCGCTCGCCGCCATGGCGCAGTCTGGCGCCGTCTCAGGCTTGGTCGAGGCAGGAGGGTCATATTGATATTGAAAACAATAACCCCACCGACGTTGGATCGACGAACCGAGTCCGCGCGTCTGTGTGCTGTATGAGCGTTCACCCTGAAGGTACCTGGACGTCATGCTCCGATCGTGAGTCGAGTGCCTGTTCTGGACGACCCTGCTGCTCGGTGGCGCGCACGGCGTCCAAGGAGAAGGTGGTGCGCGTGGCGGTGCTGGCGCTGCGCAACGTGGCGGAGGGCGGCGCCGGCGAGGGCGGCCGCCTCGAGGGCTTCCAGGTGGACAGCGCTGGAGCCGCCGCCTTCGACGAGGCGGCGCTGCGCAAGGTGGTGCAGAACTTGAAACTGCGCAACTTCGGTGACGAGGAGCTCACGGTAGGGCCTGGAATATCTGGTGGTCCTGACTCATGTAAAATGAGGGTCTATTAACTCATAATTCGTCAGCCGGTCGGTCGGTCACTGAATGTTATCGGCAATGCGATTTCCGCTTTGAGATGTCTCCCACCACGTCATCCAACGCGTTTTGAACCCACGCCTCTTGAATCAAATGGCATCCTATGACGTGGCGAGCAACATCTGGGCGGCCCGGGGCGACGGGGGCGCTGACGGAGCTGGAGCAGGGTGTGCTGGTGCGGCAGAAGGAGGCCAGCTCGTGGGAGCGCTACCGCCAGGAGGTGCTCTCGGGCAACCTGGCACGGCCTCACACCCGTTGGAGTCCCCTTTCTTGTCTGAGCTCAAGCTGAGCGTCTGCTCATGGTGCTCCAGTGTACCCGTGCACGCTCGCCGCATCATCCTCCCTGGCCCAACACTGATCGGCGTCTGATGTCTGATATGGCAACATCCTCCCTGGCCTAGCACTGGTCGGCGTCTGATGTCTGATATGTCAACGAGTGTAAGGCCCTGTTTGGTGGACTGGACGGGCGGCGCGCACACGGACGACGCGTTCTGGCGGGAGTGCGCGCCGCGGCTGACGGACAACAACTGCCAGCTGTTGCGGGTGCTGATCAAGCTGCTGGAGTCGAGCCGCGAGGCGCGCACGCTGGCGGTGGCGTGCCACGACCTGGGGGAATTCGCCACGCACTACCCGGCGGGTCGCTTCCTCGTGCAGGACATCGGCGGTGGGGCCGCACCCACTAAATGCCTTTGCAGCTCCACTCCCACCTCCACCTCCACCTCCTGTTCCACCACCACCACCGCCTCCTCCTCCTCCTCCTCCTCCTCCTTCTTCTCCCCCTCCCTCTCCTCCTTCCTTTTCCTCCACGTCCTCTTCTGCCTCCACATCCTAAGCTGTTTTGTCCATGAAACCACTCAAGTTATCCCCGCTTAATACCTCGACGATGCAGAAGTTGAGCGACCACGCGAACTCTCCTCGACCCTGCTGGGCGGGAAGGAGCACGCGATGCGGCTGATGGTGCACGAAGACGGCGACGTGCGCAAGCAGGTAGGGCCTGGCAGATACTGCCCGCCGCGTCATCGACTCGCGTTTTGGACCCTCGTTTCGTGAGGTAATGACCTCTTATGATGTGGCTAGCAATATATTGCCCGTCACGTCATCCAACGCATTTGTAACCCTCGTTTCATGAGTCGAATGGCATCCTGTGACGCGACGAGCAGTATCTGGCGTGCCCTGCAAGCAGGCACTGCTGTGCGTGCAGAAGCTGCTGGTGGCCAACTGGAAGTTCATCGGCGGGCCGGGCGGGGGCGGCGGCGGGGGGGGCGGGGGGGCGGCTGCGGGGATCGGCACGGGGGAGGTGGAGCTGGGGATGGCGTCAGCGTGAGCATGATGATACGTATATCTGTGATTATGATTCTTTAGGATGTTCTTGACGTTGACGAGCGAATGAGTGCAGCGCGCGAGTGTGTGCGCGTGTGTGTGTGTGTACGAGTGCCAACATTTGGCCAATATATAGATGACGACGCGGTGTTCTTTGAATAAAATGATGATCTGAATAATGAGCACCCACTTCACAATACACTTGACTCATTTGCTAGCTACTGGTACAAGTAGTCGTTCCGACGGTCTTCAAGTCCCTCCCTGGTCGTATGTAGGAGGCTATATAAACTAACGGGAAACAAACGAGCACACCGCATGCCCACTGTCCAGTATCAGACAGTTCAGATGTCAAACCCCTTGAGGGCGTTGAACGTTTCCTCGAAATCGGCCGGCGGATTGGCGGCGAAGTCGAGTTCCTCGCCAGTTATTGGATGTCGAAAACCCAAGGTACGGGCGTGCAGCATTGGCCGTTTGCACCTCTGCACCACAGCGCGGGCCACATCCATCTTCATGATCCCCCGCCGCTGCAGAATCTCTGCCGCCATGCCACCACCCCCATTGTAAGTGTCGTCACCTAATATGGGGTGGCCGATCTCACGAGTGTGCACCCGAATCTGGTGTGTCCTGCCTGTTTCTAGCCGCCACTCCACAAGCGCGGCGTTGCCGCCGGCCAGTGCCGCCCGCACCTTGTAGTTGCTGGCTGCCGGCCTGCCGCCCACACCGTGCACCACCCCCATGCGGAGTCGGTCTCTTGGATCGCGCCCGAGAGGAGCGTCCACTCTGCCCGAGACGGGATCGGGCGTGCCGAGGACGATGGCCAGGTATCTGCGCCGCACGGTCCGCGCTGCGAACTGCTCGCACAAGCCGGTGTGGGTGGTGCCATCCTTGGCCACCACAATCAGGCCACTGGTGCCTTTGTCGAGGCGGTGAACTATACCTGGGCGGAGGATCGCGGGCTGCCCTCCTCCTCCTCCTCCTCCTCCTCCTCCACCTGCTGCTGCTGCTGCCCCATCGACTCCGTCCACATTCTCCAGCCAGTTCGGGCCCGAGTCATCTTCGCCTCCCTCCTTCATCACGTCTTCCCCACTGCCTGTATCAGCTCCCGCCCCTTTCACCTTGTCACCTGGCAGGAGCTGCGGGTTGCGGTCACCGCTGCCATCGCGCTGCTTGCCCGACACGATGCGCATAGCCGGCAGCTGGCAATGATGCAGCACTGCGTTCACGAGAGTGCCGCTTTCGTGCCCCGC
>Ga0307488_10001842_pt1 | contig 17866 bp, 23 predicted proteins | sample SB02metaG_FD_202248 | JGI IMG/M metagenome (GOLD analysis project Ga0307488, IMG submission 202248) | Sea-ice brine microbial communities from Beaufort Sea near Barrow, Alaska, United States - SB 0.2 | ecosystem: Environmental > Aquatic > Marine > Coastal | place: USA: Alaska | collected... | reverse complement strand
TTTGGGATGTTGGTATTAAAGAATATGACTTAGATTACATAGAACCAATAAAATGGCATAAATCAGAACACGAAATGATTATCGATAGAGAATTAAGAAGGAAAAATGAGCAAGTCAAACACGACTTTTTCTAAAGCCTGGCTATCGAAAAAGATAATGTGTGGATTGTGCAACTTTGGTTGCTGTAATCACAAATCTTTTCATGTTGAGATAACCGAGGACGAACAAGAACTCTATAGCAAAAAATATGACTTGGAATTGGACTTGGAGTGGAAACAGGATGGTTGCTGTAAACTGCTAACTGATGACAATACCGGTTGTAGTTTAGGAGATGACCGACCAGTATTTTGTAAGTTATATCCAATAGTAGAGAATAAATCTAATCGGTTGGTAATGAATAATTGGGGATTTCTACATTGTCCTAAGCCGGAACACTATGAGTTAGACAAGGTAGTGGATGGTAAGTATCATTACAAGTTAAAACCAAAGGTTAGAAAACATAACAAACGAGAAGAATTGATACTTGATGATGAAATTGATAACGTGGTTCATCAGATATGGGTGCAGTCAAAAGATTCTATCATTCAGAAATATGGTCAAGAATACTATGATAGAATAAAAAATGAAATGAAAGAAACAATAAAACACGAGTTTTTTTAATGTATATAGATTACTTTGATAAATTTTACAATATGGAGCCTTATCTTGAAATAGAAGATAAAGATTGGGAATACATAAAAGAGACATTTGATAAACAAGATGTTAAAGAAAGTCTTGCCACGGTAGCAATGACCTATCCACTTCCTTATCCAGATTTGACCGAAAAGAGAGCATTTAAAGATTTCCAAAAACTAAAAGGTATGAAGTGGAATGAAATAATGGTCGAGGGTGAGTGGTATGCTAGGGAAGGAACGGAATACACTTATAATCTAAATCATGATGATAAACAATTATATTTCAGACGATTAAATGCCGGTAACGAATCAAGTAACTACTTTCAAATAGAAAACAGATGGTCGGTAGATGGTTCGGTAAGTCCTGGACCTAAACGAACTTGGGAAAGTCATAAGTTTATGACCACTCTTATGGGAAGTGCATACTCATTAAAAATGCCTAAGATTACCAAGAATATATTGAGAACTATGATTGGATTGAGAAAGTATATTTGTTCTCAATTTAAACCAAATGTGGCGAAGATAATTTACGATATGTTTGAATCAGAAAACATATTAGATTTCTCTATGGGATGGGGGGATAGATTAGCTGGATTTTATGCAAGTGAACATGGTAAACACTATGTGGGAATAGATCCGAGAAAAGAAAATCATCCTATCTATAAGGAACAGGCAGAGTTTTATGAGAAACATTTAGGATTTTTCGAACACAAGAGAAAATCAGAATTTCATTGTAGTCCTGCAGAAGATTTTGATTTCACTCCGTACAACGAGCACTTCGATATGGTATTTACCTCACCACCATACTTTAGCGTAGAGCGTTATAGTTACGATGATACTCAAAGTTGGGTTAGATATAAAGATATAAACGATTGGAACAAAGATTTCTTACAAACGACCTTGGGTAACTTATGGACAAGTATTAAGAGTGGTGGATACTTATTAGTGAATATATCAGATGTATATACAAATTCAAAATGGTCAACCGATAGAGGTTGGTTAGAAATCTGTAATCCTATGAATGATTACTTATCCAAGTTAGGGGAGTATCAAGGATGTATTGGAATGGAATTAGCCAAACGACCTAATAGTGGTGGAGCTGGAACAGCAAAAAGTTACGAAGGTTCAGTATGGACAGAAAAATCATTAGAAAATAAACAAGATAAGAAATTTTGTGAACCAATATGGGTATGGAAAAAGAAATAAGTGAAAAAAAAGATTGACTTTCTCGTTATTTATCCGTAAGATCAAGTAATAATAATAGAGAATAATTTAATGAATATTTATAGGAATTAAAGAATGCAAAACGAACATACCCTATGGGTAGAAAAGTATCGGCCTTCAACACTCGACACTTATATTGGTAATGACCAATTAAAGAGTAAAGTCGCTGTGTATTTGGAGAGTGGAGACTTACCACATCTTTTACTGTTTGGAAAGGCTGGTACAGGTAAGACCACTCTCGCAAAACTACTCGTTAATAATATAGATTGTGATTATCTTTATATTAACGCGTCCGATGAAAATAATGTAGAAACCGTGAGAACAAAGGTTAAGAGTTTTGCCTCCACGATGGGATTCAAGGATTCTAAGATTATAATCTTAGACGAGTGTGATTACATCACACCAAATGCTCAAGCAGCCCTTCGTAATCTAATGGAGACATTCTCAAAACATTGTAGGTTTATCTTGACTTGTAATTTTGTTGAAAGAATTATTGACCCGATACAATCTCGATGTCAGGCATTTCAAGTCATTCCACCAAGTAAGAAAGATGTGGCCGTTCATTTGAGTAATATTTTAAAACAAGAAGAAATTGAATCAGAATTATCTGATATTGGATTGTTAGTGAATAGTGGTTATCCTGATATAAGACGAGTAATTAATGGGGCACAGCGACAATCCGTTGGCGGTAAGTTGGTTATTGATAAACAGAGTATTATAGAGAATGATTACAAGTTGAAGTTATTAAAGATTTTAGAAACCCAAGATAGAAAAAATGCATTCAATAATATTCGTCAGTTAGTAGCAGACGCAAAAATTACTGATTTTGCAGATTTATTTCGACTTCTATATGATGAAGTTGATACTTATGGTAAAGGACATATTGCCTCTTGTATCTTGATTATAGCAAAATATGAATTAAGTGATGCCCAAGTAGTTGATAAAGAAATCAATGCTATGGCAATGTTAATAGAGATATTACAAACAATAAAATAAAGGAGTCGTAATGTATTACGAAGCACAGGTTGTATTTACTGAAGAAATCGATACTAAAAATGGAGTTAAGGAAAAGAAAGTCCGACGCAACTATTTAGTAGAGTGTGATTCAGTATCAGTAGCAGAAGCAAGAGTAACTGAATTTCTAAAAGATTCAGCATTTTTCTTCGAAGTAAAAGTGGCTAAGGAATCTAAAATAGTAGACGTAGTGGAAGCACCGTGAACGGAAAATATTGGGGTGAGGTAAAGCCAAAGACACCTAAAGGTGCACAAAATACCGACAACGATAAACACATTTCGGTTCAAGAGAATAAAATCTATTACTATGCAGGTGTAAATCGAGATAGTGCGGTAGAACTCAACAAGAAGATTGCAGAATTAGAATCAAAGAGTTTATCTTTATCAAATAGTTTAGATATTAATCCCCCATCAATTAAAATATTGATTAATTCGGGTGGTGGTTCTATTGTGGCTGGTATTTCATCTATGGATACGATATTAAGAAGTAAAGTTCCCATCCACACTTATGTAGATGGATTTGTAGCGAGTTCGGCTACATTTCTTTCAGTTGTTGGAACTCATAGACTTATGAGTAGAAATTCTTATATGTTAATTCACCAATTATCAACTAATTTTTGGGGAACATACTCCAGATTTGAAGATGAGAAAGAAAATCTTGACCTGATGATGAAAACAATTAAAGATGTGTATAAGAAATATACTAAAGTTCCAATGAAAAGTCTCGATGAAATATTAAAACATGATTTATTGTGGGATGCTAAAAAGTGTTTAGACATGGGAATGATTGACGAGATAATATGATGAAGGTATTGGTTGTAGGGGATAGCTGTAAGGATATATTTGTGTATGGTGATATTACACGAATAAGTCCTGAGGCTCCCATTCCAGTATTCGTTCCTACACATACAGAAAAAAATGATGGAATGGCTCGTAATGTTTCTCATAATATAGAATCATTAGAAATGGACATACACACCATCACTAATCAAAATGGAATAGTTAAGAAACGATATGTAGATAATCGTAGTGGTCAGATGGTATTGAGGGTGGACGAACATGATTATTGTGAACGGATACCTACCAAAACATTACAAGGTATAAGTAATAACAAGTTTAAGTATTATGGTATCGCCGGTGATGTACAACATATTGATGCAATTATCATATCAGATTATTGTAAGGGATTTTTAGAAGAAAGTGATATAGAATATATTTGTAAGTATAATAAAAATGTATTCGTGGATACTAAAAAACAAATTGGTTCTTGGATACAAGGTGCAGACTTTATCAAGATAAATGAATTGGAGTATCAAAAAAACCATGAGTTATTATCTAATGATGGATTTGAAGAAAAACTAATAGTTACATTGGGTAGTAGGGGATGTAGATATAAAGACACAGAATATTCTGTATCCGAAGTACCTATTAGAGATGTTAGTGGGGCAGGAGATACATTTCTTGCCGGATTAGTTCGTGGATATTTAGATACAAATAATATAGTAGAGGGAATACAATTTGCACAAAAATGTACCACTATTGTAGTACAGAAACACGGAGTCGCAACCGTAGAATTAAAGGAGTTACAAAATGGCTAAAAGAAAACTACCACCTCAAGGTGGAAATCCTCAACAGAATATAGATTTGTCAAAGGCAGATACTATAAAGTGTGATGATTGTAATAATTACCTTTTTATTACATCACACGTAATCAAAAGAATCTCAGCAATAATGTCACCGAGTGGACAAGAAGCACTTGTACCAGTTCAAGTATATAGTTGTGGAAATTGTGGAAAAGTTCCAAAGATGTTTTTAGAGGGTGCTGGATTAGGTGTAGAGCAGCCACCTAAAGAAGATTCACTTTCAAGACCTGATTTAATGTAATGAGTAAAAATAGAACGTGAAATATAGATTGTTTAATTAATACATACATATGAGGAGTAGTTACATAAAATGAAAAAGTTATTATTGATATTAGGAATGGTTTCACTCCTAACATCACAGACCGCAACATTACAAAATAGTATAGTAGGATATACATCCATTGGTGATTCAGTTACATTTGAAAAACCATATCTTTGGTCATTCATTAAAAGTGATGACAAATCTTGGATAGCATCCATTTTCGTAGAGGCACCTTGGCGTGACGAATCTATATACATAGAGGAGTTGTTCTATAAACCATATAGTGATAAATTCACAATTGGATTAGGACGACAGGTAATTCCATTTGGTTCTAATGTTCCATACTTGGATTTAACACGAGGAGATAGATTTACCTATCAAACACCAACACCTAATGATGTTGGACTTTTGTATTTCGGAGATGGTGTTAGTGTTTATGGTGGAATTGGTAATTGGTTTATCGAAACCTATCGTGGAAATGATATAGAAAATGGATTTGATGAATATACCGTAGGTCGTGTGAGTTATGAATTTGGTGACCACTTTGTTGGTGTATCAGCCGATAACGAAAACAGACATGCACTTGATGTAAGTGGATATAGTGAGTTCGTGGATTATGTTACAGAATTCAGAGAAGATTATCAATGGGGAAGAGCCGTTGTTAGACTACCTAATATGTGGCATCTAAAAGGTTTAGGACTAATTGGTGGTTTGGAAAGAACCGAAGATGAAACACAGGCACTTTATGGAGTAACTTGGAGTTACGGAGAAAATCGTTTTCTCTCTACCGAATTAAGTGGTGATGGTGATTTAAAGGTTAAAGTTTATTATCAATTTAATTTAAAAATAGGAAAAGAAAATGAGTAAATTTTTAAAAGGATTTATATCAATTGCTATTGCGGTATTCGCTTGGTCTACCCTTGAGGTTACAGGAAGTTTTATATTTGCAGAAGGTGCCGGTCCAGTATCGGTATTGTCGGTTAGGTTTTTGATAGCCACACTATTATTTGGTGGAGTGATGTTGTGGAAGAAACAAATAACAGGTGAAAATCTGTTCATTGTGGAAAGGGAAGATAGAAAGAAATTTCTACTAAATGGTGTAATACTGGCAGCTCATTTGTTAGTATATTGGTTTGCTTGGGAACTACTCGACCCGAACTTACCTGTGATTTACGCACTATTCTATATGTATCCATTTGTGTTATGTTTGATTTCCATATTTTACTATGGGGAGAAATTCAGTAATAATCGAAAGATTGCATTAGGATTGGGAACACTTGGTTGTATGTTTGCTATCGAATTGATACCTACATTCTCGACAGAGGCATTAAATACTAAAGGTGTGCTGTTAGATGTGGCGGCCTGTTTTACTTGGGTAGCATACTTATTAGTAGGACAAGACATTATGAGAAAGTATAAACCACTTACGATTGTGTTTTATGATTTTTTGAGTGTGTTTGTTTATGTTTCACTATTTCAATCACCAATGACAACCATTTCAGAAGTAACATTTAATGGTTTATTAGCAATCACTTACATTTCAGTAGTTGCTAGTGTTATAGCATACTTTTGTTATTGGATAGCAGTAAAGAATATTGGAGCAAGTAATACAGGTATTGCCGAATTGGGAACACCTATTTTCGGAGTAACACTCGGTTACTTTTTCTTATCCATGACACCATCGTTATGGCAAATGCTCGGACTCGTGATGATTTCAAGTGGGGTGTTTTTAGTTTATAAAGAACAAGAAGTGGTGTATGAACAATAGGGAATATATACTTGATTGGTATAGAAACCATATATGGACACGACCTAAACCGTCTAAAGTGTGTGATGGAGTTGGTAGTTTTGCTATAAGAGATATACCAAAGGGAACAAGTCTTTATGATTTGGCAGAAAAATCTTGTACTAGCTATGTTACTTGGGAAATAATAAAGACATTACCAAGTGGTATTATACAGATGATATGTGATTTACAAGTATCACAGGGAACTAATATTTTTGATAAAAATTTTAAGTGGAAGGAAGAATATGGTTTACTTTGGATATATACTACTAAAGGATTAAATTGGCAAACTACTTGGTTTTTTCAAAATCATTCCGATAATCCAAATGTAGATGGTTTTGCCACAGATAATCCACGACTTTTTAAGTTTATTACAAATAGAGATATTAAAAAGGGCGAAGAATTGTTTGACAATTACGATGGGTATGTTAAGGAATGGGTAGTATCTTCTAAAATATGAAGAATCAAGTTAGATATATAGACTTAGGTTCAGTATCGAAGGAAATGTATACTGGTATTTGGGAATATCAACATATAATAGATATTCAAGAACCAACTATATTACAATGGTCTTTGGAAAGGGAATCGGTAGCATTTATGGGAATGTGGCCTACCGATTTAACACATATATTTGAACATTTGGAAGATAAGATAAGAATTTGGGACGCTCCGATATTAACTCGTGATACTTGGAAAGCCGAAGTAAACGACAATATAGCATTTTACCTCGAAGGACCTGCAGTTACAAATATTTTATTCTTCAGTAAACTTGATTCTGAGGACACTTATGATTTGTGTAAAAAATCTGTAAATGAGGAATGTTCTAAATATAATATAGAAGTTAAGCAAAATAATAGAAATGATTTACTATTTTATCTTGATGGACAATGGAAGAAATTTTCCGGATCAGGTAGAGTATCAGTATTTGATTGGAACGAAGTGTGCCTCGGTATTAGCTATAATGTACACACAGAATTGGGAAATAAGATTAGAAAGTGGGATGATAAAAAAGTATTAAAGTCAGTATATCTTTACGAAGGTGATGACTTACAGAAACATATAGAAAAATTTGGTGGTGATTTATCAAATATAATTGGTGGTGTGTGGGAAGTAAATCCTATGATAAATCAAGATAAATTAAATTTTGATGTAATCAAAGATTTTGCAGATAAATTAAAACTGAAAATTAGAAAAGATACATTGAGTAATTCTGAACGGAATTTACTAATGGAAAGAGGTTCTACAAGACTTTCAGATAAAGATTGGATATTAAAGGGTATTGATAAACATTATGTATAATTGTAAAAAAGGAGTTTAATTAAATGAATAGTTCAATAATGTTTCAATATATTACGGCCTTAGGACCAGTAGTGTATTTTTCTGGTAACAATGGGCTTTTTATAGATTTAATAATGATGGATGAAAGGTCCAAGGAAGATGAAATAGATTTTCAAGAGTTATTAGAACAACATTTAATTCAGTATTTTAGTGAGCATGAACGTCAATATTTTTATTATAGAATTGGTAATAAAGATAGTAATTGTCAAATGAGTATAATCAAGGGTATATCAGATGGTTATGTTGCCTTTAAATATAAAACAGAGTTTTCAGATTTTTCCAATAATCTTGTTGTCATGGATGGTGTCGAATATAATGATTTGGTTATGATACATTCGGATAATGTTGATATTGTATATGGTGGAAGTCAAGAGTTAAAAACGATTAAATTAAAAATAAGTTCTAAAAAAAGTAAAAAAATGAAAAAAGTTGATACTGGAAAAAATAGTCCGACAGTTTAAGTATCAAAGTTAAAAAATTAATTAAGGAGTAACAAACATGAATACTAATTTACATTTACAAGTTATAAAATCGATACCAGTCCCAACTTATGCACCATGTATTTTTGAAGGGGCATTTGGGGATATAGAGTTGAGAAGATTAAGGAAACAAGTAGAAACTTTTCCTGAAGAAGAAGCGTTAACACACGGAGATAGTATGTTTGGATCATCAGACGAAGATTCTGAAAGAATTGCCAAACAGAAAGCTATCCCACAAACAGAAGATTTTGCATGGTTATATTCTAAATTAGAATCTTTATGTATACAAGCAAATTTTAATTTTAATTGGAATTTTGAAATGACAGGTATGTTTGAGCCAGCAATATATCTTACCTATGATGGTAAAGTAAAAGGTAAATATGACTATCATATGGATGTTGGTGGTGATGGACCTATGTCATATAGAAAAATTTCAGCAACATTACTTGTTAATGATGATTATGAAGGGGGAGAATTAGTTTTTCAGGGAGCTCCCAAACCAGATAAGGATACACCTAAATTAAAGGCCGGTACGATAATATTTTTTCCATCTTTTATGATGCATAGTGTAGAACCTGTTACAAAGGGAATTCGAAATTCTGTTGTATTGTGGTTACACGGAAAACCATACAAATAATAATAAATAACCTATTTATAGATATGGAAAATACAAAGTTATTGTTGTGCAGTAATTCAAATATGGAGATAAAATAGATATGGAAAATACAAATTTATTTGATAAGTTAAGCTATAAAATGATGTTGGGTTCGAGTGCCAATGCTTTAGGTAATTATTTTGCCAATGAAGTTAGAGGTTTGAAGAAAAATGAAGCAGTATTATATACAGTTGATTTATTACCAAAAGATTATGTTGGTTACGTAACAGAAATTAATACAAATACAGCATTAGATGAAGATTTGATTGAATGGTTTGATTTTGGTGCACTTGTAAATTTATGTTCTCATTGGAAGTACAAAACTCTTGTTCTTTTATGTGAATCTAAATGGAAGTCAATTACTCCTTCACTTCCGTTTTGTGATAAATTAAGTAAAGAATTAATTAAAAAAGGCATTAGATTTGATATACATTATAGTTCTAATCCAGGTGATATTTGGGATGGGTTTGAGTATAATAGTCAAGAAGATTTTATATTAAGAGTAGGTTGGAGTGGAGATTGTGAAATAGATAAACTTGCTTGTGATAAATTAAAAACTAAAAAATTAATTCAGCATTTAAATATATATCCGACTCCAGAATATTACACTATTGAAAATAATGATGGTTTTAAAAAAAATACATGGTATGTTTTTAAAAAAAGTAAGATTGATAGAAAACAAGGTGTTGAGATTCGTAAATTTAAAACTAAGAAAGCTTTTATTACACATTTAAAAGATTTTGATTATTGTGAAGATTTTATTGATGCCGGTATAGATACAGATACAGGATTACAAACAGAAGTAAAATCCTATGGAATAATATTTAAAAAACTATTTTATGATTTAACACCTAATCTATATTGTAAGTATTGGGAATATCAAGATAATGGTAATGAAAAGTCGTTTTATAGTATTAATCCCACAAACTGTATGCTTAAAGATGAAGTAGAATTGGCAGATGGTTCTAAAAAACAATCATTTTTATTAGAAAGAAGGGATAATTTAAAATTAGGTGGTAAAATAACTAAAATAGATGAATTCGATTCTTACATCAATAAAAACTATGTTTTAATAAACAATGAATATAAATTTACATATTCTACCAATGTTGTAAAAGCAGGCCACCTTTCTCAATATACTCCTGTAAGGTTTTTGGAAGTTGGTGATAAAATTCTTCGTGATAATATGGAAGAACTTGAAATTAAACAAATTGAATTTGTTAAAGGTGTTGTTAAAGGAAAAATGATTAAAACTGCAGAAAATGTTATGAGTATTAATGGATTTTTTGTAAAGGCACAATCAAGTAACAATATTTCAGGATTGGATGATTTGATTTTTTCACCAAAGGTCGGCCAGTCAGCTATGAGTTGGAGTGATGAAGAACAAAAAATTGTATCTGGTATTATGGATAAAGTTGAAGATGAAAAGATGCCAAGTAGAGTCGTTGAGATTACTTTTAATACAGGTGGACATATTTGGACAGCAGAATTTTTATTTGAAAAACCACTTAAAGTTATATATGCAGCATCACGTGAAGGAATGAAAGTAAGAGCACCAAAAGAGAAATTTTTCGGTTGGGCCTCATATAGACCAGATTTAACAATGGAAATTAAACATCAGGAAGCCATGCAATTAATGCCTGGTATGCAGTGTATTACACCCAAAAGACCTGATATGAAAGTAGTTGAAGCACTTTATGGTGATATGGTAGCATCAGTAGTTGTGAGTATGAGAGAAGTAGCGGGTAAGAGATCACATTGGGATATTTATGAAATGAAACCAATGGATACTCCTAACCCGAATTACTTTATGAATAGATTACACGTTCATAATGGTCCATCCAATTGGCCAATACCACCAGCATTTGGTAGTGAATTAGATATATATGGTCATTGGGATGTATCACATGATTCAAGTTTTCCAAGTCCTTCTAATACTATTTACGATTTAACCTCTCGTGGAGATATAGATTCATTAATTCAACCTTCATCAACTGCTTTGACCTCCGTCACTGCCGTTTCCGCAGTTGCCCGCACAAATACCTTCAAATCTATCGGCATGCCTGGCACAAAAGGTATTGTTATTACAAAACAACCAGGTAATCCATATCATACTGGTACTTATGGATTTTTTGGTCCAAGTTCATTTACTGCTATATTGACATGGGGATATTCGGCCCGAACCACAGACAACTACGGCCGTTTGTTTAGTGTGAATCCTGGAAGTGATTTTGATGTTGCAGTAAGAGATTACCCATCCAATCCAATACAGGGGAATCAATATTTTTTTAAACCACCTTGGACGGCTGTTGTTAGTCCAACCAAACCACAAGTTGATTTCGCTCCATCACCAACTTATGTTACTGCATCAACTCCCAAATCTTCATCAGTAACACCCGCTTTTATTCTTTCAACAGTTAGATATAATGCCCCATCTTCCCCAGCACGGTTTCAGTTTAGGAATTTTAGAAATTCAGCCGGTACTGGAACTGGAAAGAGTCAAACCGAGCCAGCACCCACCCAACCAAGAACAGGTAGTACTCGATGGAGTGTTTTTGGTCAAGCTCCTAGTGATACCGCAACGGCAAACAACGTCGCAGGCAAATTTTCAGAAGCTTTATTTTTAGGTAAAGCACAACCATCAGCCAATATAGATGAGTTGGCAGAAGGTATTTTTCAGTATTATAACATAACACCTCCTGGAGCTCAACATCCTGAATTCTTTAGGGAACTCTAATGAGTTATTATAGTCTTAGATTTGCAGTTCAAACCAATGTTGATGTGATATCTGGTTCATTAAATCCAGGAGATTATGATTGGATTACAGACAATCAGAGTGAAATAGATGAATATGATGATAAAATTATAGTTAAGGGTTTTGTTGATAGTGCAAGTTGGGATTGGAGTTCGATACCGGAGTACAATCAAATACATATAACAGGTTCTTTATTAACCAGAGTTTGTGAAAGTGTAAATATTTCTGCATCATGGTTTGTTGATTTTCATAGGGTTCAAATCGAAAACCAGGAAGTAATAGAAAATCCAGATTCAAATATAACTGGCAGTTATAGTGGATTGGATTATGGTAGTACTGATGGTGTTTATTATCAAAGATTTTTTGTAGATGGAGTCAATATTGAGAACAACTGTACTTCCACTTTGTAAGGTTATTATAACAGATAAACAATTAATTGATAAAGAAATATCTTCAGATATTATTATATACGAATTGCCAATTTTTATTAAAAATATTATTATTGAGTATAATGATATTAAAGTAATTCATTTATGTGAGAATAATCAGAATAGAACATCTTGGGGTACAGACTTTTGCTCATATAAAGATGAATTGTTAGAATTATTTGAACTGCTAAGTGGTAAGAGAGTATATAGGAAGATAGGAAGGATTTATTGTTTTGTTACAATTAAAGATAAAGATGATAAATTTGATACAGAGTTAAAAAAGTATATAGATTATGAATATGACTTAATAGACTCTGAGTATTATTTAGATAAGTTAAAGTTGTATAAAGAAAATGAGTTATAATATGAAAAAACAGAATATATTTGAAACCGATATTTGGACAAGTAAAATAGAGGGACTAATTAATGAAAAAATAAAAAACTATGCATATTCATTGAAATCTGCTGATGAGGTCGGTATGAGTAGGTCTAATCTTGGTGGTTGGCATTCCTCAAGGCAAAGTAAAATTCCAAAATATATGAATGATTTATTAGACTCCTTTTGTGATATTATTCAAAAAAATATAACCAATGGTGAAGAAGTTTATGTAGATAATTGGTGGTTCAATATTAACCATGAGGGGGTATTGAATACTCACCATAGTCATCCAGGAGCAGATTATTCATTAGTTTATTATGTAAAAACTCATGAAGATTGTGGTGATTTAATTCTTAAAAGAAGTGATGATAAGGTTTTATTTAATAGAGAATTGGTTCATCATTATGAAATGGAAAATCCTGATTATAGTATTAAACCAGAAGATGGTGAGTTGGTTATTTTTCCGGCATGGTTGAAACATTCTGTTGATTTAAATAAAAAGAATAACGATAGAATTAGTTTGGCGGTGAATTTTGTATTAAAGAAACGATTGAAACCTGTTAATAAATTACAAAGAGATGGATATCAGGTTGTCAACAACTTTCTATCTAAGGATTTATTAACACTTACAAAACAATATTTTGATTTAAAAATAGAAAATGATGAGTTGGAATTAGATAATGGTCAGGTACCAGGTACTTTTACTGCGTATGGTACTTGCATTGGAGATTCAATTTTAAAAATGCTACAACCAGTTGCAGAAAGTGTGATTGGAGAAGAATTATATTCTTGTTATACTTTTTTTAGACTTTACAATCATATGGATTGGTTAAAACCACATACAGACAGACCATCTTGTGAGTTTAGTGCCACTATTCCAATATTTACGGATAAACCATGGCCAATTCATATGCAAGAATATAATTATGAAAAATATGGGACAGTGTCAACATCTTGGCAAGATTCCGCTAAGAATGAAAAGTTTGCAAGTGTTGTATTAGAATTGGGAGATGTTTGTTTTTACGAGGGAACTAAAATGAATCATTGGAGAGAGCCATTTGGGGGAAACGAGTGTTACCAATTATTTATTCATTATGTTAGAAAAAATGGTAAATATTCTGATTTTAAATTTGATAAACGATCAAATCTTGGTCTTGAAGCGGGATCACAGAAAAATGAATTTTCAATAGACAACTTTTTATGATAGTATATCGTAAATCTTTGAACGATTATAGATTTACTCCGAGTTCATATGAAATAACATATTGGAAAAAAATAAACGAAGATAAACTTCAATCAGCAATAGATATTTTTCAAGAAGAATTGAATTGGGATAAAATGTGGAGTGTGGAAGATGCAAAACACAGGTTAGAAACTGGCTGGTTAATGTCCGTGTTGGAACAGGATGATGAACTTAAAGGTTGGTTTTGGTTGAATTATGAAACACAAGAGGGATTGAATCTTTATGTTCATAAAGATCATAGGAATTGGGGATACGGAATGGGTTTAATTAATTATATTTGTAGATTGGCTAAACTACAAGGTTTAGATTCAGTATGGTCACAAGTTGATGAGTGGAATGAAGTTAGTCAAAGATTATTTTTAAGATGTGGGTTTGTAAATGAATAAATTTATACTATTGAGTGTAAAACGAAGTGGTTCAAATAATTTAATGAATTCATTACATCATTTAACAAAAAATAAAATGGTTTGGATGGATTCACCACCTAATATATGGAAAACATTTGGGATGTCATTTTCTAATAAACAATTTTATCTCAATTCAAACATCAGTAATTGTTTTGATGAAATATTTCAATCCAATTCCGGTATGAAAATAAATTGGGATGAACCTGGTTATCTTAATGTTGTTGATGAGATTTTAGATTATCCAGTATTGAAAATATTGACATACCGTAAAAATATATTTGAAAAGGTTATTTCTGAAATGTTAGCAATTCAAACGGGTCATTGGATAGGATCGATTGGTGTGCACAAACAATATAAAAGAGATTATAAATTTGATAAACTTGATTATGATGAAGTGAAGTCTCGTATGGAAATAGCATACAATGAAACTTTATTTATGTTAGAGCAGGTTAATGATAGAGAAGATATAAAAGTATTTTCTTATGAGGATTTATTTGATAGAAATATTTATACAGAAGAACATAGACAAAATTATTTTTCATTGGTGAATTTTCTTAATGTTGAAGAAACTAAAAAAGAGATTGACGGTAAACGAGGAGAATTTATAGAACCACGTCAATGTTATAAAACCGACAAAACTTATCAAAACATAGCAAACTTTTCCGAACTTGAGAAATTAAAAGACTATTTATTATTATGAAAAAGAAAAAGTCAGATAAAAAAGACTTATTCCATCACATCACTCATATTACACAACACCAAACAAAAGGTTATTGGGATTCTCTAAATGAAACGGAGAAGAAACAATGGTCTAATTATATGATTCATAGATTCATATCTATGAAGATGGAATATGTAGAGGTTGCAAATGAATTTCAAAGGTATAAGTTAAAACCAAAAGATTTGTACAAGTTGTATAGTAATGTTCTTCCAAAAAAGAAAGAATGGTTACGATACACAAAAGGAAAGAAAGATATGAAATACGAAAAGTGGGTAGTTGAGATAGTAGCAAAACACTACGAATCAAGTTTATCAGAGGCGAGGGAATACTTAGAAGTGTTCTATACAACCGAACAAAACAAAGCAAATCTTAAAACCATATTACAGAAATATGGTGTCGAACCAAAGGAAATCAAAAAACTAAATCTACCATAATGACAAGAGTAAATTATGAAACTCTCGGTCAATTCATTGATGTAGATGAGAAAGACTTGGAGTTTGAAAGGGTTACAAATTCAATAGATGTCGTGGATATAGAATATGGTGTAGAAGTCATATTTGATTACTATCGTAGGCATGGATTTCCCCACTATAAAATTCGTGAAGATGAAAAACACGACCACATGAAGAAACTGAGAAAGTTTGATGTGAATACAATACTCAAAGATAATCAGATTGTTCAAACTATGCATGGATTGAGATTGGCTTGGACTTACTTTCCACATTTTTGGGAAATTATTTGTGGTAGTGCTAAAAAATCACCTATGGATGTATTCCACGATGATAAGATGTTTAAATCCACAATCCGTAAATGTTGGAATTGGGAACAGAAACATTACAAGGGTGAGGACCCAAATGGTGAGAGAAATGTATTTCACGAAAATAGATTAAGACAATCTATTAAGATTTATAGTGGAACTCAATCCGTGAGTAATTTCAGACCAACAGCAGCAAAACTAATTTATGAAAAATATGGTGGTGATGGAGTTATCAGAGATATGAGTTGTGGTTGGGGTGGAAGATTACTTGGATTTCTATCTGCAAAAAATACTAAACACTACATAGGAACTGAACCATCAACAAGAACTTATGAAGGTTTGTTGCAACTTAGCAAAGAATTTAGTTATATTAAGAAAAAGGTTGATATATATAAACAAGGAAGTGAGGATTTTGTTCCTGAAAAAGAATCAATCGATTTATGTTTTACCTCACCACCTTATTTCGATACAGAGAAATATTCAGACGAAGAAACTCAAAGCTTTATTAAATTCCCATCCAATGACGAGTGGGTAAATGGGTTTTTAAAAAAGACTATAGAGAATTGTTACTATGGTCTGAAAAAAAATGGTTATATGTTAATGAATATTGCAAATACACCAAAATATAAATTTATAGAAGAAGAAACCGTAAGGATTTCCAAAGAGTTGGGATTTACCCAAGAGGATACCTTACAATTAACATTATCAAGTGTGATGGGAGCAGGTTATAAATATGAACCAGTTTTTGTCTTTAAGAAAAAGGAAAAGTAAGTGACGGATTCAGCAATTTTAAAAGTTAATTATGGAGATATGCCAGGTATGGATAAGAAAACACAACTATTCTTTAAAAATTTAGAATGGGGAATTAATTTAAAGTCTAATACTATGTATTTGACTTATGAAATAGAACAAGATACATTATATGCAGTAATGACAAGGTTTGATAACTTTGTTCAGCATAATAGAGATCAAGATATAAATCTAAATCTTTCTTCTTATGGGGGAGATGTATATTCTATGTTAGGAATAATTGATTACTTTGAAACCCTACCAGTAGATGTAAATACACATTGTATTGGAGCATGTATGTCAGCAGCAGCTGTAATATTGGCCTGTGGAACTGGTACAAGAACTATGACAGCAAATTCTACGGTTATGGTTCACGAGGGTTCTGCATTTGAAAGTGGTAAAACTTCTGATGTTTTGAAAGGAGCCGACCACCTAAAGAAATTACAATCAAACATTAACAGAATAATGGCAGAAGTTACAAATAAAGACCAAGAATTTTGGGAAAGGGTTTCTCAACACGACACATATCTAACAGCAGATGAATGTTTAGATTATGGTATCGTGGATGAGATTATCTAAAAAGGAGAGTATCATTAAAGACAAATTATACACATATGGAGTATTGTATTTAGGAACATTAATAATGATGGCATCTCCATTCTTTATTAACTTACATATAGGAAAAGTAGGTATGGTAGTTGGGTTATCATTACTAACCATTCAGACACAAAAGACTAAGCAATATAACTTATCATTACTAAATGTTGTAGCTATTGTTGGATACATATATAGCTTATATCAAACAGTATGAGTAAGTTAATCAATTTATTTGGTGGTCCTGGAATTGGTAAATCATCCATAGCATCCGGTGTGTTTTATGAACTTAAACGAAACCACATAAATTGTAATTCTCCGTATGAGTTTGCTAAAAGATTAGCTTGGGATAATAATGTACCAGCTATCAAAGACCAACTTTATGTATTGGGAAATCAACACAGAGGTATAGCAGAATGTTATGGTAAGGTTGATTACATAGTTGTGGATTCACCTGTATTACTTTCCCTTGTGTATAAAACTTGGTATGGTAAGGGTTATCCAGCTGAGTTTTATTCGGAATCATTCAATCAGATGATTATAGACCTACACAATAACTATGATAACTTAAATATCTTATTGGAAAGAACCGAAGGTAAACATAATGATGATGAACGATACCAAAACTTAGAAGAGTCAATCAAGATAGATGCTCATTGTAAAAAGATATTGAATGACAACAATGTTGATTTTCACACAATAAGAGTTGATGAGAACT
>Ga0307488_10001841_pt1 | contig 17867 bp, 12 predicted proteins | sample SB02metaG_FD_202248 | JGI IMG/M metagenome (GOLD analysis project Ga0307488, IMG submission 202248) | Sea-ice brine microbial communities from Beaufort Sea near Barrow, Alaska, United States - SB 0.2 | ecosystem: Environmental > Aquatic > Marine > Coastal | place: USA: Alaska | collected... | reverse complement strand
TCGTAGCAACCGCACAGCAGAATGTTGCAGATGGGGATAACTCAGTAGCCTTGGTGCGCACAGACGACTTGAGTCGCTTCTTTCATTATGACCCGCCATCACAAATGATTATTGGTGAGCGCATAGGTGTCGCTTTAGATAGGCTATTATCCCAGCCTAACTAACCCCAAAGTTTTTATTGGTCTGGAAAAAAAGAATTGGTCTCCAAGCAATAACCAGACGTTTTCAAGAAGAATACAGGGGGACGTAATAAAACGATAATCGCCTTATTTTTTCGTGTATTTCTTGAGATATGGGCTGCGCTGGGCGTTACTGAATTAGAATCTGGCGGAAGAATCACCTACCTCATTTAGCGCTCTACTAGCGTAAAAAAGAGTGATTTAAAAGTCACACAACAGATAAAGTGACTAGAACACAGCTAGATCTTTTTCAATTTTTTAAATGCTTCATTAATATTCATTAGCCCCAGAATTTTGACTGAGAATCATTTGAACGCTAAATGAGTCACTCTCAAAACAATGATATTAATTGAACCAGAAGCACCCTCTGGCAAGACGTCTAGTATATAGATATCGTCTACATTTCCTGCCAGCAGACATCCATGCATTCATCGTCATTAAACTTGTCGAACGCAAGCACATCTGCTGCCGGTTTCTAGTGCCTGATACCTTTCTAGACCGACTTCTCGAGGATGTGCATGCCCTCTATGTCTGCCATTGTAGCTTTCTGCTTGACTGCGCAAACTAAACTTTGCGTCACTGACTGCAATTCTATGGGCAGTGAGGTTACTCGCTTTTCCGCCTGCAGGAGCCAGTCATCAACCGACTGGTTAGCGTGCAAAATAGCATCACTTGAGGCAATCCGGCGCTGCCAATAAGGTACTTGACGCATATCCTCTGAGGCATACCAACGAACAAACTCTGCGCATCCCTGACCCTCATGTGCAAATAGACTTACCACTAAATTTGGTTTGCGCCCCTCAAGGTCGCTGGAGTGGTGGCTAGAGGGGATAATGTCTTCGATATCATTTCGACCTTGATAGGCCAGCCCACAAAGGCTAATAATATATTCGAGGCCTTCAAGGCGTTTAATGGTTTGTGCGTGTTTGTTTAAGCTGGCAGCAATAGCAGCGCCTCTGATAGGGGCAACCAATAATGGCGCGGTTTTACCTGTGGCAATCCGCTGCCACTCGGCCAAATCGGAACATTCGCGTTGAGTGATATCAGAAATTTGCCCGTTGCATGTGTCCTGCATCGCCTGCGCTAGCAGGGCTACTAAAGCTCCACCATTTCTGCTGTTTCGTGCGCCAAGTTCAAAGGCTTTTGCAATCATCCAGTCGCCTAGACAGAGCGCCATATCGGAGCCAAAATGATTATGAATGCTCTCTTGGCCACGTCTATGGGTGCTGGAATCGCTGATATCGTCATGAATAAGAGAGGCGTTGTGCAGTAGCTCGCAAGCGGCTGCCCAGTGCAAATTGTCTAATCTGCTTAGGCCTAGTGAGTGACCGGTAGATAACGCAAGCTGCGCTCTAAAAGATTTCCCAGGTTTTTTAAAGTGGTAATTTGCCGCTGAGGCCAAGCTACTGTTTGGGTTTGGCATTTCGCGCTTATACAGCGCAAGAAGCTCTGCTAATTCACTCGACCCATTTATTGTTATAGTTGGGAACATTAATTAGTACCCTCAGAAATCACAGCTATTATTTACTGGCTGTGTTCTATTGAGCTAGTTGTAGGCTGACAGAGAAAAGGGGCCAGTAAAACTACTAGCCCCTTCAGCATTTCTAACAGACTAGATTACGCTGTCTCTGACTCTGAATCTGCTACTGCAGCAGCCCAGATAATTATACCAAACCCTATTTTGTTTACAAAATCGGCTAAGTTATAAACGACGTTTAAAGTTACAGGGTCAGCACCGCCGGCCATATATCCAATAAAATAGCCGATCGGATAAATAGACCAACCGACTGTTACGCATAAAAGCATCCACTTATAAGCTTTTTGAACGTGAACATTTGAAAGACCAGCATTGATCTGGCTGGCTTCACCCTTAAAGATTTCCCAAATTATGAATCCCCATCCTAGCATTGCCGGAATAAACGCCACTTTCGCGTCCATCACTCCAGTCTCACCAAGGAAACCAAAGCCAAGCATGGCAATTGAACCGATCAGTAAGCGCCAAAAAACACCCGCTGGTACCTTAGTGACAGCAGAGAGTATCAAGTAGAACTCTATCATCAGTAATGGCACAGTAAGCAACCAGTCAATGTAACGGAACTCAGTTGGAGATGTCCCAGTTTGCACCCATACATCTCGCATGTAAAAGTAGTGAACTGCAGCAATCAGCGTGACTAAGCCTGAAACTGTTAGCGACGTCTTCCATTTTCCAGCAACTCGATCACGTTCTACAAAGAAAAAAGCTGTTGAGGCGACTAGCGCCATTGAAATCAGCCAGAAAGACATGCCTACGGCATCTCCGGACGATAAGTTATTGTACATATTGTAACCCCCCAATTTTCGAATCTTTATTGTTTGTGCCGAATTACTTATTTTTAGGTAACATATTCGACAAGCTAGGATTAACTATCAGTCTCAAGACATCTAGTTCAATGATAATACGTAAATATATTAACATTGGATTTCCATATTACTTTTTTATTCTAAATTTGACCAGCTCAAAGAAACCGAGCGATGATCAATAGCTACTTTGACTTTCTGATCCTTAATTATAGCCCGCAATCTGTACTCTTGCTCTTCTGCCTTGTCTAGCATTATGTAACTTTTCCCACTCTTAAATCAAAATGGTTTCATCTCATTCCAATACATATTATTCTAATCGATCGTATCAAAATTTCTGAGGACAAGGATAAGAAACCATTCACCTAAATCACAGCCGGCATATACTTACACCACCTTTCGTAACCAAACATATACTTACACTATCTTTTGTAATCAAAATTGATATATCGCGGTAAAATATCAAATATTAAAAATGGGGTTTTAAAATGTTATCCACAAAACAGGTTTCCGAAATTGGAGAAAAATCAATTCTATGTGTAATTGGCATCGGTGCATTCATTACCGCACTGGTCGATATATTTAATGCCGTTATTAGTTACAACATTCAATTAGAGCAATTGTTTACACTGTTCATTTATGCAGAAATAATTGGCATGGTAGGGGCATATACTAGTTCATCTAGAATACCAGTGACGTTACCTATCATTATAGCGATAACAGCTTTATGTCGCTTGATAGTTATGCATGGAAAAGATATGGAACCGCTTGTGCTTTTAGGCGAATCCGGGTCTATTTTGCTGTTGTCAGGGGCTGCTTATATCATGAGTTTAAAAGGGAAATTGAGTTTAGAGAAAAAGGGCTCCTTCGAAAATACTTAATTCTACGTTTCTAGAAAATGTGGATTTTAAAATAGATTTAACGAAAAATAGGAGCTTAATCGAGCTAATTTCTATAACATTTTCTGAGCCAGCAAAAACCAAAATAAGCTAATCGTCGAGCCTTTCTCTTATTTGAGCGATCAAATCGGCTTGATGCAGAGCATCTAAATTATCTTATCATCCGCATCCTTTCTTAACTATTTCCAAAGCTCCGATGCGTCACTAGAAATATAGAATGTCGGCCTGTTTTTGTTAGATAAAAGCAATGCCTGCGTTTTCGGAAATAAATGGTTCCACTATTTCCAACCAATTGGTTATGACACGCAGCGAAGAAGAATTTTTTTCTGCCTCACCAATCCCTTGTGCCCGCTGACCATTAGCATCGACGTCTTACGATCTTTCGCCTGAAATTACAAACCCACCTTCGAAAAATGCCTCCGGTTCGCCGATGATAATCTCCTGCGCCGTAACTACGACGATCGCCATGATGCGCTTGCCGCTACGGTAGAAAACTTTGCTGGCATCTGCACTTCAACGTGGCTCTTGCGCGCCGCCGCTGCGGGGAATCTGGTAGCGCCTGCCGATGCGTGGGAAAGGCTGCAGATAATCCTGGTACAGACTGCTTTCTGGCGATGCATAGACAATCGCACCGCCATTGGAAGGGGTAACCGTGCCCCAACGGCCTTCCTCTATCAGCGGCAAATCTACTTTTGCTTTTGTCTCGAGGTCAACGATCGAAATATCTATAAAGTTTGCTATCCCAACATCGCGCCCGTCCGATGAGACTCAGTAGATTCCGTGGACAGCAGTTACCTCCGGCAGGGCGCACTGGCCTGCTTTTGCCAGCATTTAGAACTGGAGATAAGCACCAACACCTAATTTATGGTGAGTTTCCGAGTCTGGCTGGTGGCTAAATCGTAAAGCCAGATATCCCCGTCAGCCCTTGAGCGTTCCGTAATCGCGAGCTGCCGACCATCTGGAGAGGTCTCAAGGGAGACTCGATTACCTGCGGAAAGTTCAAGTGGCAAAAGCGCAGACCGATCATTGACCCACTCTAAGCTATGTGGCCTAACCGAAGAGCCAGGGGCGTAGAGCAATGTTGCATTCGAAGATACCCCCCACTGCCCCCCCGACCCTTAAACCGGAAAGAACCAGCACTGGCGAGGCACCCAGCTCAAAGTTCGCGAGATTAAATCGCGTATCATAAATCGCATTTACCAGCGGGCAAGCTTTCTACTAAGACTGGATCACGCCTATTCATTAGTTTTATCCATTCCAAAAGAATTCAAACCTAAAAAGATGCTGGTCAAGAATGAAGCTGGCCGGGTAACTTGCTGGCTGGAAAGGTCTCATGAGCAAGCGAAAGGCCGAATAAAAAAGATAACAAGTTTTGGCCGTCAGGCCACACTTATTCAGGATCAATAGGAGAAATGATGAGAGAGAGGGTTTTTTAACAGGCCATCGGCGGATGATAGATAGCTTGTTAAATATTCGAATAAACCGATATCAAAACCGTTTTAATCAGACATTTCTTAAATCTGTGGTCGGGTTTGATAGCTCCCGTACCAAGAAAATCATATTAAGTAGTCCTGATTTCCTTGAAATGAAGTTAAGTGGAGCTTAGTAACTAGATGCTGGTTAAAGAAGCAAAACACACTAGTAGGTTATGAAGCGCCGGCCCTGCTCACGAGAGATTGGCGACGGCTTAACAGGACTTTAAGCGAAGCCCTGTTAAGGGCCGTATACACTAAATTGGATATTTGCTACGCTCAAATAAAGTAAGCCTGCAGCCGTGCCTGCTGTCCAGCATGATTGAGCGGAGAAACAATGAATAAGAAAAATAATCGAGACGGTAGTGGATACACTACTAAGAGCGATCTGCAAGAGGATAGCCTCATCAATCCTTCTCGACGCAATCTATTGAAGGGTGCGGGTCTCGTCGGCGCGGCTGCGGTGAGTACAATCGCAACCTCACATGTGATCGCTGCCGATGTGACAAACACGAACAGCAATTCAATTGCCACTGCCGCGCGCGAGGCGCTCGAAGCGTTGACCGCTGAAGAGGCGGAAACCCTTGCTGCAATCTGCGACTGCTTAATCCCCTCTGACAAACATGGCCCGGGCGCGAGAGAAGCGCGAGCGGTTCACTACATCGATAAATCTCTCGCCAGTCATAACAGCGCGGCGCGACACAATTATAGTGTTGGCCTAAATGCCATCAATGAATTCGCACGCAAGACACGTGGCAAAAAATTTACTGAGTTACTACTCGATCAACAGAATTCGATTCTGCTCGCTGTGCAGGCCAACGAGATTTCAGGGTTTATTCCCAACGGCAGTGGCTTCTTCAAAATGCTTCGCAGCGATACGATCGACGGTACTTTCTGTGACCCTTATTATGGAGGCAATCAGAATTTCGTCGGCTGGGATATGTTGCGTTATCCAGGTATCCGCCTTGGAGCGAGTGAGGCGGATGTATCTGCAGGAGCAAGCCTGCCCCCGAATCATCAATCAGCCTATGACCACAGCACCTACACCAAATTAGCCGACAATTCCCTGAAGGACACCAAGGGAGGAGACGGTTATGCCTAAGCGACTAGCTAAAACAGATGTTGTAATCGTAGGCATGGGAGCTGCCGGCGGCGTTGCAGCTCTACCCCTGACGAATGCCGGGCTGAAAGTGATCGGCCTCGAGGCGGGAGGCTGGTTAAGCCCGCGTGACTTCGCGCCGGATGAACTCCGCAATGGGTCGCGTAACTGGCCACAGTCTGTGCAGAAAGCGGCCAGTGAAGCACCGACGGTTCGTGCTACCGCTAGCGACACTGCCATTCAAGGCGGCCATCCGATGATGAATGCAGTTGGCGGCACAACTATGCACTACTGGGCGCAAAGTTGGCGCTTAAACCCTTGGGACTTCAAGGTAGTCAGCGAGACCAAGAAGCGCTACGGGGAAAGCAGAATACCTGAAGACTCTACCGTCGAAGACTGGCCCTTCGGCTATGAAGAGCTAGAACCTTACTACGATAAAATCGAATACACAGTCGGCATTTCCGGGCAGGCAGGAAATGTGCAGGGCAAGAAGAACACCGCCGGAAACATTTTTGAGGGGGAGCGTCAGCGCGAGTATCCGATGAAGCCGCTGCGCAGCTCGCCTTTTACAGATCTAATGGGTAACGCTGCTGAAAGTTTGGGATGGAATCCATTTCAGGGTCCGGCGGCAATCACCACAGAACTCTTCGATGGTCGCCCGCCTTGCCAGTATCACGGTTTCTGTAACAAGGGTGGCTGTCATGTGAAGGCAAAGAGTTCCACCGCGTTCACTGTGATTCCGAAGGCAGTGGAAACGGGCAATCTCGAGGTTGTGACCTTCGCCCGCGTTACGCGGATTGTGACAGATGATAATGGCCGTGTAACCGGAGTCGACTACATCAAAGGAAGCGAAACATTCTTTCAGCCAGCGGATGTAGTGTTGCTCGCCAGCTACGCCTACGAAAATGTGCGGCTGTTGCAACTCTCACCGTCTCAAGCGTTTCCGAACGGTCTTGCCAATAATGCAGGGCAGGTGGGAAAACACTATATGACTCATCATCAGGGCGCACCGGTTACGGCACTCTTCGATAGAGACCTGCACAATTGGTATGGCCTCCCGGCTCAGGGCGTTGCGATCGATGAATGGGCAGATGACAATTTTGACCACAGCGATTTAGATTTCATTGGCGGTGCGAACCTGTGGGTGCACACCGATAGGAAACCGATGAGCGCGGCGAAAATGTCTACCTTCGGCGAGACAAGGAATTGGGGTTCTGACTGGAAGGCATTTATCATGAAGAATGCCGACAGGACGAACTCTTCTTATATACAGAAGACGACACTTCCCTACGAAGGCAATTACTTAGATCTGGATCCAGTCGTGAAGGATCCGCTGGGCTTCCCTGTAACTCGCATTACTGCTCGCTATCGCGATAACGAAAAGCGCATAGCCGCCTTCTCTCAAGAGAAGATGGAGCAGTGGTATCTAGAAGCAGGCGCCACCAAGATCGTGAAGCATGGATTGGGGAATAGTATGGGTGCGACCACGCACGCCTATGGCGGAACGCGGATGGGATTGAATAGCGAAACTAATGTAGTGAACGAGTGGGGCTTCGCACATGAGGTGCCTAACCTTGGTATTTTAGGTGCGTCAGTGATGGGTAGCAGCGGCTCGCGTAACCCGACTCTTACGGTGCAGGCGCTTTCCTGGAGAACGGCAGAACATTTAGCGAATAACTGGAGTTCTATCGTTGGATAAGTAAAGTCTTGGCCAAAGTAAACTCAATTCTTTGCAAGCGAATTAAAGAATTTATGGTTGATAATAGTCAAAAAATAGCCATGCTGACGTGTTCAGGTATGTTAGCGAGGTAAAAGCGGCATACTTAACCGAAGTGAGGTGCCGCTATTTTGAGCTTTTGGCACAACTTGCCATACACCAGAAACAAAAGCACTGTCGTTAGATAGCTCGATAATTAAAATGTCTTGCGAAATTGCGATCCTTTGGCCTAGCAATCGTTTAAGCCAAAAAAATCCAGACGAATCCCATCTGTATTCTCAACTAACATCCTTGAGCAAGCACCCCCAAAGATCGCATCCTCTGAAATAGATTAACTATGCTGTTAAGATCTGAGCTGGTAAATGCCGCGATGAACTTATGAAATACACCTATTGCCTGTGTACTTCCCAGCCTTTGCTAGACAGCAAATAGCGTTAAGGTGTAATTCTATGAGAAGTGGTAATCGTCCCCCTATTAACTTGTGCCAACAAAAGAGAATTAAGGATCATATAGTGTCAATTTAAGTAACCTAAATGCACGTTTTCAACAGGCCTTATGCCAAGTCTGTGGACACCAAATAAGGATACAAAATGACCAGTAATGTCGAAGTTAACAACCGTCCAGATTATGATAATGTCATTCAAGACATAGCCGATTATGCATTAAATTATAAAGTTACTAGCGAGGAAGCTTTAGAAACCGCAAGAAACTGTTTAATGGACACATTAGGTTGTGGATTACTGGCACTAAAGTTTCCTGAATGCACCAAACACCTCGGCCCTATAGTACAGGGTACGATTGTACCGAATGGCGCTCGAGTGCCAGGAACATCACTGACGCTAGACCCAGTAAAAGCCGCGTGGGACATTGGCTGCATCATTCGTTGGTTAGATTATAACGATACTTGGTTAGCTGCTGAATGGGGCCATCCATCAGATAATTTAGGCGGCATTCTGGCTGTAGCAGATCATCTGTCTCAAGTTAGCTTATCCAAAGGTGAACAACCTCTTTTTATGCGAGAAGTACTTGAGAGCATGGTCATGGCACATGAAATTCAAGGAGTTATCGCTATAGAAAACTCTTTTAATCGAGTGGGTTTGTGCCACGTATTATTAGTACGCGTTGCATCAACGGCGGTTATTACTAAAATGATGGGTGGCAATAGAGATCAAATAATGGCGGCAGTATCTCAAGCATGGGTCGATGGCTCGGCGCTGCGAACTTATCGTCACGCACCAAACGCGGGTTCACGTAAATCTTGGGCCGCCGGCGACGCCACCTCAAGAGCAGTACGTTTGGCTGACATATCTATGCGCGGAGAAATGGGTATACCAAGCGCATTAACAGCACAGCGGTGGGGGTTTTATGACGTATCTTTCTCTAAAACAAACGAGGACCAAACCCTCAAACCAGAGATTCAACGTCAGTTTTCGTTTTCTCAAGACTACGGTTCCTATGTGATGGAAAACATCTTGTTTAAGATTTCCTTTCCCGCCGAATTTCATGCACAAACTGCTGCAGAGGCATCGGTTACTTTGCATCCTCAGGTAAAGTCTCGTTTAGAGAATATCGAGAAGATAGTGGTCCGTACTCACGAGTCTGCAATTCGTATTATTTCAAAAAAGGGTCCGCTTGCTAATGCTGCGGACCGCGACCATTGTTTGCAATACATGATTGCTGTTCCGTTGGCGTTTGGTGATTTAACTGCGGATCATTACGAAGACGAATTTCACAACGCACATCCCATCATCGATGAACTTCGGGATAAAATGGAAATTGTTGAAGATAAACACTTTACCGCAGAGTATTTACAAGCAGATAAACGCTCTATCGCCAATGCTATTCGGATTTTCTTTAAGGATGGCAGCAGCACTGAAGAAGTGGTTGTAGAATACCCTATAGGTCATCGCCTTCGCCGAAAAGAAGGTATCCCTCTGTTAGAGAATAAATTCAAAACTAACCTAGCATCAAGCTTTTCGAGTCAACAATGCCAAAAGATCTTAACACTTTGTAAAGATCAAGATGCGCTTGAAACTACACCCGCAAACCGTTTTATGGACTTATTTGTTATCAATCAAGTTTGACATGTTATTAATTTCTGCAGATTGACAATCAGTTCTATGATTAATGCTAGCAGTGGCCAGAGCTTTACCAACAAACATAACGCGACCTAACCTAACCACTAGGGTTTAATATGACGGTTAAAAATAAACTAAGTATTGCAACCTTTGCGGCCTTGAAAACGTCCATAGTAAATGGAGAAGAACAGTCGGTAAAAGAATTATTAGCTAACCAACCTATGCAAGAAATTGAAAAAAACTATCTCATCGACTTAGCTAAATTGAGCAATAACCTTGCTATTGTAAAGTTAATTGAAAATATTCCCTTAAAAGAATAGTTATATAATAATTTTTAATCTGGCATCGGTTATCGTGACAACCAAAAAATCAATTATAAAAAGGAACACCAGTGCTAGCTGAACTCACTTACATACTTATTATCGTAGCTATTACGACTGCGACAACCTAGAAGGCGCAACCACCTTAAGGAAGTTTGCCATAAAAAAGCATTCTTTCATGGGCTTCAAAGCCCTGTCAAAGGCCCCACAGTGATGGAAATCAGTTCGAGCCTTCCGGAACCGGTCACGGTTATTCTTGCAACAGGCGTCCATAGCGGCTTTAAACTTAGTCTGGCTATCATTATTGGTTCCGCCGTGTTTAATGTTTTGGTGCTTTCAGGAACATAGGTCTTTTTCCGAACTGGCTCACTTCAGGCAGGACGAAACGTGATCCATCGGTAAGAGCAGTTTTCTCTCATCAGCATGCTTGTTGTAATGGTTGCGCTGTCATTTGCCGTTATTTATAACCTGATTACAGTGAATTCAATAGATGGACAGTTGACCAGTTTCCTAATGATCCTGTTGCTACTATTTTACGTGCTGTACATTTACATCCAATATCAAGAAGTACGTGACAATTAACCAGAAGAAAAAAACAAAATTCCGTTGCTCTCAAAAGCTGTGCAAAAACTGATCATTTCGATAGCGCAGGCTACCATTGGTGTGAAAATACTTATCAGAATGGCTATAGAACTTGGTGAAATTTTTCACTACCCCAGCTATTTTCCGGGGCACAACCATACGCGTTCGGCGAATAAAGTCGCACATTACGGCACCGATGCTTTGAGTTGTAAAAAGGGTTACATCTCTGATTTAATTCGGGATCCCTACAACCTGACCCTTCGTTATCTTGTAAAGGATCCGCGAGATTTGTATCCAGACGGCAGACACGCGCTCGTCTCGCCAAATCAATTTCTCAGATTTGTCGGGGAAGTAAATTCGTCACCTGCAAAATACATTCAGAGCAGATGAAAACGTGTGTTGAACATTACTTAGAGAAAAATCATATGAAGAAGTTATGCAAAAACTGCAAGGCATTATTTAGTTCGATTAAGTGATATGTTGAATACGCGGGCTGTTGCATACCATATGCCGATGAGTCACTCATATTAAAATCGTAATTGTCGTCCCGCTAAAAAATATTTACTGGTAGGACCCTATTCCATTGGCTAAAAATCAAGGATAAAAAATGACAATAACAAAAAACCGAGATACCGGTAATCCGGCGCTCATCAGCAAGGTTTTGTATGGTGAAGAAACCACCAAAGCCCTTGTGAACTTTACTATTAGTGAAATAAAAATGCCTCGTAGCTTTCTTTGGGCGCTGGGTGAGATGAAAGGTGCAGCTGCAATTGCCAATATGGAGCTAGGGTTACTTGATCCAGACAAAGCGATGGCGATTAAACGAGCCGCTCAAAGCGTAGCGAACGGCTCCTACGACGATCAATTCCCGGTCGATGTATTTCAAACTGGCTCAGGCACTAGTACTAACATGAATGCTAATGAGGTGATTACGTCCCTTGTTGCTTTACAAAGTGAGGGGAAACTATCGGTGCACCCTTTGGATGAAGTAAACTTAGGACAAAGCTCTAACGACGTTATCCCATCCTGTATTCATTTAAGTGCAGCTACGCTTATCGAAAACGAACTACTGCCTGCCCTATCCCACCTAGTTGATACTTTAGATAACAAATCCAAGGAACATCAGAATATTATCAAAACCGGTAGAACGCATCTTATGGATGCTATGCCGTTAAGCTTTGGACAAGAGATAAGTGCTTGGCGAGATCAGATTAACTTCATGCATACCCAACTCCAATATAACTTACAGAGCTTATGTAAGCTGGCTATTGGCGGCACCGCGGTAGGAACTGGTGTCAACACACATAGAGAATTTGGCACTATTGTGACTCGTATATTATCAGGAAATAGCGGATTGATTTTCACCCCTGCTGACAATTACTTTCATGCAATTAGTGCCCAAGACACAGCTGTCAGCATCAGTGGCAACCTCAAAACCACTGCAGTCAATTTGAGTAAAATCAGTAATGACATCCGCTGGCTAAGCAGTGGGCCGTTAAATGGCTTAAATGAAATACACTTACCTGAGCTTCAAAAAGGCAGCAGTATCATGCCAGGAAAAGTGAACCCTGTGATCCCCGAAGCGGTGCTAATGGGATGTACTCAAGTGATTGGCAATGACACTACTATCACCTTGGCGGCCCAGTCAGGCAACTTCCAATTAAACACCATGTTGCCTTTAATCGGCCATACTCTAATACAAAGTATTCAATTACTGACTACTTGTAGCACGTCACTTGCAGATAAAGTCATCAAGGGCATGCAAATAAATCACGCAAAGATTGAGCATAGTGTGAAACGAAATCCTATGTTAGTGACAGCCTTGACTAGTTTGATTGGGTACGAAAAAAGCGCCGAAATAGCCAAAAAAGCCCACGCGGAGAACAGAACCGTGCTGGATGTCGCCGAAGAGCTGACGGATATAAAGGAAGCCGTACTTATCGAAATGTTAGAACCAAGAGCAATTGTAGGTGACACAAAAATATAAACACTGCGCACAAATTTAAAGATTGCTGTGGTTGCTTCGATGATAAATATCCGGTTTATTAATTATCAACGTTTATGAACTACAGAGACATGGTCAGCCATAGAACTTTCACCTCATCCAATATGAGAAAGAACCCGTAAGGAAACTTCATTTAGACATCCACCCCCTTCCAAAAAAATACGGTTTCTCAGGGTAAATATAAGTCAATTTCTCAATAATTCATCGTATGTTCGATAACTCCTCAATCTTATATTTACATATTAAGGTGTGCGTTCATGGTGACATATATTGGGTACGTTAGTGTAAGCAACATCTAGCAAAATAAAGACAGATAGTTCGCTGAAATTGATCTTCAAGGTATTTACAGACAGGTGTTCCCGTAAGAATGTAGGTCGGCCGCGCCTAAAAGAGCTTCTAGCGTGGATTCGAGACGTGGGTATCATACAACACCACAGTATTGGCCGACTCGCGAGGAACCTCAAAGGTGAGCAAATATGACTTGGATCAATTACCGACAAAGGTGTGGCGTTGATTTTCTGCAAACAAAGACTTACCTTCTTACGAGGGCATTCGCCTATGCAAAACTAACGCTTTAGCTTATCGGTTCTGCTGTTGAATTGGAGTGCTCATTGATTCGAGACCGCAAGCGTGAGGGCATTGCTGCACACCGGGCTTTAGGAAAAAAATAGTTGCTGGTCAGTCTGAAGCCAAAGAGATCAACGAGCTTATAATGCAAGGAGAAGGGCACTTATTTAAAAAAACATTGACTAGACAAGCACACCCAATTCTCTTAAAGACATTCTTAACTCACTGCTCTCTGAATTATAGCGATGGGGTAATGTTTTAATATTCACTGATACAAACAAAAAAAACGTGGCATTTCTACCACGCTTTTTCCTATTTAGTAATAACTTCTAGCCTGAGATCATATCTACAAAAAATACAATCACCAAGCAATAGCGAGATGTGAACAATCAACCTAGCCCTTTTTGAGTGCCCCTTTTTTTGAGGTCACGGCGACCTTCCCGCTACTTGGATTGACCATAAAACCAACGCAGTTTATGCCAAGCCAATTCTCTTCGGTAAAGGGTAGGCCACTTTTAACCAGCAGACCACAAGCCTGCCAAACCCCAGAAGGAAAATCGCCAGGCAACGTAGTGTTGAGAATGATATGGGTTTGTTCGCCATTAACTTGCAACGAGTTATGATATGAAATCACGCCTTCACTTGCAGATTTAATCTCACCTTGAGCCGAGTATGTGAAAAAATCGCCGGACGGCAGGATCAAAGCAGCATAAGTGTCGAGATTTTGATCACCGGTTACAGTCATCGTAACAAGAAGCGGATCACCTGCCACAAAAATTTCCTGATTTACCTCCATCACCACAGCTTCGCCCACGCTCATAGCCGCACTGTTATTCGCAACTAAGGAGTAGCTACCCGAATCAAAGGCATTCACACCGATGATGATAGTTCCTCGTGCTGTGATGCTGCAAGTTTCGAGGTTGTCACCGGGAGTAAACGGGCGGCAAATATAATTAGTGTCCGATGGCTGTCCAGATGTACTGACATACAAATCTAAATCTGCAGTCAAACCGTATAAACTCACTTCGGTTGCATTGGCGACTTCATAATAGGCCCACTCTCCCTCAGATAGTGATCCCATCACCGCCTGACCAATAGTGAGTACCGTGTTTCCAGCTTGGGTACCGCCATCGCTCACTGTCTCTGCTGTTGCGAGAAGAGAGTAACTACCTTCTTCAGCAGCTTTTACGCCGATATAACTTGTGCCCTCTGGGTCAAGACTACAGATTTCCTCAATCGCACCCGAAGAGAATGGGCGGCAATCGTGTTGGTCCTCAGTGGGAGCCGCGGTTCGGCTAACATAAAGATCAAGATCCGCGCTTAAATCAAATAGTTTAATCGAAGTAGCACCCGAGACTTCGTAATAGTCCCACTCTCCGGCGGGCAGTGATCCCATGATGGTCTCACCAATAGTGGGTGCCGCAGCGCCACCATCGCTCACTGCCTCTGCGAGAAGAGAGTAACTACCTTCACCAAAAGCGTTAACGCCAATATAACTTGTGCCGTCAGGGTCAAGACTACAGATCTCCTCGGTGGAACCTGAAGAATAGGGGCGACAATCGTATTGCTCCCCTGTTGGAGTCACTGTTCGACTGACGTAGAGATCGAGGTCCGCACTTAAATCAAAGAGTTTAATAGACGAGGCACCAGTTACTTCGAAGTACTCCCACGTCCCCGCATCCAACATCCCTGTCGCGGGAATGCCAGCGCTTAGAGACAGCGCATTGCTTGTCGGTGTAGCGCCCTGCTGACGAGCAATCAGACTAAAGCTACCGCCGCCAGAGAACGCTTTAACGCCAATGAAGGTGATGCCAGACGGATTAGTGATTTGGCAGGTTTCCGCGGTTGTTCCCGGTGAGAAAGGTCGACATACATGGCTTGCTAACGTGGGATTAGCACCGTCCCCAATATAAAGATCCAAGTCAGCTGTCAGGTTAAAAAGACTTATCTCTGCAGCACCTGTCACCTGAAAGTAAGACCAGCTATTCTCATTGTCTAGCAAAGTATCCGAGAACGGGATATCTAATGAAAGAAGCCGGCTGCTGCCATCTCCAGATGAAGCACCATCGGCTCCGCTAGATATAGGCGCCGCATTGGCAACTAGGCTAAAGCTACCCGCCACCCCCTGTACCCCGATAAAAGTTTTCTTTGACGCATCTACATTGCAGGTTTCAGGGGTTGTTCCACCTGAAAATGGTCTGCATTGGTAATTGCTTGCCGTTGGCCGAGCGGAATTACCTATATATAGATCAATATCAGCTGACATATTAAATAGGGATATCTCACTCGCCCCGCTTACTTCGTAATAAAGCCACTGATCCGCCTCCAGATTACTGGTCATGGAAGCGCCTAAGGTCAGCGTTTCATTCACCGGACTAGGCTCAGGAACACCCGGCGCCGTAATCCCGCCGCTCATAGACAGAGCTGGAGTGTTTTCTGCAAAATATTCATGACTGTCGGCGTTGTTGATTGCCTTATTAGGGTCGGTAGCCCCGAGCTGCTTGGCTGAACTCTGACCGTACTGATGGTCGTCAGTGCCACCGAGGACAGTAAAATGAGAAAGCTCATGTATGATCGTTCCAGCACGAGAATCTGTACCGGTAAGTTCCGCTCCCCAAAACGCAGGGCACAAGAAAACTTCGTAGGGTGAATTACTGTAAACAAACGCAAAAGTAGTGCGGCCACATCGTGGCGAACCACAAGAGAATTTTAACGCTTTATTCGCTGTCGCATCTTGAATCGCATTGAAGTGAGTTGATACCGTAGTGTATCGAGACGAAAGGTAGCTACCAAACCAAGTAGTATAGCGAGTCGCAGCCGCACGCTGTCCAACAGTTGTAGAGTTCAGGGCTTCAGCAGCCCCTGACGCCATAACTTCTGCCGCCGTTAGTGCTGTGTCTATTTGAGATTGCTGACCTGCGTCACAAGTGCTGAAGGTCGGTGGTAATTTGGCTTCTATTGCATCAAAACTCAGAGCTTGATAAGCAACTATCTTATTCGACTGCAGGCTTCTCTGTATTCTGTCAGCTGAATCAAACTGGTATTCATCCGCATTGATATCAAACGGTATAGCGAAGTGTTCAATCACACCATCGAATTGGATTGAATAATATCCAACTCGCTCTGTTAGGTAGCCATGAGAAATATCAAGATCTATCGATATAGAGTCTCCCGCCAGAAGAAGAACATAGTCTTCAGCACTAGCGGCAGCTCTTTTCATATGCCGCTCTCTATACGGCACTGGAACTAACTCTTTCTTACCATCAAAACTAACATTGAAATAATCGCTGTTGAAAGCGCCTTCCAGAGGAGTATTCCATGTCAATACTTGGAGGTTTTGTTTACTATCATTTAAAAGTGTAAAAGAAACCTGAAGGCTATTAGGGTCGATTACCTTCAATTCAGCTCGCAGGCTATTAGTCTGCGCCTGCACACTTGAACTAACTACCCAAAACGCTAGCAAGAGCATCTGTAATATGCTGCGCTTGCTAAACCGATCGAAAAAACTATCAACACTGTGTCTGTGCCCAGTGTTTAGGCTTTGAAACTTAATCTGCTTTTTTGTCTCATCATTCATTGCTTAATCCACTCTTTTATTGCTTTTCGTTGATACCACTATTGTTTTTGCGCTACTTGGACTTTCATTGTTGCCATATCGGGGACAGCGACCACAAGTCCTTGCCCCTGATTAATTAGGGCCAAGCTCCCAGGCAGGTATCTGAGTGTGTAATCGCCACCATTTTCTAAACTATAGGCACTACTGATATCTAACTCTACTAATCGCGACATGCCTGGTCCAATATCAATATAGTCAAGCGGTGACGGCGCGCGGCGCTTGATCATCGGACCGATGTATTCAATTATATGTCCGGCGCTTTCTATACTAAATAAGCTCCTGCTAAACGCCCCTTCCCACGGCGTACCCCAAGGTAAAAGAGATACAACGCTGAGGCCATTATTGCGAATTTGAAAGTTCGCCATCCAGCGCTCCCCTTCAGAAATCGTTGAGTCGATTTCCATGGTTAGCGTTAGGGATACATCCTGATGCCTGACATAGACAGATCCAGAAAGAACCTGTGCCTGTATCAATCCACAAGAAGACAATAAAATCGATACTGCAATGCATCTTAGGTATTCGTATAAATTTGCCAAAAAAATCCTTAACTTGAACTTTGATGAGACTAGCACAGAGAAACACATAGAATCATAAAAAATCACGTAAAGTCATTAATCTATATAAATAGTTACAATTAAGCACAAAAAGAAGCCATGCCGGCCCTTCCGGTACTTGTTCCCGGTATTCACCAGATCAGCAAGATTGGCGACCAACTGGAGGCACTCTAATAAGAAAATGGATGCGAGCAAATCTACACAGTTTGCCTCCCTGCGGGTATTGACAAGTTAACGCGCTATGCCGAGATAAACAGATGAATTGGGGTTCTATATTACTGCCTACTTTTCTCACGTCATAAAAGCAGGCAGGCAGGCAGGCAGGCAGGCAGGCAGGCAGGCAGCTAAAAATTACGGTAATTCTCAGCTGAAACCAAATATTTACCTAGATTAGAAAGATTATAGCCCTCCGCATGTGTACCCAAAAATCGCTGGGCCTTTT
>Ga0307488_10001840_pt1 | contig 17868 bp, 11 predicted proteins | sample SB02metaG_FD_202248 | JGI IMG/M metagenome (GOLD analysis project Ga0307488, IMG submission 202248) | Sea-ice brine microbial communities from Beaufort Sea near Barrow, Alaska, United States - SB 0.2 | ecosystem: Environmental > Aquatic > Marine > Coastal | place: USA: Alaska | collected... | reverse complement strand
AAATTTTGGTTTTTAATTTTCATGAAATATTTAAACAAATAACCGCCATTAAAATCTTTTTCGGTGAGGTCAAATTTGGTTAAGATCTCAAAAAAGGATTTAGAATATCCCGTGATATCATCTTCAACTAAATAAATTGCCAGTTTTATTTTTTCAGAGAATTCAGTAAAATCCTGAAGGTTTTTTCCTTTTAATTGCTGAAGATACTGTTGCTGACTTTCCCGAATTAACAACTTGGAAAATGAAAACAGATCCCTGCTAATATCCCAGCTTTTGTCATCATCGGTTTTATCCAGTGTAAACTTTAGAAGCACTTTGGTGAGTTCTTTTTCTTCTCCGGCCCTATTTATAACCCTGTCTACTGCTTCCTGAAGGATTAGGTCTAAATTCATCTCGACTTCAAAATTCACAGGGATCCCAAGATCTTTTGCGAATGTTCTAATAATTTTATGTGTAAATCTATCTATGGTGGAAATATCGAAGGCGGCATAATTATGAAGAATGTTCTTAAGGATCTTCTTCGATCGCTCTTGAATTTCAATTTCAGTTAACTCAGTTTCTTTCAACAACAAGTCTAATAAAGATAAAGCGCTTGTGGGAGTAGGTTGTAATGAAAGCGAACTTAAAGCATCGATAAGCCTAGATTTCATTTCTCCAACGGCCTTGTTGGTAAATGTGATAGCAAGGATATTGCGATATGCATCATCTGAGTTGCTCTTTAAAAGAAGCACTAAATAATCTTTAACCAGAGTAAAGGTCTTTCCGGATCCGGCTGATGCATTATATATAGTAAAGGTGTTGGGATTGCTCAATTAAATATTTTTATGAGGGTTCTGGGTCTAAATTAAGGGAATATGATAATAAAACATTGGCAATAGATGATAATCTTTAAGTATTTTATAACATAAAAACGTTTAAATTAAAAGCCTTAATGACTAAATTTGAAACTCTTGAATAAATAATAACTAAAAAACATATAATTATGGCTTTTGAATTACCAAAATTGAATTATGCTTTTGACGCATTAGAACCAAATATAGATGCAAGAACGATGGAAATTCATCATGATAAACATCATGCGGGATATACAAGTAAATTAAACGCTGCTATTGAAGGAACAGATAATGAAGGGAAAACTATAGAGAACATCCTTAAGAATCTGGATATGACCAACAAAGCTGTTCGTAATAATGGAGGTGGTTATTACAATCACAATCTTTACTGGGAGATCATGTCACCAGATGGTGGTGGAAAACCAGACGGAGAATTGGCTAAAGCAATAGATGCTGCATTTGGATCTTTTGAAGCTTTTAAAGAAGAATTCTCTAAAGCAGGAGCTACACAATTTGGTTCCGGATGGGCATGGTTATGTGTTCATAACGATGGAAAAGTGGAAGTTTGTTCTACTCCAAACCAAGATAACCCATTAATGCCTGAAATAGGTTGTGGTGGAACTCCAATCCTAGGGATGGATGTTTGGGAACATGCTTATTATTTAAAATATCAGAATAAGCGTCCAGATTATATTAATGCATTCTTTAATGTTATTAACTGGAAAGAGGTTTCAGCAAGATACGCTCAGGAAAAATAAAAATAAAATTTAATTGTTAGAACAAAAAATAGCCGAGGAAACTCGGCTTTTTTTTGTTCACTATTGCGCATAAAAAAAGGTGGATGAGAATCCACCTTTTAGACTTCATTTTATTTTTTAAAGTCTATTTTCTATGGTAATCATCCTCTAACCTAACAATGTCATTTTCGTCTGATGGGTTGTTAATGTCTGAATGAATCCAAATTTCTGCAACTATTCCCCATTCTTTAGAACCAATTAACCTGTGTCTCTCCTCCCGTTCTAGATGCACCAATTGTCCTGTAATCATTTCCATGGGAGCCTGCTCAAAGTTATTCTTACTTCGGGAATAATTGGCTTTACCCGCTACCAATTTCCAAAGCTCCGACCTTCTATGATGATATTGCCAGGACAATTTTTGTTCCGGGGCTACAAGTAGGATTTTGGGACTCATTTTTAGGTTCTCCTGCAAGCCGGTAAGTTTTACCTCTTCAAAAAATAAGGATTTAAACTTTTTAAGCTGAAGTGGTGAGATAACAAAAAAACCTCCCCAAGGTCGATTCATGTCCATATCTTCGATATCCAACCCATTAGATTTTAACCAATTTTCAGTCTGGTCAAAAACTTCTTGTTTATTTCTTACCGGCAAACCGGTTTTTATTTTTGTGTTCATCTTAAGAATATTATAAGTTAATTATCTCCGTCTTAAAGTAATTCATATTTATTTTATTTTTCCATCCTAAGTTACATTTTCCCTCAGGTCTTCTATATAATTCTTGGGAGATCGGGGCAGTTTCCAGGACATCCTTTCCATTTAAAATTGCCGTGATCACCTCTTTTTGAATGGAATATGGCTGAGTGTAATTTTGATCGGCCAATGCTTGTAATAATGAGGGAGATATGCCTAAGGAAGAAAAATCCATGATTATTTGTTCTTGTTATGGTTGAAGAAATTTCAAGTTTCAAATATAAGGGAAAATCCAATAAACAAATTCCAAAATCCAGTCCGAAACATCAGGGTCAATTAATGAATCCCGAATTAACAATCTTATTAGTTTTGAGTATTTCCTTTGACAATTAAGTAATGGTTTGGTTTAATTGTGGTTTCGCCAATCAGAACTTTTTCATTTGGATCTATTGTGATAAGCATTGGAGTTTCACTGAAATTGAAAAAAGCTTTAATAATCTCATCATTGTATTTTCGGGTGAATGAAATTCGATCATTAGAAAAGGATAAGTTTTCATAGTCACCATATTGAAGAACAGGCTCTGAATTACGAAGGGCGATGAGTTTTTTATAATTATTCAACAGAGAATTTTCCTGTTTTTCCAGGGCCTCAACATTTAATAAAGTATAGTTTTGATGAACTTTTATCCAGGGGGTATTATCCGAAAAACCTGCAAATGCTTCGTCACTCCATTGCATTGGACTCCTAGATTTGTCCCTGTTATGCCGGTTCCCAATTTCCAATGCTTTTACTTCAGAATTTCCATCCTTTAAAGCTAAGTTATAATGAGTATGTCCCTGAATATCCTTCATTTCTTCAATGGAGTTAGCTTCAATATTTTGCATTCCGATCTCTTCCCCATAGTAAATAAAAGGGACTCCTTTGGCAGTAAGAATTAATGCAGCAAGAGATTCTGCCCTTTCGGGATTATTTTCGGCTAAGCGAGAAATGAGGCGCGGCATATCGTGGCTTCCAAAAAACAGGGTTGGATAGTTTTGAATATTTTTTTCCATGCTCACTAATTCATCAAAAATCCTTTGCGCCGAGAATTCTTTGATGCTGCCAAAATTGAAATTAAAAACCACATCCAATAGATCTTTGGATTGATAATTTTTGAGTTCTTCAATTTTATCACTTCCAATTTCACCAACAACAAAACGGTTTGGATATTCGTTTATAGTTGACTTTATGGTACGCATTGCAGTTTTTATACCGCCCTGATCTTTATCGTAGAGATGTACCTGCTCCCCATCTTCGTATGGATTATCCGGAGCATTTTCATCGGTTGTTAGAAAGTTTATGACATCCAGTCTAAAACCATCTACGCCCAACTCAAGCCAGAATCTTAAAACATCCTGAATTTCTTCAACCACTTTTGGATTTCCCCAGTTTAGATCGGCCATTTTCACATCAAACTGATGGTAGTAATATTGATCTGTAATACTATCCAGTTCCCAGGCCGGGCCTCCGAAAAAAGATTCCCAGTTATTGGGAGCATCCTTCCAGATGTAATAATCCCTGTATGGATTGTCTTTGGATTTTTTGGCCTCCTGGAACCATTCAGCATCTGTAGAAGTATGGTTTACCACCAGATCCATGATTATTTTAATATCCCTTTTATGGGCTTCATTTAAGAAAGCCTCAAAATCCTGAAGTGTGCCGTAAGTTGGATCAATTTTGTAATAATCAGAAACATCATAACCGTTATCCACTTTGGGAGATTCCAAAAACGGGGTAAGCCAGATACCTTTTACTCCCAAGCCTTCTATATAACTCAATTTTGAGGTCAGGCCTTTAAAATCACTAAACCCATCAGCATCACTATCCTTATAACTGGGCATGTAAATTTCGTAGAAAACGGTTTCTTTCCACCAGGTATCTTCATTACCAGTTAGCTTTTCCTTTTTGCATGACTGTGTGAGGAAAATAAATAAGATCAAACCAACTGTTTTCAGGGAATGCATGTATTTAATTTTAATGATAATTTTTTTGAATCGATTCAAAATAACATATAATAAAGGGTTCAGTATTAGCCAAACCCTTTATTAAAAAATGAATAATCCTTTTGAATAAAACGAACGCTTACCTGTAAGCCACAACAGTATTATTCACATAATATTTTCCGTCTTTCAACAAAACCTTTGAGCCAGCAGGAATTTCAACAATTAATCTTGATGACTGCATTGGGATCATTAATCTTCCGGAACTTTTTACGTTTTTCACAATAACCTGATGTGAGATCGCATCATATAGATCAACAGTTTCCGTATTTTCACTCTGATAGGTTACAACCATTTCCTGTGGAAGAGGATTGTATAAAAGAAAGGTAGGAAAAGCATTCCCGCGGTAAAAATCGGTTGCCAAACAATCCAATTTTAAAATTTCCGGAACATCCGTTTTTCCAATAATTGATCCGGCTATTCCAACATGTCCGCTTCCATAAACACTAAATTGAGAAACATCTGGATTTCCTTCAACCCAATGTGGCCCATCTCCAATTGCTACAGGTGCTTCGATATCTTCATATTCTTCAAAATGAGGTTCTTTAATCAAGCCTTCATAGGCTATTACGCCTTTTGTAAACTGCTTCTGTTCCGGGATGGTTTGATGATCATCGGTCATTTCATAAGGATAGAAGAATTTTAAGGCATTGCTCGCATTGAGCATCCATTTTCCTATCATATCTGCGTATCGCTGATCATATCTTACCATTGGCACCAAAGGCCACATGGTATCATAAGTATTCATCAAAAAAGCAAAACCTCCATGATCTACAGTACTTCCAACCAATCCAGACACATCGTACCCGTTCCAGTTATCATCTAAAACTCCCCAGCCTTCCCTGCATTCGGGCGTGCCGTTAAAGGTCCATTCAAGAATTTTCCTGTAGTCGTAATTGGTTCCTTCTTCAGCATTTAAACGAGCTGCAACGTAAGCACCAAAAGGCATCAAAATTTCATAGAATTTGTTATCCTCTTGAGCCAATAAAGCTTCTAAAGAAGATTTAGCTCCTGCCAGATATTTGGGATCCTCAAATTGCCGGTATGCCGAATAAAGTACATAGGCATGTCCTGCTGCTGCATCCTGTTGTTTACATATCCAATTATCCTTTGGTTCCAGAGTTGAATAATCAAAAAACGAATGCTTGTAATTACCTGCCATTACAGAATCTGCTTGATAAAACTTATCTGCAACCGTCCGCATGATATCTGAATAATCCTTTTCTTCAGGATAAAAACTGGCTACTCCATAAAATAACACATTGGGATACACATCATACCACCAATCTCTGGCGTATCCACCACCCAGTAAAGCTACTTCAGGACTTGTGTTATTCATCACAATATTCCATTCGGTATCAGAATTATAATAATTCTTTAACATGGAAACATAATTCTTACCGTTTTGATCAGATTTATCAATACCGACCAGGCTTGCGCCAAAAACCGAACCGATGGAAGCCAATGATTCATGAAAAATACCGTCATAATGTTCCGGTCCCTGTCTTACATCCCCCATAGCGGTATAAATGCCAAAGGTTTCCTGATCAAAATTCTTGCGCGAGTTATCATCCCATATCATCGGCCAGTATTTCCCGGTTTGGGTTTCGTCAAAAACAAGGGAATCAAAACCATTCGCCAGGCCTTCGAAATCCAAAATCTTGAAGGGTTTAGGCAAGTTGGGCATACTATCAATTCGCTCCAGTTTGATTTGTTGTACAGGGGCGATCAATTCTAATTTTTCGGTTTCAACTTTACAGGAATTAAGAAATAATCCGACTGCCAGAAAACCTATGACATTAATTAAATTATGCTTTCTCATTAACTAAGTTTTCTTGTTGTTTTAAAAGTTTCTTTGCGATAGGAATGGAGAGAAGTTGAACAACCCCAATTATTAACAATGCATATCTCAATGCAATATCTGAATTTATGAAAAAAGCGATAACCAAAAAGGTTCCGGCACCAATAAATCGTCCTACAAATAATCCAAATTCGTGGTTTAAAATATAAGAGAATTCATTTCTGTTTTCAATTTCTGAAAGTGTATCAATAACTTTTAATTGAATAGGAAAATAAGCAATATCAAGAATCGGTCTTGCTATCAATAATAAAAACATGAATAGGATAACACCTGTTGTATTAAAAAGCAAACCATTAAAAAATGATGCTAAGAAAAAACTAATTAGACCCGCAGAGAATATTATCAATCGGTGCTTTGGTTTAGATATTTTACCTAAAACAAGCATAATTACCGCAGCTATAATTGCACCAATAGATATTGCTGAACCTAATGCACCCTCAGAATGAAAGAATTTCATCATCAACATTGCTGGTGCTGTAACTATAAACCCTTGCGCCAAGCCTTTTAGAACAGCCAATTGGAGCATCTTATTCCAGAGTTTGTGAAATTTAAAATATAAAAATTTTTCACTCTTTGGTTTTTCATACTTCCCAAAATGAAAAACAATGGAAGCTAAAATTGTGATAGCAAAAACAATCATTGTGATTACTCTATATGCTGAATTAACACCATCATTTGAAACTTCACCTTCACCTTCATTTCCGCTCATTAAGAACCACCCAATCATTACAGGAACTACAGACGCAATAATTGTATAAAGAAATGTTTCTAGGCCATAGTAAAAATTCCGTGTCTTATCTTTCGTAGTAGAAAGCACCAAATAATCCCTATTTGCCCAATATAAACCAAAAGACATTCCCATAATTAAACCTGCTACAGCTATTCCTGTATAATTAATTTGATCCAAAGACATCATAAACACCATGGAAACGCCACTTAATATCATTCCTAAGGAGAATAATCTTTTGACATTAATCTTGTTTAATAAATATCCATTTATAAAAAAGGTAATAGGAATACCCACATAAATGGCTAATTGATATAAAATAACTTTTGATGGATCATTTGAATTTCTCATAATATAAGACGCTACAAATATATCTATCACGGGTAATACAAATGCATAAATTGTATTTGTAAGGATCAATATTTTTGCACTTCTCGTAAAATCTTTTAAGCCTACTCTTGCTATATCTAACATGATTGTTCCAATGTTTTTAAAATCTCTTTAATAGAGAAAGTTGCTAATCCAATAACCTCATCTGCCGCGCCGTAGTACATTTGAATTTGGTCCCCTTTTACAATATGTCCATTGGTGAAAATTACTTCTCCAAAAAAGCCTGTTTTTTCATAAGGTGCCGTTGGCTCCATAATAGGATCTTCGGAACGTGCAATTACAATTGAAGGGTCTTCCAAATCCAGTAAGATAAGTCCTAAACAATATCTGTTTTCCCTGGTGGCTCCGTGATAGATTATCAACCAGCCTTTTTTCGTTTTTATTGGAGCAGCGCCGGCTCCCAATCGGGAACTGTCAAATTTACCCTTTCTTGTTTTTGCTATACATTTATGATTTCCCCAATATTCACCATCGGGAGACTCGGCAATCCAAATGTAGTTTCCTCCTAATTCTGGACTACTTGGACGATGCAGGGCATAATATTTTCCGTTGATCTTTTCTTCAAACAGTGCGCAATCTTTATTGTGCGGGCTAAGGATCATCCCTTTATTCTCAAAAGTTTTCCAATCCTTTGTGGTTTTTAAGCCTACTCCAACTCCATTGGAAGAAACCATTGTATATGTCAGGTAATAAGTGTCTTCTATTTGTGAAACCCTGCAATCTTCAATGCCAAAAGTTTCGTATTCACCTTCTCCCAAAATTGGAGGGTATTCCTTTGATTCCTTAAAATCAATTCCATCATCGCTAAAGACCAACCTCAGGTGCGAAATAGTGGTTAAATAATCATCGCCCTTATAATTTATGATCCTTGCATCACTTGCATCCAGATCGGGATGATCCAAAGGTATTTCTACTACTTCTGTTTTCCCTGTACCGGTTAAAATTGGAAAGGAAATAATTCCTTCTTTTTGTTCCGGCCTTTCAGCTACACGTATCAGTAACCATATCTTATTATCAAATTGGAATGCTCCCGGGTTCAACAAGCAAGTTATTTCTAAATCTTCTTCACTTGCATTCAGGTCTTTGGGAGATAGTATTGGATTTTGTTTATATCGATTTGCAATATCTGTCATCTTAATTGTTTTTGTAAAATTTAATGAACCAAAGACGAAAAGATATTTTCACTTGTAATGAAAAAAAATAGAGAAGTAACATTTTTTAATTTGCTACTTCTCTATGGTCTTTAATTTAATTCAAGGAATTTTTGATTTAATTTCTTTTTTTTAATATCCAGGATTCTGAGTGATGGTTCCTCCAGACTTATCGATTTCACCTTGTGGAATGGGATACAGGTAATTGTGATCCTGGAAATTTTTCCCAAGTCCGGTAAGTACAGCCTTAGCTGTTCCCCATCTTTTTAGGTCATTAAACCTTTGAGACTCAAAACCAAGTTCTACTCTTCTTTCAGACATTAACCAGGTTTTTATTTGTGCCTTATCGGTTGAATTTGGCCTGTCGGCCAATGTTCCAGCCGGAACTTCTGAACCATCAGCAGTAATACTGGTTCTGGCTCTTTCCCTTATTTGGTTAATGATTGTAACAGCTCCTACATAATCTCCGGATTCGTTAAGAGCTTCTGCTTTCCAAAGTAAAACATCTGCATACCTTATAAAAATTTTATTGCTTGGAGAATCATCATTCCCCTTGTTATCTCCAACTGTATTCCCTAAAATTTTAGATACATTTTGATTTTCAACATCTACGGTATATAACAATCTTGGGTCATTGGCTTCAAAAGCATTAATAAAATCCTGTGTTGGCGCAACAAATCCCCATCCTAATAAAGCACAAAGGCCATTTCCTCTCCTTGGGGTTTCACCGGAACGGTGATCATAAGCGAAAATTACTTCATCTTCGGAAAATTCCTTATTAACAGCAAAACTATCGAAATAATTATCATTCAGATCGTAAAAACCAAGTCCTTCCAATTCAGAAACAAGCATAACAACCTCAGACCAATTTTCATTGAACAAAGCCGATTTAGCCTGCAAGGAAATGACTGCGCCTTTTGAAGCTCTCCAAGGTTCTGCTGGACTCGGAATTTTCACACTTGGCAACAATAATTTTGCCGCAGACAAATCTGAATTTATCTGATCCCAAATTTGGACCGCAGGAACTCTTAAAGCTACATCAAAAGCTTCTTCAAAAGATTCCAGAGGTTTAATTAATAATGGTACATCCCCAAAATTATTTACCAGATCAAAATAGAAGAAAGCCCTTAAAAAATAGGCTTCTCCCAATAATTGATTTTTTCGGGCCTCACTTATTCCCACCATTTGAATTACTTCCTCGTTTGTCAGGTAGTTTATGGCAAGATTAATTCTATTTATCCCTTCATATTCATACAACCAGATTCCGTTAAAAGCACCATTGGCCGGGGTAAAGCTAAAATCGTTCAACTCATCCATCCAGGCCTGATCACCATCAGGATTCCATTTCTTATTCATATCATTGGATGCAATGTCCTGTAAAATGAAATCATTTCTAAGCACTGCTCCTCCATCCCAATCCCAGTTCCCTATAAGATTCAGGCTACTGGAAAGCAATTGGTATGATGAACTTACCGAAGATTCTAAAGTCTCTGCTGTAGGATTTGCATCAATTTGATTGGTAGTGAGAAGTCCAATTGGCTCCTTAGTTAATTCATCTGTACAACCCACAAGGCCTGTAAAGAAGAAAACTATCACTATACTTTTATATATTGCTTTCATAATTAATGTTTTTTAAATATTAAAACTTAACGTTCATTCCAAATAAAAATGACTGGGATGATGGATATGTTCCCTGATCCATTAAATCTGTAGATTCCGGGTCCAGTCCTGTGTAGTCTGTGACGGTAAAGACATTTTGACCGGATACATAAAAACGTACATCCTGAAGTCCTATTATGGATTCTAAGGTATAACCTAATTCTATATTTTTTAGACGGAAATAAGACGCATCCTCTACAAAAATACTGGAAACCTTACTACTTCCATTGTCTTCAAAAGCTACTCTTGGTATTGTGTTACTGCTGCCTTCTCCATCCCACGCGCCTAAAATATTCGTGGTATAGTTAAATGGACGTGTATCATAATCCAATATTTTTTTGGCATCATTATATCTGTCAACTCCTTCTACACCCTGAAAAAGCATAGAAAAATCTAAGCCTTTATATTCCGAAGAAAATGCAATTCCATAGGTTAGATCTGGGATAGGACTTCCAATAAAATCCCTGTCATCAGAATTGATTATTCCGTCACCATTCAGATCAGTGAATTTAATATCTCCGGGTTTTACATTCGGATTTAAGGTTCCACTTAAATGGCTGTTTATTTCAGACTGATTTTGGTAAATACCAACCATTTTATATCCGTAAAAAGCATTTAACGGATGTCCAACCTCTGTTCTTGTAACGTTTCCAATAAGGTTAGGAACGTTTGGATGCAGTTTTTCAACATTGTTTTTCAAAGTTGCAAGGTTTCCATTTATGCTGTATTTAAATTCGTTGTCGTTATTTCTGTAGTTTAAAGAAAGTTCAAATCCTTTGTTACTCACTTCCCCTGCATTTACAATTGTAGGTGCTACATTTCCAATAATGTTTGGCAAACCAATTGGCAACAATATATCGGATGTGTTTTTTTCAAAATATTCTGCAGACATTGCCAGTTTATTCTTGAATAAACCAAGATCTATCCCAATATTTGTTTGTGCAGAACTTTCCCATTTCAACTCCTCATTTCCATAGCGGTTCACCACTACTTTACCATCTGTCTGACTGATCAAGGTTAAAAAGGCATAATTGTCAATCTCCTGATTTCCTAATTTCCCATAACCTGCTCTCAATTTTAAATTGGATAACCAATCCACATCACTTAAAAAGCTTTCATCTGATATTTTCCAACCTGCGGAAACAGATGGAAAATATCCCCATCGGTTCTTTTCAGAAAATCGAGAAGAAGCATCAGCTCTCAAATTACCCGTAACCATATATTTACTGTCAAATACATAGGTAGCTGAACTAAACAAAGAGAATAAAGCCCATTCTGAAGCGCTTCCGCTATTCCATAGATCTACCTCTGAACCTCCATAGTCCAAATACCTGAAAGTATCGTCGGTTATTGCAAAACGCGACCTGCTCGCACCAATTGATGAGCTGTAATTTTCAATGAATTCGGTTCCTACCAATGCACTTATATCGTGTAAATTATTGAAGGTTTTTGCATAATTCAGCGTATTGTTGAATGTAATTGTACGGGCTTCACCGCGTTCTTCATTTAGATTATTTGGTCTGTTTTTCCTTCCCAATCCTTTATCTAAATCACTTCCACCACCATCATCATCACCAAAATTCTCATTAAACGTTTTATTGTGGATGTATGCCAGATCAATTCCAAGGTTGGATCTAAATGTCAGTTCATTATTTTCCAAAAAGGAATATTCTCCGTAAACATTTCCAAATGTTTTAAAGATTGTTCGTTTGTCATCTGTAAAAGCTGCCAAAGCTATCGGGTTTGAAGACCATTCATATTTATCGCTTTCCCATCCTCCTGAATCTCTGTCGTTATGCTGATAAAACGGCAAATCTGTAAAAGGATCTCTTTCAGAATAAGTAGGATCATTGATATCTTTGAAAACAGATAATACCGGAGCCCTTAGTAAGGCATGTCTTATTATACCGGGAGCATCTCCTTTTGAAGATAGTTTATCCTGAGTTGAATATGATAACTGAAGATTTGTTCCAACTTTTAATCGATCAGTTAAATTAGCATTGATATTGGTCCTGTAATTTAACCTTTGGAATTTATCATTATCATAAATCACAATTCCATCCTGTTCATAATAACCCAATGACATTAAAAACTGAACTTTATCACTTCCACCACTGGCAGAAAATTGTAAGTTTTTGGATTTCCCGGTTTCAAACAATTCATCCAGCCAGTCAGTATCCGCAAAATCGGCTCTGCCTTTATCGGCTGTATAAGGATTTGCTCCCTCTCTGTCTGAATTGTTCCAGGCTTTTTCAACAGTATTCATATACTGTTCTGTATTTAACATATTCGGAAGGTTCGAAGCAAAATGAATTCCGGTGAAATAATCTACATTAAAATTTACTTTTCCTGCAGTCCCGCTTTTGGTTGTAATCAATACCACACCACCGGAAGCTCTTGAACCGTAAATTGCTGCTGAAGAGGCATCTTTTAAAACAGTCATCGTTTTAATATCGGCCTGATTTAAAAAGCTGATATCTCTTGAAGGAATCCCGTCAATTACATACAACGGATTGTTATTTCCAATGGTTCCTTCGCCCCGAATGCGCACCTGGATGTCATCCCCGGGAGCTCCCGTACTTGATGAAACCAGTACTCCTGCAACTTGCCCTTGCAACGCCTGAGCGACATTTGGCACTCTTGTTTTTTCCATATCGGACATATCAACAACAGAAACCGCACCGGTTAAGGTAGATTTCTTTCTTGAGGAATATCCAACAAGAATAACATCATCCAGAGCTTGTGCATCTTCTACCAGTTCAACATTGATAACGCTCTGTCCATTCACCGAAATTTCTTTAGTAATATAACCTATATTACTAAAGACTAAAACAGACTGAGGATCTACAACTAAAAGGCTGTAATTCCCATCAAAATCTGTTGAGGTACCCGTTGAGGTCCCTTTTAAAACAACATTTGTTCCAGGCAAAGGCCCTTTAACCCCAGAAACAACACCTTTAACAGTTTGCGCTGATAACGCACTAACTGAAAATATGGCCCATATACAGAACAGACCATAAAGAATGTTTTTTTTCATCATATTGAGAGATTTAATTGGTTAGTAATAGTGTGATTTATTTTAATCATTTCTAAAAAATTAAGTGAATTATTGTTTTTCTATTTTTTCAAAATCAGGATCCATTTCCGGGGTGCGAAGACCTGCAACTTCGTCGGCCATTAGGATAAATACATTCCAGGACAAACCCCGTGTTGAGGCCCACCAGGAATCGGTTGTTGTCCATTTTGTAGGAATAAATTCCTTGCTGTAAGGCCATTTTGGATTGAGATTGATTTCTGCCCATGCCCTGTTTTCCATCAGTATTTTTGCCTTTCCCCATCCGTGTCTCAAACCAACTGCATAAGCAGAATACTCTGCACGCATCCAGCTGCCGCCATTGTAATAAAAACCATCCCTGGAGCCATCTTTATAGTTGGATTCTCCAAATTCCCCGAAAGGCTGATAGTCCGGAGTTAAGTATGCATATCCTTTTTTATCATCTGTTAATCGTACACATACCGGCGCAGTTGTACCATATTTAGGGTGAGGTGAATTTGCTACCTTATTAAGTATGGGAGTTTGTTCCAAATGATTTATTACCATTTCATCAGATAAGATAGGCCTGTCAAACAACCAGAGAGAGAAAAATTCAGGTTCCAGATCGGTCAAAGAAATAACATCCGGAAATTCTTTGTCGAAGAGAAGGTGTTTTCTTTTTTCATCATAAAAATCGCGATATCCTTTTTCGGCCTTTTCAATATATTCATCAGAAATATCATAGCCTAATTCTTTGATGGTCCTTAATGCAATAGCAAACATGCCCTGGTTTACTGCTAGACGGTCAGTTTTAGGAGTGTATTCAATAATATCGACCTGGCTTAAAGTAAAATGTGACCTGCAAATCCCATCTCTATCTTCATCAAATTCATTCAGGACATAATCCACAGCCTTTTTTATTTTTTCTTGTGGAAGTTTAACCCCAAAACGCCTTTTATTCATCATTGCCCAAACCAGAAACTGAATAGTCGCTTCATTGTCTTTAGCTTCAATGGTTCCCATATATGGGGTTATGATGGTAGCTATTGCTCCTTTAGAAGTTTGGGTTTTGGCCCATTGATCCCAGATTTTAAGATTTAATTCTTCATTATAACTTGAAATCACAGTGAAAAATGAATCCCGATTATACATATCCGGCGCATAATTCATATTTGGAACAGATAAAGGTGTAAAATCGTTAATGGAGGTGATCCAGGTAAGCATATTGAAGTTTGCGTATAACATTTTCTCTATCAAAGAACCTTCAAATCCTTTACCTTCAGCAAGACGCGATTGTGATGAGATCACAAAATCATGATGCTTTGTCCAGGGCTCAACAAAAACATAAGTTGTTTTTGACACCTTTTCACCCATTCCCATTATGTTATAAGGTTGCTTTTCCGGCTGGTGTTCTACAATTTGGAGATCCTTGATCTGAAGATTTGATGCTTTTCCTGATTGTGAACCAATAAACATAGAAACACTGTCTTTTTCTATATACGGAACTAAAACACTTCCTTTAAAAAGTGTCCAGTCATTTTCCTTTGTTGGAAACTGATCAATGTATTTGATGCCATGTTCCAATTCAACTGTTTTTTTTCCGTTTTTAATTCTGAACAGTTTAAGGGATACCGGGGAAGTTCCCTTAGAAAGAAACGAAATGCTATATACTTTTTGATCTTCTAAAGGAGCTAAAATTTCAATCCCTGAGCGATCTGAAGGCTTAGAGTTAATTGTAATTAACCCGGGTTGTCTTTCAATTTCAACGGCTCCAATCTTTTTAAAATCCTCTGGAATTTTCAATGTCAATTCGGTTCCGGCATCCAGATTGTACATTTCGCCGAATGTTTGCTTAATATAATGTTGATTTTTTGATCTTTCAGCTTCCGTTGCAACCGAAACCAAGGCAGGATCGGGTAATCTCCGCATCCCCACAAATCCGCCTCCATGTCCGTTAAATCGCCTACGCGTGGAACGCGTATAGTGATTTTTGTATCCTGCATCCATTAAAAACCCAATAAGTTGATTATTTGGAGTTACAAAACCAACAGATGGAAATATTTCATGTGAAAAACCTCCTGGAAAATTATCGTGTTCAAAGGAAACATATTTTAAAGGCGTTTCTGCCGGTTTTGAAGTTTCTGTTATGGTATAATATAATGAAGGCATTCCAGATTGGAATAGATCGATGGTTTTTTTAATAACATTCTGGTTTATGACCTGGTATGTGACACCTACCGATATATTTAAATCGAATTCTGACAGGTATGTTTCTCTTGTTAATTTTATTTCATTTTTATCACCAGTCCAAATTGAACCTTTCCATGCAGCTATATTGACTGTTTCACTTAAATCTAGGTTGGCCATCTTGAGCGAAAACTCTTCGGTGTTACGAACCAATAATTTATTGCCATCATAAATATCCACGCTAAAACCCTGTACCGTATCCCCAACAACTTTTAAATTCAGATCCTGACTCCATCCGTTCCCAACTATTAAGCAAAATAGTGGGGTTAAAAGAGTGATTATGAATTTATTGTAAAATTTTAGCATTCTTTTAATGATTAATCTCCCTTTTTTAAAAATAGTTAGTAAATCGTTTTACTAACTATTTTTAAAAAAAACCACTTTAAATTGTGGGTTAACAATTTTGATGAAAATACTATATCGAAATAGATTGTTAAAACTAGTTAAATTAATTGTATTACCTAAATATATTCTTAACAACATCAAACTCTTGTCATTTTTGTTCTCTTTATCTCAATTTCTGTATGTTTTGAGGACTTTCTTATAACCAAATCACCTTCGAGAACAACTTGAATTTTATTTTGAACTTTGTTCTTATCCTTTAAAAGTTTTAATGTTCCGTTAATCACTTCTTTAGCCAGTAAAGAAATTGGCTGTGCCATAACTGTAATTGGAGGAGAATGAAGTTCAAATAAGTCCCTGTCGTCAAAAGTTATCACCCCTATATCCAACGGGATCTCCAGGTTCTTCCTTTTTAAAACCTTAAGTCCGGTGATTGCCAGGCTATTTGTGGAAAATAAGATAGCATCTATATTTGGGTTATTGTTCAGAAACTCATCAAACAGGTCACTTCCCTTTATGGACCTTACATCTTCAAAATTTAAAAGAAGGGATATATTATTCTTATTTGCAATTGCAACTGCCTCTTTATAACCTTCAAACCTGTCAAACAATGTTGATAATTCAGACTCAAGGCCAATAAAAGCGATATTTTCAAAACCTTCTCCCAATAAATAATTAATGGTTTTTTTTGTTGCTTCAAAATTATTTAAAACCACATAATTGTAATCAGCCTTATTATAAAAACGATCAAACAGCATAACGATCTGATTTTCTGAAATCAATTTCTGGATTTCACCCTCAAAATCTTCCGGAGGAGTAATTATATAGGCATCAACCTGTTTGTCTTTAAACATTGAGATCAATTCAATGGCACGGGATTTTTTATTTTCGGTACTGCAAAAAATTATTCTGTAACCGCTGTTAAAAGCCAATTCCTCCATTTCTTTGGCTACCGAGGAGAAAAATGGGTCGGAAATATCCTCAACCATAAATACAATTGTGTTGGTTTTACCAGTTCTGAGAGTTTGTGCGGATGAATTTGGTTTATACCCCACCTTTTCAATATAAGCTTCCACTTTAGCGATCACTTCATCGCTTATCCTGTTTTTAGCCTTATTATTAATAACAAACGAGATGGTAGTAATAGACAAGTTAAGTTCTTTTGCAATTTCTTTAATGGATATCCTGGATTTGTTTTTTTTCTTCATTTCAGATTTTGATTTATGATAAATAACGCATGGTTCCCATGGAATAAGCTTCTATAATAAAACAGCAATTAAAATCCAGATCAGCCCTCATCCAATATAGGTTATGGTATCCTTTATGCAGTTTGCAGCAATAAAAAGTAGAGTTTTTAAACATGAAACATTTTTTTTTATAAAAGGCCCATCCCCCTTTTTAAACAAGAGTTCTTTACTTCAGGCATGAGGAAAATTACAAACAAAAATTGCAATAAAAAAAACAAGGATTAAGGGGAACGAGATTTTTGTAAAAAAACATGTTCGCTTTTAGTATGGCTTGAGGACTGGCTCTAGATTTCTAACATTTTTTGTTCAATATTCTATTATACGATAACAAATGTATGTTTTAAGTTTATATATGGTTATTGTGGATGAATAGAACTCGTGCTATACTTGTAAAAAAAATCAAACATCGATTACGTATTAATATAAAACACTTCTGATTAAACTTTCGTCTTGAGGCTCGGCCTTACTGGGCGATATTATACGAATAACCATTAAAGTTGAAAAATTTGAGAAGAGTTTTTTGTTCACTATTGCGCATAAAAAAAGGTGGATGAGAATCCACCTTTTTTTGCCCCAAATCTACCATGAACTTAACCTACTTATGTTATGGCTTAGCTAATATAATTAATAAATACAACCACGCAAACACTTTTAGACGAACAACCTAGATATTAGTTAAACGGCATATTATTCGGTAAAACACAAAGATTACTTAATAAGATCTTCCTTCGTTTCCTTCATAAAAATTAATATAAGCTCTGTTTACCACACGGTAACCTCCGGGTGTTGGGTAGTTACCTGTGAAATACCAGTCTCCTAAATGATCAGGACAGGCTTTATGAAGATTCTCTACAGTTTGGTAAATAATCTTCACTTTTGTTTTCACTTCCGGTTCACTAAGCAATTCTGCAA